>Ga0194060_10001364_pt1 | contig 17443 bp, 14 predicted proteins | sample SepL225m_MetaG_FD_163427 | JGI IMG/M metagenome (GOLD analysis project Ga0194060, IMG submission 163427) | Anoxic zone freshwater microbial communities from boreal shield lake in IISD Experimental Lakes Area, Ontario, Canada - Sep2016-L222-5m | ecosystem: Environmental > Aquatic > Freshwater >...
TGTTTACACTGTTCGTATTGTCATTCTTGGTATTAGAGGATATAATGAAAAAAATTTACCACTTCGTTCTTCTGCACTTACAATGTATACGGTTCTTTCCATTGTTCCGGTTATTGCCATGATTTTTGGTATAGCTCAAGGTTTTGGGCTAGAAGATTATTTAACCGAACAACTCAAAGGTGCATTTGCCAATCAACCTGATGTACTCAATAATTTGCTCACCTATTCACACAATATGCTTAGCCATACAAAAGGTGGTTGGATTGCTGGCTTTGGTTTGTTGCTCCTCATTTGGTCGGTTATACAGGTTTTATCCAATATCGAAAATGCCTTTAACTCTATTTGGTTTGTGCACAAAGGAAGAACGTGGATTAGAAAATTTACCGATTACCTTTCTATCATGTTGCTTGCACCCATTCTCATTATCATTACAGGTGCAGTCAATATTTTTATCTCATCCTATCTTAAAATATTTGCCGAAAAAATTGAATACCTCAATGATGCACTCGAGCAATTAATTTTATTCAGCATCAATTTCTTGCCATATATCACAACATCTATTTTGTTCTTTCTTATTTATCTGGTGATGCCTAACACACGTGTTAAGCCTCGGTCAGCAATGATTTCAGGAATCATCACTGGAATTATTTTTCAGATTTTTCAGTGGGTGTATATTGTTTTGCAGGTTGGTCTTTCGCGTTACAATGCCATTTATGGAAGCTTTGCTTCTATACCATTATTTATTACTTGGCTTCAATACAGTTGGATGATTGTTTTGGTTGGTGCCGAAATTTCATACTGCGTTCAAAACTTAGTTAGATCTACAGGTGACATTCAATCATCGCACATCAGCCATAAAATGCGAATGCTTTATAGTTTGTACATATTAAATTACATCGCAAAACGTTTTAAAAACGCACAAAAATCGCCTAGCTTGAATCAGATTTCTGAAGAGCTTGATCTTCCTTTAAACCTTTGTCAAACGCTTGTTGAGGTAATGCTTAAATGTGACTTAATTGCCGAAACAATTGAAGAATATAATCAAGAACATTGTTTTGTTCCGGCACTCGATACTTCTCATCTCAAATTGGGTTTTATCATCAATAAACTCGAAAGTTTCGGTCATTATAAACGTATTGGAAACTCAGAAGTGCTTCATCTCATTAAAGTAAAATACAACGACCTAGAACAAGCGATAAATAATTCAGAATCGAATAAAAATATACTCGATTTTTAATGAAATGAGTTTAACCGCTCAACAAGTTTTGTATGGATATTCCATTGGTATTTTTCCAATGGCTCACGAAGACGAGAACGAAAAAATCTATTGGTACGAACCCGAAATGCGCGGTATCATTCCTCTCGATGGGTTAAAGATTAGTAAATCGTTAAGGCAAACACTTCGTTCACAAAAATTTCATGTAACCATTAATCAAAGTTTCGAACAGGTAATTCGATTATGTTCCGACAGAAAAAACAAATGGATTTCGGAAGAAATTATTCGTGTGTATTGCGAGCTGCACGAAATGGGTTTTGCCTTCAGTTTCGAAACACGAAATAATGACGGCAAACTTGTTGGCGGCCTATATGGCGTGGCTTTAGGGAGGGCATTTTTTGGCGAATCGATGTTTTTTAAAGAAACCGATGCATCAAAAGTTGCTTTGGTTTATTTGGTTGAATGGATGAAATCTTACCACTTTATTTTACTCGATACACAATACATTACCGATCATTTAAAAAGGTTGGGTGCAAATGAAATGACAAAAGAGGATTATTTAATTGTACTGAATGAGGCATTAAAAACAGACATCACATGATGGTCATATGATGTCTGTTTTTAGTTTATTAATCAATTGTTAGTTTCACAATTTTCTTTTCTTCTCCCACAGTTATATTCACAAAATACACACCTGTTTGCAATGATGAAATATCAATTTGCGTTTGCTCTTTTTTAGATAGCAATGTTGTTTGTGATAAAACTATTTGCCCTAAAATATTCACAAAATCAATTTTTGAATCGGATGCTTGCGATAAATCATAATCAACATTTACCACTTTTGTTGCCGGGTTTGGATACAATTTTACCATTCCATTTTTCATGATATTTTCGGTAATTCCTGTATTTGCTGTAATGGTAACATCTAGTTTTTTCAGCAGTCCGCTGCAACCTGTAGGTGCAGTTTCAATAACCGATAAACTTGCAGTTGTTGATGGCGCACCCCAAACAATCGAAACTGAATTGATACTGCTCGGTGCCGAAAATGTTCCACCAGTTACGCTCCATGAATAAACAGACCCTGGTGAACCACTCACAGAATAAACCTGCGTTGAATAATTTTTAACAGCATTTAATCCTGTTATAGCACCAGTATTTGGCGCTGTGTTAACCGATATAGATAATGTTTGAGCCGATGATGTACATCCTCCTTTTGTTATGGTTGATGAATAAATTCCTGCGTTAACTAACGAAAGATTTTTAATAACCGGATTTTGAAGCGTTGAACCAAATCCCGCAGGACCTGTCCAATTATATGTTGCTCCGGCAACCGAACCTGCAAACAACATCATGCTGTCGCCAGTACATCCACTTCCACTTACAGGATAACTACTTAATGTTGGTGCTTGAGGAAACGTGTTTACAATTACAGTAGTTGATGCTGATGGTGATGCACACGTTGATGAAATTGCAATCACATTATAAATTCCCGACATCGCTGTTGTAACATTTGTGAGAACCGGATTTTGCAATGTTGATACATATCCTCCCGGACCAGTCCAACTGTATGTTGCACCTGAAACATTCGATGCCGAAAGACTAATATTGTCGCCCACACATTTAGGACCTGTATTGCTAACTGTTGGTGTTGTTGGTAAAGGGTTTATTAAAACTGTAACACTTGCCGGCAACGACACACATTTATTTATAATTGAAGAAACGGTGTATGTTCCACTGTTTGCAGAAACAGCACTAAATATGATCGGATTTTGTGATGATGAATTATAGCTGCTTGGTCCCGACCAAATATATGTTGCACCCGAAACAGCTGTTGCGCTTAACAACAAAGTTGAGCCTTCACAAATTGGTGCATTGCTTGATGGAATTGGTGCAACAGGAATGCTTTTTACTGTTACACTTGTTGGTGCTGATTGTGATTTACATCCCGAATCGGTAACAATAACACTATATGTTCCGGCATTTAATGCTGTAGAATTATATAGAATCGGATTTTTTAAAGTTGAACTAAAACTATTAGGACCGCTCCATGAATAGGTTGTATTTGGACCCACACCAAATGTTGTACATGCAAATACAATCGAATCTCCTGCACATGGCTGACTGCTAGTAGCTGTTGGTGTTGACGGCACTGCATGTGTTTGAACAGTTGTTGATGATGTTGGTGAAGTTCCACAGCCTGTAACGGTAACGTAAACTGTATATAATCCTGCTTTTGTATTATTCATTGCAGGAATAGCCGGGCTTTGTTGTGTTGAACTAAAACCACTTGGTCCACTCCAAAAATACGATGCACCTGCAACATTCGATGCTGTTAATCGAAGAGAATCTCCACTACAAATCGGACCGTTATTACCGGCTGTTGGCGCACTTGGTAATGCGTTTACAGTTAGTGTTGTGTTTCCTGATGATGATGTTCCACAGCCTGAAGTATTTGCCGTAACACTGTATATTCCAGCATTTGAAGCGGTAACGCTACTAACAGTTGGGTTTTGTTGTGTTGATGTAAAACCGTTTGGTCCGCTCCAACTATATGATGCTCCCGAAATATTTGACGCTGTTAATTGTAAGTTTTGTCCCGGACAAAGAGGTCCGTTATTTCCTGTTGTTGGCGTTGGTGTGAGTGTTGTTATGGCAACATAAGTTACTCCAGCTTGTGATGGACATCCGTTAGCTGTTGCTATTACGCTATAGTTTCCAGCATCTAATGTTGACAATGAAGAACGTGTTGGGTTTTGTGTTGTTGATGTAAAACCATTCGGCCCACTCCAACTATAGGTTGCTCCCGAAATTGCAGAAGCTGTTAAACTTAAGGTTTGCCCACTGCATAGTGGTCCGTTGTTTCCGGCCAAAGGTGTTGTCGGAACATTATTGATAATCACAGTTGTTGAACCGACACCGGAAGTACATCCGTTATTTGTTATGGAAACTGTATAAGATCCTGCAAAAGTGTTTTGTGCAAATGGTCGTGTTGGGTTTTGTTGTGTTGATGTAAAACTATTTGGCCCACTCCAATTATATGTTCCTCCCGAATAATACGTTGCCGTAAGATTTAAATTATCGCCAACACACAGTGGACCATTATTCGTTACTGTTGGCGTTGCTGGTACTTTGTTAATTACTGCAGTTGTTGTATACGGTATACTTCCGCATCCTGCAAGTGTAACAGTAACTGTATAAACTCCCGAATCGGCAATTGTTGTACCCGTTTTTGATGGGCTTTGCGATGTGGATGTAAATCCATTTGGACCTGACCAAGAATATAACGCTCCGGTAATATTTGTAACACTTAAATTTAAAGTTTGCCCTGCACATAAAGGTCCATTATTTGTTGCACTCGGGGTACTGATAACATTTACATATGTTGTTGCAACCATGGATGAACATTGTCCGATAATCGCTCTTACATTATAGTTACCAATCATTGAAATATTGGCTCCGGTTAATGTTGGATTTTGTGTTGTTGCGCTAAATCCATTTGGTCCAGTCCAGTAATAATTGGCTCCAGGAATTGTATCTGCTGTAAGCCTCAAAGTTGCCCCAATACAAAGCGGACCATTATTATGAGCGGGTGCAGGTGCAGGTGCTGCATTTAATGTTTGAATTGTTTGGTCTACACATCCAGTCATCCAACCATAAAGTGTATCTTTTAGTTTCACCGAATGAGGAACACGATATGTGTATGAATGCGTTCCATCTACTGTGTACCAAGTTCCTGTTGTGTCTCCGTAATCCCATAAGCAACTTAATTGTGGTATAGATTGAAATGCTCTTACACTATAAAACGGGTTAAATAAAACAGGAGAAGATGTGTTTGTAAATGTCACTGTATTACCTCCGGCATTACATGAATTAATATTAAATCCTGATGTGAGAGAATATGAAACGTAAGGTTGAAAAATAAAATCAGCATTAAACTGATAAATAGAAGGAGATGTTCCGATAGAAATATTATAACTCCTTACAAATGTACTTCCAAGTTTTATTGAGCTCAACCATTGGCTTCTTCCATTTGCAGGTGCTGCACTCCAACTATTAGCAACAGCAGCAACGTTTACCGAGCTAGATGTTTCAATGGTAAGAACATAAGGTTGATTGGTTGTAAGCGGTGTTGCAAATATTGCCTGCTTACGCAAAACAGATAATAATCCTCCTCCAAAACTCGAGTCAACATTAACAGTAACTGAACGAAGAGGTAAGCCTGTTGGTAAAGAATCAACAGTTGAATTATAAATATTACACGTAATTGAAACGACTGCACTTGTTGCTGTAGTTTGCCAAGCATAAAAATCAAAACCATAAACTGTTAATGCTTGCGGTGCTGGATACCATTGCGCAAAAACACTTGCCGATGTTGTGAGGTTTAACGCCTGAAAAGCTGTTGTTTTATTAAATGTGTAGTTTACTGTATCGGTATTGCAAGTGGCAGTTTTGCCCATAATATTCGATTGTGAAAAAACCCGATTGTGGGTTCCAATATCGTTTATAATTACTGCCGGATTTTTGTGTACTGACTGCGCTTTGGTGAATGTAGAAACAAGAAGTACAACACATAAAATGATTATGCCTTTGGAAAAATTTTTCATTACGGTTTAATTTATTAATCCGAATATAATAAATTATTATTTGAATATTTGTAATGTGATGATTATTCTTTCTAAGAAACATTTTACTAAATCGGTTTCTCTAATTCTGATTTTATCTTTTTGTGTCTTTATTTTTCACCCATCAAGTGCGCAGATTTTTTATCAAAAAGCATTACAGCAAACCAGGTTTTCATTCAGTTTAACAAGTCAACCATCGCATACCATTACCAGTGATTCGCTTAATCGAACGTTTTCTTCAAAATCATTTTGTGCCGGATTTTACATTCCTGTTTATGCTAAAAAAATTGAAAAAACTGAACAAGGATTGTCAAACTTTTTTTGTGCTTTTATCACACCCAATATTAAATTAACAAACATAAACATTGGGTACCTTTACGACTCGCGGGTACTTATTAATGGAAGAATTGGGTTTGGCGCGTTGTATCAATTCAAACAAAAAAACACTTTAGCGGCAACCACTAACCTTCAACTAAACGAAGATGAACTCACCACGAACAATCCTGTGATAAATTACGCAGGATTGTTTTTATATACACGAAGATGTAGCAGTAAATTTTCTTATTATGTTGGCGCTGCATACACCTATCTTTTTGGATACTATGGAAACAATGGTTTGCTTTTACCTATTTTAGGTGCACGGTTTAATTTTCATAATAAATCATTTCTTACGATTACTCTTCCGTATAACATTAATTATTTGCACATCATTAATAACAAGCTCATGTATTCGGTTGCAATGTATCCATATGGTGGCATCAACCGATATCGTAACAGAAGTTATTCGACAAATTATAATGATGCAATCATGTTCAGGTCAAGTTCGTTGGTACTTGGTTCAACTCTTTATTTTAGGCTTAAAAACAATTTAACGCTTGGTACTGAAGTAGGCATTGTTGGTGGGCAAAAATTTATGTTTACCAATGATAAAAATTCGATTACATATCAAAAAGATGAAGTAAAAAACGGTTTACTGTTTAGTGTAAAGTTTATATGGCGACCTATGCAAAATTCGTTACGTGCCAAAGAAAAATTAATTCATATTTCTGACGAAGAATCCATCCCCGATTTGAATGATGATTCATTGTTGGGTTTTTAATAATACTTTATGTTTTTACAAATCGTTGATTAATGTAGATTTGTGTTGCTCATATAATATGCGAAGATTCATTGTCATTTTTTTTCTATTGGTTGTTTCACGAAACGGTTTTGCTCAGCAAACTGATACTACAGCAATTGATAACAATGAAGATGAAGGAGCCTTTGTAATACCCGATAACAGTGATCCTTTAAAGATTGGAATAAAATTCGGTGCCGGTACATCAACAATGCTTGGTACCGAAATGACAAATTCTACCTTGAGTATTGGTTTAGATGGAAGTGTGTTTTTTCGCTACCGTTTTAAACCTCGTTTTGCAGTTCAAACAGAACTTGGTGCATCATTCAGAGGTAGTAATTTCGAAAAGATAATTGGTAATTACTCTGCTATTAAAACGTATAATCTTGATATACCGGTAACGCTTGTTTTTGCATTAGATAAAACAAAAACGAGTAATCTGGTTGCGGGAATTCAATACTCTTATTTGTTAAACTCATCAATGTACAAGTACGGACAACAGCTGCCTGAAGCCGATGCTCCCGGACTTAACAAAAATGATATTTTGGCTATTGTTGGCACACAATTTTATACTCCGTTTGTAGGTTTTCAAGTTTTAGCAAAATATGGATTGACCGATATTAACGAGGGAAAAGCATGGCCTAGCTTAGTAAAACCAGATAATACTGGAGGCAGTATTCATAATTTTTCAGTTGAACTAAATTTTCTTTTTTAAATTGAACAGAACAAATCTCATTTCCGAAATCAAAAAAAAATCATCGTTTTTATGTGTTGGTCTCGATACTGATATCAAAAAAATCCCTTCGCATTTATTAAATGAAGCCGATCCGGTTTTTGCTTTTAATAAAGAAATCATTGATGCAACAGTCGACCATTGCGTTTCGTATAAAATAAATACAGCCTTTTACGAATCGCTTGGAAGTAAAGGTTGGGAAACAATGGAAAAAACGTTGGCGTATATTCCTAAAAATATTTTTACGATTGCTGATGCAAAACGTGGCGACATTGGCAACACTAGCGATATGTATGCTCGAGCATTTTTCGAAACTTTGCATTTCGACTCGTTAACAATTGCGCCATATATGGGGAAAGATTCGATAGAACCTTTTTTTAAATATGAAAACAAATGGGCAATTGTTCTTGCGTTAACTTCAAATCCGGGAAGTTCCGATTATGAATTGCAACAAATCGGTGATGAGAAATTATTTGAAACCGTGATTCGTAAAACATGTGAAATAGGCAATCCCTCAAATTTGATGTTTGTTGTTGGTGCCACAAAAGCACAAGCACTTGGCGAAATCAGGAAATTAATTCCTGATCACTTCTTACTTGTTCCTGGGGTTGGTGCTCAGGGCGGTAGTTTGAGTGAAGTTGCAAAATACGGAATGAACAACGATTGTGGCTTATTGATTAATGCATCACGTAGTATCATTTATGCCAGTTCGGGAAAAGATTTTGCAGAAAAGGCAAATGCCGAAGCAAAACAAATGAGTGTAGAAATGAAAAAATTATTGGAAGATTTTAAAATCATTTCCTAATATTTTTTTATCTTGCCTTTGTGAAAGAAGAACTACTTCATTTCATATGGAACAGTGGAACGCTTATGAAACGAAACCTGCAAACTCATTCAGGTGAACCCCTTCATATCGTTAATTCGGGTACACTCAACACCGATGCCGGACCTGATTTTTTTAATGCCAAAATAAAAATTGGAACTACTTTATGGGCCGGAAACATTGAGATTCATTTGAAATCTTCCGATTGGAAAAATCACAAACACCATACTGATAAAAAATACAACAATGTAATTTTACATGTTGTATATCATCACGATGCTGAGGTATGTTACGAAAACGGAAAAACAATTCCTGTTTTAGAGCTACGAAATATCATCCCTCCGCTCATGTTAAGAAAGTACAAGCAATTGCAATTAAACCAAAATGTAATTGCTTGCGAAAACTTATTTATTATTCCAAAAGAACCCTTGCTTACCAACTGGTTGAACAGACTTCTTGTTGAACGACTTGAAGATAAATGTGAGCATATTAATGAACTTCTTATACAGAATAATAATAACTGGGAAGAAACTTTTTATACAATTACCGCTAGGTATTTTGGCATGAAAATAAATGCCCAGCCATTTGAATGGCTCGCACAAAATTTACCGATTACTGTTTTGTCAAAACATAAAAACAGTTTATTGCAAATTGAAGCTCTTGTGTTTGGAGTAGCAGGATTTCTAGAAGAGCCTCACTCCGAAAATTATATTGCATTAATGAAACGAGAATTTGATTTCATGAAATCAAAATATACACTCGAACCATTAGATAAAAGTATTTGGAAATTTGCTCGTACGCGTCCAGCAAATTTTCCAACATCAAGACTGGCACAATTTGCAATGCTTATTTATAAATCATCACATTTATTTTCAAGAGTGCTCGAGGCAAAAGATTTACCTTCCATAAAAAATCTTTACAAAATACCGGTAAACGAAAAGCTTAATTCTTCGTTACTTCATTCTCAACAAAGCAAAATTAAAAACACAGAATTTGGTGATACTGCAACCGAATTGTTGCTGATCAATTCTGTAATTCCTGTTATGTTTTTATATGGAAAAAAAGTATTGCTTGACGACCTATGTGAAAAATCGTTATCTCTTTTTGAAATATTAGCACCAGAAAACAATGCCGTTACTCGATTTTGGAAAAAGCTAAACGTTCCTGTAAATTCTTCATTTGATTCGCAGGCCCTTTTACAATTAAAAAACAACTATTGTGCACGACTAAACTGTTTGAATTGTATTATTGGAAAAGAAATTTTAATAAAAAATGAGTAAACGTATTTTTGTTTTTATCGCATGCATGATTTGTGTAAGCTATGTTTTTGCTCAAAATCTGTATTTCGTAAATCGTACAAAACATAAAATAATTGAGATTAAAGTTGGTCAACAATTGTCGATAAAACACAATGGTTATCTTGGCCAAAACGAATTTGTAAAACAAACTGTCACCGATATAACCGACTCATCCATTACACTCGGTATTGACCCAGAAATTTTCGGTCCGCTAAAAAAAATAGTTGAAAACAATCCGAAATATGTGTATCGAAAAATATTGATAAAAGACATTACAGCATTTAGAAGAATAACCACCGCTCGGCAGTTGCTTAAGTCTGCATTAATTTTGGGAAACATTGCCGGAACATACGTCTTGCTCTCTAATTTATATAAAAATAATTCTTATACAATCACTCAAACTTTTCTAATATCTGCTGGTGTTGGCGTTGGAACAACTATCCTGATAAATGCCCTTTTACCCGAAAACCCAAAATATAAAATGGCTGACGGATGGGAAGTGCTTCACACCTTGCCAAAACAGTCCTTTTAAAACTTTTAGGCAACTAACAAAGTTTAGTGTAAATTCGTATCGTTATGGAAAAAATCAAATACTTTTTTGAGAAGCACGCTTTTGGCGTTTGCAGCTATCTTGGAGAACGATTTGGCATTTCATCTTCAACCATTAGGCTGTATTTTATTTATACTTCGTTTATCACAATGGGTTCGCCCATTATTATTTATTTATGCCTCGCTTTTTGGCTGAACATGAAAAAATATCTTGCAAAAGGAAAACGAAAAACTGTTTGGGATCTCTAAACAAAATACTGTTTTGAAAAAAACCCGTATCATTTTCTTTCTTTTATCGCTTTATATCATCGCTGCATTTGCATGGTGGACATACGCTCATATTCTCGAAAATAAAGAGATTTACAAACACGAAAAAGAGAATCTGGAGTTGCTTTGTTTTAAAGCAAGCGTAGATATGGAAGGAGCGTCACAGGATCAGTTTTTTCGTGATACAACTGAAGCAAAAAAATATTTCTATCACAATTTTCCGAAACTCGAAATCATTTTTGATCTCGAAAAAGAAAACCCGCTTGACTACTATCTTATTCGTCCTCAAAAGGAGTCTTACGATTTAATAAAAAATAATCTAGATAGAAAAATCTGGATGTATTTGCTCGAAGGGGTGGTTATGGTATTGTTGCTATTTTGGGGTATCATTTGGATATACCAAAGTTTACAAAATCGATTAAATTTAAAAAGACAACAGAGCAATTTTTTACTTTCCATTACGCACGAATTAAAAACACCGCTTGCTTCAATTAAGCTTTATATCGAAACATTGCGCAAACGAAAATTATCTGAAGAACAAACCGACACCATATTAAAAAATTCTTTGACCGATGTAGAACGTTTACACGATCTTGTTGAAAACCTATTAATAGCGGCAAGACTTGATAACCATAAATACGAGCCTTATTTTGAATTAACGAATTTTAGTGTGTTGGTTTCAGAAACCATTGACAAGTTTATTGCTCCTCGTACATCAAACCATCAAATTGTAAAAAATATTGAGCCGGATGTATTTCTTTCGGTTGATGAAAATGCAATTGTGATGATTTTAAATAATTTGCTAAGCAATGCTGCAAAATATTCTCCTGAAAATACGGTGATTGAAATCTCACTTCATCAGGATCATTCGATTACAAAATTATCGGTAAGCAACGAAGGTCCTAACATTGATGATGAAGACAAGAAAAATCTGTTTTCACGTTTCTATCGTGCCGGAAACGAAAACACGAGAAAAAATAAAGGAACAGGACTTGGGTTATTCATTGTAAAAAATTTGTTAACCCTGCACAAGGCCGATATATTTGTTAAAGATAAGAATCCACAAGGTGCTATATTCGAAATAGAGTTTAAAAAAAATGAAAAGAATACTACTAGTTGAAGACGAAGAGAACTTGCAACATGCATTGAAATTAAATCTCGAAATGGAACAGTATCAGGTTCGTGCTGTTGGAGACGGAAGCTCAGCTGTAAAAATTTTCCGAGAAGAAAAATTTGACTTGGTTATTCTTGATATCATGTTACCCGAAATGGATGGTTTAATGGTATGCGAAAACATCAGGTTGCACAACAGCACTGTTCCTGTTCTTTTTCTTTCGGCAAAAAATACGCCTGCAGATAGAATAAACGGTTTGCGTAAAGGCGCTGACGATTACTTAACAAAACCATTTGATTTAGAAGAGTTGCTGTTACGTGTTAAAAAATTAATTGAAAAAAATGAACGCATTCTAAATAACGACAAAGCAACATCTTCCATTTTCAAATTCGGAAACAACTTTATTAATTTTGAAAGCTATGAAGCGAATGGTGTGACAGGAAAAATAGCCCTTACAAAAAAAGAAATTCTGTTAATGAAATTACTCATCGATAATAAAAACCAAGTTGTTAGTCGTGAGCATATTTTAAAGGTTGTTTGGGATTATACCGTTATTCCAAACACCAGAACCATTGATAATTTTGTGCTAAATCTCCGAAAGTATTTTGAAGTTGATGCCAAAAACCCTCAGTATATTCAATCGGTTAGAGGTGTTGGGTATAAGTTTGTCATATAAACATTATCCATAAAAAACATTTCTGTAGACTGTTCGTTCAATTAGTATATTCGCACTTCATGCTTTTGCGTATCATCACTTTTGCCTTTTGCCTTTTGCCTTTTGCCTTGATTGCTCAAGACAAAGACGAGCAACTTGCTGCGCAATTTTTTAGCAATAAAGAATATGCAAAATCTGCCGATTTATATGAACGTGTATTAAATCGAAATCCGCAATCAATATACATTTACGACAATCTTTTAACTTGTTATTTCAACCTGAAAAAATTTGATGATGCAGAGAAGATTGTAAAAAAACAAATTCGCAAAAATGATGGCAACCCCTATTTTATTGTCGATTTGGGTTTTGTTTACAAAAAATCGGGCAATGTCGAAAAAGCAAAAAAGCAATTCGATGAAATTATCAATAAACTAAAAGCAAACGAAGATTTAATTGTTGAAACTGCCAATGCTTTTGAAAAACGCAGCGAAACGGATTATGCCATTAGTGTGTTTTTAAAAGGACGAAAATTAAACGGAAACAACCCTCAGGTATTTTGCATACAACTTGCCGAATTGTATTCGAACAAACGTCAAACAAAAGAAATGATTGACGAATACCTGAATGCGCTACAAGCCAATCCTGCATACATTGACGAGATACAAGGTTACTTACAAGCCTATCTCGAAAACGACAACGAATATGAAATGCTCAAACAGGTTTTACTAAAAAAAATAAAAGAGTTTCCGGGCAATGAAAGTATAAGCGAAATGATCATTTGGATGTTTGTGCAGCATAAAGATTTCGAAAATGCATTTATTCAAACAAAAGCTTTTGATAAAAGATATAAAGAAGAAGGTCGCAGATTAATTGACCTTGGTAATCTTGCAGTATCAAACGAAAAATTTGATGCTGCTGCTTCTATTTTTTCATACGTTTCTACTTTAGGAAAGGACAAACCTTATTACGTGAATTCGCGTATCGGAATGTTAGAGGCCAAAAATAAAAAAATATTTTTTAGCGGAAATTATACTTCCGCAGATATCAAAATTCTGGAAAAGGATTACAATGATTTTTTAAACGAATATGGTCGTAATTATTTTTCGGCACCTGCCGAGCGCGACTTAGCCAGGATTGAAGCATACTACAATAATAATATTCCGCTTAGCATCAATTTGTTTCATGAGCTCATTATTATGCCACGACTTGATAGCCGTTTTAAAGCACAATGCAAACTCGAGCTTGGCGATATTTATTTATTGAAAGGTGAAGAATGGGAAGCCATGCTTTTATACGGGCAAGTTGATAAAGATTTTTTAGAAGACCCAATGGGACAAGAAGCTAAATTACGCAATGCTCGTCTCTCTTATTTTATTGGCGAATTTGAGTGGGCTCGTGCTCAACTTGATGTACTGAAAACTGCAACTACACAACTTATTGCCAATGATGCTTTGGAACTTTCGTTGCTTATTCAGGAAAATACTGCCGACAGCAATGATGCGCCATTACTGATGTTTGCAAAAGCCGATCTTAATCTTTTTCAGAACCGAACAGAACGCTCGTTGGAAATTCTTGATAGCATAAACCTGCTTTACCCTCGACACACTTTGGATGATGACATCCTTTATAAGCGTGCCGAAATATTTTTGAAAAAACACGATTACTCAAAGGCTTGTTCCTTTCTCGAACAATTATTGAAAGAACATGGTACAGATATTTTGGGTGATAATGCTTTGTTTTTATTGGCAACCGTAACCGAAAAAAATTTGAACGATAAAGCAAATGCAATGAAATTGTACGAACAGTTTATTGAAAAATATCCGGGAAGTTTCTTTTTAACGGAAGTACGAAAACGCTATCGTTCGTTGCGTGGTGATCAGATAAATTGATTATTTTTTGATAAACGAAATGATTCTCTTCAGTTTATCTTTTAGCAAACGGTTTTTTAATTCACCTGCTACATCTGGGATTTGAGAGTAACCCGAAAATTTTTCTCCGAGCTTTAAATAATGTCTGAAAAAAGTTGAATTAGCCATTCCCCATTTTTGTAAAAACTGAGTGTAGCCATCATTTTTTTTCATGCGTGATACACTTTTAGAAATAAAGTGATACACGCGACTTGATGAAATTCCTTTATAATAGCGTACTCCAGCCTTCCACAATTTCATCATCATATCGGGGTCGGAGCCCATGCCTGGAGAAAACTCAATGCTTAATCCGCCTATAATTGTCCAAACATTTTTGTGCAACAACATCGGATACCAATTCCCTCCTGTCCAATCTTCAAAAGGAATTTTATCGTACTCGGCCAATAATTTTTGTTCGTTAAAAGTTTCAATACTATCACCAAAATGATGTGGTGCCATCACACATTTATTGGTTGTTGTTTTCCACTCAATACTTGTTGCGTTAATGGCAAAATAAATATGATCTAGTTTTTTATATTCGTCATACAAAGGTTTATCCCATCCCGGACAAAAATATTTATCATCATCGGTAAGCACTATCAAATCGTTTGTTGCAAGAGCTGATGCTGCATTAAAAGCGAAACAAACGCCTGTGTTTTCTTTTGAATATGAATACGAAATGTTTTGTTCTTTCAACCATTCAATGGTGCCATCACTTCCCTCGTTAACATGCACAACAATTTCGTGTTGTAGTAGCGAGTTTTTACGAATACTGTTGATACAACATTGTAAATAACGCACATTATTCCACGATGGAATTAAAATAGAAAACACTGTTTCGGTTTTCTGCGTAGCCGGATGAAATGAAATGATTCCCTGATTCACATGCGCAATTTAAGCACAAGCTTAAATATTGAGCGAATAAATTTTTAACTTGCCCGTAAATATTTAAAGAAATGATAATTTATAACATCACCATAAATGTTGAAGATGATGCACATGATGCTTGGATTAAGTGGATGCAAGAAACACATATACCGGATGTAATGCGTACTGGAATGTTTTTAGACCATAGTTTTTCGAAGCTGCTTTCGCGGCAAGATGACGAAACCGGAGCAACCTACGTAATACAATATTTATGCGAAAGCATGGAAAAATATGAGCATTACCAAACTCATTTTGCACCTGCATTGCAAGCCGAAACCCAAAAAATGTTTGGAGGAAAATTTGTGGCATTTAGAACATTGATGGAGAAGGTGTAAGAAAACGAAAGGAAATATTTTTTATCTTTGATTATAATGTGTTTTGAAAAACCTAATTCTCAATATCGTAATACTTTTGATAGGCTGCACTAAACCAGTTACGGTTACACCAACTTATCCGGTAATACCTTTTGGTACATGGAAAGTTACCAGCCTTACTTCAACATCAATTGAATATTGGAACATTTCTGACCAAGGAACATTTAGTAAACAAAGCGGAATAATTTACAAATACTATTTCGATACCGGAAAACAAACAATAAGATTCGAGGGTCCTCAACAATGGGGGTGGCCAAATATTTCAGACTGGCAAGATATTACTCTTATTAATTCTGACGAATGGATTACATCTAAAACATCATATCCTTCCAGTGGTAATTCTATTACCACTTATCTTCTTCATTTCAACAGATTAAAATAATACATCAAGTAATATTATACTCATCCTATAAAATCTGCAAGAAAACACAAACACATTTAGGGGGTAAATTTGTGGCATTTAGAACATTGATGGAGAAGGTGTAAGAAAACGAAGTGTTCTCTTTACTCTCTGATTTAACAAGTGATTTGGATAAAAACAAAAAACGGAAAGCTGGTTTTCTACCATACTTCCCGCGTCAGTAGTCTCGCCCAGAATCGAACTGGGATCAAATGTTTAGGAAACATCTATTCTATCCGTTGAACTACGAAACCAACTTAATAAAGAACTGCCATAGTTTTGGGAACACCTATTCTATCCCTGCCTACCGTCAGGCAGGCGTTGAACTACGAAACCAATTTAATAAAGAACTGCCATAGTTTTGGGAATACCTATTCTATCCCTGCCTACCGTCAGGCAGGCGTTGAACTACGAAACCATTTTCCTTAATGCAATACTGATAATATCGACTATTGAAGGATTTTAATGCGGTCAAAAATACGCATATTGTGCATACCATACAATCTTGTTTTATTGAACCTGTAATATCTACCCGACCACCTTTCAAGAAATCATCAACCTTGAAATCTCGAAAATATTAAGTATTTATGCATAGCAAAATGATGGAAATTTCTTTTGCATTTATTATCATTTCGAAATTTAATTATACTACAATGAAAAAAATTAACTCTATTCTTTTTTACCTTTTAATATCCGTATTTCTATTCGGTTGCTCGGGTAAAAATCTAAGTCAAGAAAGTGCTGAAAAAGCCATTAAAGAATTTGTTGCTTCACAGAAACCAATCGGCACCGAAGATGCTTACCCCTTTGAAGGTGTTAAACTAAACACCCGTGGATTTTACAATGTAAACACGATAACTGGCTTTGAAGAATTAAATCAATTTAACAAAACAACGGCTACTTTAGTTGCTAATTTTAAATTCAGAAGCGCAAATGTAGATATCGACTTGTCGTTGGAATATACTTTCACTCGCAATGAAAATAAAGAGTGGGTGTTAATCGCTCAAAAACCAATAAGAAACAGTGGTGATGATACTTTTGTGGTTGAAAAGATTAACAAAGTTGTTCAACAACAGTAATATTTAATCCTCTATTTGATTATATAAAAAAAGCCGGAACTAGTGTCCGGCTTTTTCGTTTTGTTATTATTTATTTCTTGAGTTTAAATTCATAAATGCAATCGCAATCTCCCTGCTGCGACCAACTTAATTTTTTGTCGGCACTCACACAATATACCTTTTCGTATTTTTCGTCATTATCAATCACACCTTGTCTGTTTGCTTGAAGAGAACCGATATAACGACCATCAACATAAACATCTACATCTTGTGCAATTTCATTTATCAGATTAATAGTACATGCTGGCGCTTTGCCTCTTTTTTTAACTGTACCATCACTTAAAAAAATACGCTGTCCGTTTACCATTCCAACGCTGATGTTC
>Ga0194060_10001365_pt1 | contig 17440 bp, 10 predicted proteins | sample SepL225m_MetaG_FD_163427 | JGI IMG/M metagenome (GOLD analysis project Ga0194060, IMG submission 163427) | Anoxic zone freshwater microbial communities from boreal shield lake in IISD Experimental Lakes Area, Ontario, Canada - Sep2016-L222-5m | ecosystem: Environmental > Aquatic > Freshwater >...
CACAAAAATGCCCCTCAGTCTCCTGAGGGGCTTGTGCGGCTAACTTACTTGCCGGATCAGTTCACTACAAACACCGCCGCTGTGCGGGCCGGAATGGTGAACTTACCTGTGGCGCTTTCGTAGGCGGAGGTTTTGACCACTGCATCAGCACCAGCCGTGTGTGCGGGGTGCAGCGTAAAACTCTTGGCCTTCAGCGCATCGACGGTCACGCTTTGGGCGGTTTTGTCGACGTTGATGAAGTAAACAACTTCCTTGAAGTTGGCTCCCGGGTATACCGAGGGCGCAACACCATTCAAATGCCCCACCAACACCGTGGGCACCACCATGGCGCTCCCAGCGTTATAGAACGTTAGCCGACTTTTGATATCCGCAGCGCTACGCATACGGAACAGCGTGCTGCTGGAGCGAATCTTGAGCAGATCGCGGAAGGCATCGCGTGTCCATGCGATGTCAGCGGCTCCTGGCTTGATGGCCGCGGTGGACAGGAAAGGCAGCATCGTGGCTTGAGTTGCTGAGTTAGCTTCAAACGGCATACCGACGCCAAAGTTGTTGTCAGCATAGCTCCAGTCCAGACGATTGAACCAATCACCGCTGTTGTAGCTGTTTCGGTCCAGACTCTTGCTGCGTAGCGTATCAACTCCCGCATGGTAGTACGCAATCCCCTGTGCAAAGGCTACCGTAGATGCCCCCAGGATCTGGACCCGGGCACGATCCGCCTTGGACGTACTGGTTGGCAACTTCATCGCGTTGTTGTCAAACAGCGTCTGGTTGTCGTGGTTCTCAACGTAGTTCACGACTTCGTCAGGTTGTGTGGCAAATCCCAAGCCGGAATTGTGCTCACTCAACGGGATAGTTTGCCCCCAGTTAAATGCCAGCACGTAGTCCTTGAGGGAACCTGCCAGTCCCCCTTTGATCAGGTCACTGAACCACTTCATGGTGCCTTCATCGGTGGTACCCATGGCATTCCTGTCGTAGAACGCGCCATTGACGTAGCCCTGGTTCTTTACCATGTCGGCGCCATCATTGCCAAACTTGGTGCCACGTACGGCATCGCGCATGAAATCTCCAAAGGAGCCAATCCCGTCGCCTGCCAAACCACCTTGTTTGGCTTGCGCAAAGCGATTGCCCAGTGCATTGTCCCAACCCTCGCCGAGGATCTGCACGTCGCGACCGGCCGCTGCTTTCACTTTCGCTTTCAAGTCGACCATGACGTCGCGGGAGTGGTAGCTCATCACGTCAAACCTGAACGAGCTGACCTTGTAGTCACGTGCCCATGTGATGGCTGAATCAATCATCAGCTTACCCATCATCATGTTTTCTGTGGCCGTATCTTCACAGCAACTGCCGTTCATCACCTTGCCAGCATCGGTCTGACGTTGGTAATAGCCGGGCACTACGCGGTCAAGCACCGACTTGGTGTTTTGACCAGAGGCCGTGGTGTGGTTGTAGACCACATCCATGCCGACACGTAGACCGGCATCGTTCAGGCCTTTGACCATCTGGCGGAATTCCAGAATCCGTTTGGCACCATCATCGGCGGTGCTGGCATAGCTGCCCTCGGGTGCCGAGTAATGGTAAGGGTCGTAGCCCCAATTGAAGCAATCAGTGTCCCGAGTGGCTGCGATCAAGTTCTGTTGACCCAAATCATCGGACGGAAATGTCAGCGAAATCGACGGTGTGGTGCATCCGCTTTCCGGCACGCTGGCAATGTCAAACGTTGGCAGCAGATGAACGTCTGTCAATCCTGCATCCGACAGGGCCTTGAGGTGCTTCATGCCATTGGTGCCAGCCTCGGTAAAGGCCAGGTATTTGCCGCGGTTGGCTGCAGTCACCGTGCTGTCATTGGCCGAGAAGTCGCGCACGTGCAACTCATAGATCGACATGTCGGTAGCCGCCGCGACTTTGGTTGGCAGCGTCATAGTGTCCCACCCGGTAGGCTTGAGGTTGGCAGTATCCAGATTTGCGATGTAGCTTCGCATGGAGTCGGTGTTCAGGCTGCGGGAATAAGGGTCGGTAACCATATTGAGCACCAGGCCCACGCCGCGCACAAACACCTGCACGCCAAAGCGGTAGTACTTGCCGGACTGGTCGCCGGCCATGGTCAAACTCCATACGCCGGTTGCGCTGTCGAACACCAGGTCAGTCGCCGATACCGCATTTCCAGTGCTGGAGGGGAACAAAACCAGGCTGACCTTTTGTGCCGTTGGCGCCCACAGTTTGAAGACCGTGCTGCCGCCTTGCACGCTAACGCCCAGATCAGTCACTGCAGCAGCAGCACTGTACAGGTCGTCCAGGGCACCGGCTTGCTGGGTCATCGTGGCGTTACGGATATTGCCGGTGGTGGCGTCTTCCTGTACCAGCACCAGCTGTTTCTTATGCACTCCATACAGCAATTGCACGTCTTCCGGTTTGACAGAATACACCGCACCAGCGCCGACCCAGGCAAAACGCTTTGCAGCGTTGGCGGGTACCGTTCCATAAAACGGATCAAGCGAAATAAAGCCATCGAAACCGGCAACTTTTTCATTCTTTTTGGCCTTTATCTGGCCGGTGGAAGAGTAGTAGAGCTTGATCGCACCGACATCGCCCACGCCGGGCCATTTGATCAACTGCTTGGTTAACCAGATGCCGCGGGCTTGCTGTAAGTAGGCCACGCTGTTAGGTACCGCGTAGACGGTTGGATCCTGTTGCATCAACCAGATGTCGCCGACCTGTGCCGCAATCGTCAGATCGGAATAGTTGACAACAATATTGGAATTCCAGCCATCTTTGTCGCCGGGGTTAAGCTTGGAATGGATGATGAACTCAAGTCCCGTGCGCGACGCATCGTCTTTCGGATTAATCACCGGGATGTCAAACACCACTTCGCCGACATTCGCGGCATAGCCGGGCATTTTGTCAAAGCCGACTGGGTTATTCCAGTCGTTAATAGCCACCCCGACGGTGCGCGAAGTGTCCATACCGCCACCATTCCACAGGTGCAAACCCCAGTCGGCATATTTGTTGTCGTAACGCTGGTAGTGCACATGCACGGTTTTGATGTCAAGTGCGGCAGGCGGCGGCGGCGGCGGCGGGGCGCTGCCGGCGTCAGGGTTGTAGTTGTATGTTGTACTGTTTCCCTCTTTGCGCCAGATTTCCGTGGTGCCCGCAGCAAGGACATAGCTTTGGTCGGCTCCGCCATTGTCTTTGTTGTCGCCATTGTGGAGAATAAAGTTCAAAGTACCCGATGCTTTTGTGATCGGGGCGTCGTAGACGGCACCAAATGTGTCTTTACGCGCCCAGTCGAGTCCCCCCCAACCTGGGCCATTGCCAATACCCCAAATATAGAGTTGCCAACCGGTGTAGTTACCATCAGCACGCTGGTAATGCACCACCAGCGGCGGCGGCGTAACAGGGCCTGTCCCTGCCGGTGCGCCACTGTCCGCGTTGGATGGAACCGCCATCAACATCTTGGCCGGAGCACTCGAATTTCCCTGTTCCAGGAGGGCGGTGGCCGCTGCATCAGAAGGTGCGCTGCCCACCAACCACTCGGCGGTGGTGCCGCCACCGCAAGCACTGATCAGCAGCGCTGCAAGCCCCGTGGCCAGTATTTTTGCAAATCGACTGCCGCCGATTTTTCTCACTATTCGCATATAGTCACTCCTATGAAAAAAAGTTCACCAGAATGGTGATATTACGAAACAAAACCAAAGAACGCCGCAACAACAAGCTTTGCCGGATATTTTGCGGTTAATAAACCAAAAAAGTTTGAAAGTGCTAAAGTATTAATAATCATCTTCCGTCAAAGCCATGTAATTACTGAATGGATATATATTATCGATTTACTGCAGCGCAGTGATTAGCAATATATTGCGCATGATCGGGCATGACGTCAATGCAATTAGCAATGACACTGCGAATACCATCCATATATTCTGCAATGCCTTCTTCTGACACCATGTCCACCAAGGGGTTGTAAGATTGAGGCACCAAATTTTGACCCAACAGAATTTGCAACCAGCCAATTTCAGAAAATAGCTCACCATCGAATCGCGTAGTTCGCCCCCGCGCCCGAAACAAATCCATTTTGTGCGTCAGCATATCTGGAACCGACATATTTGCACAATCGATCCAAAATTTGGAATCGGTCCGCTGGTTTAGATGATAGTGAAGAATAATAAAATTTCTGATGGTTTCAAAGTGAAATCTGGATAAGCGGTTGTACTCTTCAACCTCGGTGGGTATAAATTCTTTACCCGGAAAGAATTCGACTAATTGTGCTACAGCCGTCTGGATCAAGTGAATGCTCGTTGACTCCAGCGGCTCGATGAAGCCACCCGATAAACCAATAGCAATGACATTCTTGTTCCAAGCCTTTTTGCGCATGCCTGTCACAAACTTAATCATGCGTGGCTCAGCGAGAGGTTTGCCGTCTAGATTGGCCAAAAGCGTGGCAGCGGCCTCATCATCACTGATTTCGCGGCTGCAATAGACATGGCCGTTACCGATGCGATTCTGCAGCGGGATTCGCCATTGCCAACCGGCACGGTGTGCGGTCGAGCGAGTGTGCGGCAGAAGAGTCGCGGACGGCTCGCAGGGTACCGCCCATGCGCGGTCACACGGTAACCAGTGTGACCAATCCTCATACCCTGTTTTCAGCGTTTCTTCGATCAATAGTCCAGGGAAACCTGTGCAGTCAACAAAGAGATCACCTTCAATCCGCGTCCCGTCGGCCAATACGACTGCATCAATGTATCCGTCAGCCTCTCTCTGGCTGACGTGTACGATCCGCCCCTCTTTTCTGACAACACCGCGTTGTTGGCAAATCTTGCTCAGATATTTTGCGTAAAGTGTCGCATCAAAATGGTATGCATAGTTAATCTCGGCCAAAGGTGAATTCGGCACATCGCTAACTGGCGGCATGAATTTATTGGCTTTTGCAGCCATATGCACCACCGAATACTCATTCAGTCCACCGGCTTTACCGAGGCTGCGCATCTTGTGCCAATAGTGCTCGAATTTAGCAGCACCTAAATCCTTTCCAATGCCACCAAACCCGTGAAGATAGCGATCACCCAATTTACCCCAATTAACAAATTCAATACCAAGCTTAAAGGTTCCCTGCGTTTCCTTAAGAAAATCATTTTCGTCGATGCCGACCGTCTTGTTAAACAGCTTGATCATGGGAATAGTCGCTTCGCCAACTCCCACAATTCCAATTTCATCAGACTCGATCAATTGAATGTGATACTTGTCGCGCAGCGCCGTAGTCAGGGCTGCCGCAGTCATCCACCCTGCGGTACCACCACCAACAATTACAATTTTTTGAGTCAAGTTTTCCATGGACGCACGCTAGTCTGTATGAGTAATAAACCATCCCTGCCGGATTGCACCGACAGGGATGGAAATACGGTCATCATCCTCCAGGGTTGTGGGTTGATTATTCTGAACCAATAACCAGAATTACTAGAATTTGTAGTTGGCGGTCACTGCGTAGCTCTTGCCGTAATCGAATGATTTAACAGTTTCGCCAGTTTTTGGATCATATTGCTCAAACTTGGTGTTGGTAATATTGTTACCCTGCATGAGGACTGAGAGCCCCTTCAGATACCCGGTTTGAAACTCATACCCAATTTGCACATCGCTAACGGACTCGCCTCGCACGTAGGTGTATGTGCGCTGGTCATTGGTAACATCCACTACATTGCCCAAAAAGTCGGACCGTTTGCGATTGGACAGCCGGAACTGGAATCCATTGGCCTCATAATAAAAGCTGCGGTTCATCACCGCTTTGGATAATCCGGGCATTGGAATCGTTGCCAGGTTACCGCCGCCATCCGACGTTTTACCGGCGGGCGTTGGTATGTTGATGGCACTATCCGTATTTGAATAGTTGAGTTGTGCTCCAAAACCGTCCAGTGGCTTCCACAGCATTGAGAGTGGCAGCGATGCTGCGACTTCAATGCCCTGGATTCTTCCGCCAGTACCGTTGCGTGGGATGGTTAGCAGTCCGACCGTTGTTGATCCCGGAATGTTAGAGGCCGATCCAATATAGGGTTTGAAATCAAAAGTTTGCGCAATGTTATAAATGTAGCTGTCAAGTTTCTTGTAGAAACCTGCAACACTTACATAGCCTTTCTTGCCGAAATACTTTTCATAGGAAACATCGAAAGACTTGGCGCGGAAAGGTTCCAGGAAAGGGTTACCACCATCGCCCTTGATGGTGCCGGTATTATTGTCAAAACTGACGGATATGCCGGGGCGCATATCACCCATGTTGGCCCGTGACATGACTTTGGCGGCGGCAACACGCAACACTTGATCGGTTGCAACATTAAATGCAAGGTTCAAACTCGGGTTGAAATCGTTGTACTTGAGCACGGCTCCGAGCGGTGTTGCCGGGCAAGTGGCCGCCGTATTGCCAAGACAGGTTGTGTTGTCGATACCGTTGCCGGAGGACGTCTGGTTGGTACCGATCATTTGCCCTCCGATATTGCCGACATAGCTCACGCCAAACAAGTCACCATCCAGATCGGCCTTTAAATAAGTTGTGGTGACCTTCTCGTTGACGTTCCAGATTTTGGCATAGATACCTCCGTCGAACTTGGCAACCAGATCATAAATGGTATTCAGCGAACCCTCGGGATTCCATTGCAACACGGGAATACCAGTGGGTGTCATGACAACGGTAGCCCCGGGCATCGCCACCCCGGCATAAGGGTCGTTGCTTCCCTTGATTACCAACCTGCCTTCGTTGGCCTGACTGTCTTTGGTACGGTTGGAATAATTGATACCGACTTCCACCGAAGCGACCGGACCATAATTGACCGATCCTTTGGTGCTCAGACGGAACGAGTTCAGATTGTCTTGAACCGTGGGCCGGGCATAATACCCGGCTTGCGGCGTATCCTCTGCCCGCAATTTGATTGTATTGTCGCCGTTCAGTGATCCGCTCCAGCCAAATACGTCCGTTAATTTGACAATGGAAGCATCGGTATAGTTAATACTTGAACTATATTTCGGGAAAGTACCCGCTGTGTTGTAACCGGTCCAGGACAGCGAACCCAATGGGGGTTGGCCGGTCCGGCCATAATTACCCGGCAATCCAGCGTAGGTTTCATATCGCTCACCGTGGCGAATACTTTGCGACTGCGCTAGGTCGAGCACTGTTGTCAACTGTTCTGTCTTGTATTTGGTATTCAGGCCGAAAGACTTGAACTCATCACTTTCGCCATAGAGGTGATTGCGAATATTGCCTTTCCAGTTATCGATGGTGCCAGCCTGCACCAAACCGTTGGCAATCGTTGCTGCCGTCAACTGGCTTGGCAAGTCGTACATAAAGTTGCCCAACTCACCATTAACATTGTTCAAGCCGACATTACCTTCCATGCCGGTGACCTTCTGCAAGGTGCTGCCCTTGGAATAGAAGTAGTCCAGTTTTTGCTCTAACTTGGCATTCGGCTTGAATTGCAGAACGCCCATATAGCCCTTGCGCTGCTGATCAGTCTGGAGAATATCACCACCCATGCCACGTGGCAGGCTGACCATCGTCCCAGATCCTGCGGGCCACTCGCGGTCAATCGTGCCGCCACCCCAGTTATTCGTGGTGGCGCTTTGGGCACCGGCGTCTTTCATCTCAACGTAACCCAATGCCAAGCCAACCGTGCGATCAGCAAACTGATCCACGTAGGACAGAGACTTCTTTGTGGCACTGCCTTCACCAAAGCCGGTTCCAACGCCGGACCGTGACCGACTGTAGTTGGCCGCGATGGTGCGTTCCTTGTAGTTCAGGGGCTTTGCCGACTGCAAATCAATGGTGCCCGCCAAGCCTTGCCCCATCAGAGCGGCATCAGGCGTCTTGTACACCAACACGCCACCCAATAATTCGGACGGGAATTGGTCAAAAGAGGCGCCTCGCCCGTCGCCGGACGTTGCCACCTCGCGGCCGTTCAGGACAGCCCCGGTGAAGTCTCCACTCATGCCACGAAGACTCACGTCGGAGGCCTTGCCAGTAGCACGGTTGCGTTGCGCGGTCACACCTGGTAAACGTGCGATAGATTCTGCAATGCTGGCATCCGGCAACTTACCCAAATCTTCAGCGGAAATTGCTTCGACGATGTTGTCTGAGCCCTTCTTGGCGGAGATGGCGCTTTCGATGGCCGCCCGAATGCCGGTGACGGTCACAACGCCCAAGCTTGCTTCTTGTGCGTAGGCGCCGGTGCTAGCCAACAGCATCATGGCACAACCAGCGGCCACTGGGCCCAGCTTGAACCGGGAGTGCGTCGAGGCAAACGTCCGTGAACGTTTGGCGAGGGAAGTCTTCATTAAATATCTCCTAAAGCTCAAGAGGGACAAACACTAGTTCGGAATAGACCGCAAAGGGCTGCGCAGACAAACCAGCAGCCACAAATTCGACCTTCGTTTGTACCAAAACAAGATATTTTGGACCATAGGCGTAAACCCTAAAAATTGCCATAAAAACTAGCTTTTTGCGGTTATCAGCCACTTTTTTTGGGGGTTTTGACTCGATTTCCACATTTTTCGCAGAATTCGTGACCTTGAATTTGTGTTAATCAGTCAAGAAATTGAAGATGTGTAATCAAACTACATGATCTTTGGAGCGCACGAGGCGATCTACTTACGTCATCAAGGAACTGTTGAAAAAGTTGGGTTGATTTTCAGAGGGCACATCGTAAAGACGATCTGACGTAGTGGACAAAGGTGCCTCTATAGGGTGGGGTTCGCAGGCTGACTTTCCTTTGCCCAGGACCATCGGCAACTGACCTGCAGGCGTGCTGGACGCCTGTTTGCATGTCACTGGCGTGCTGGCTATTTGCCATTTCGTCGTGGCAAGTGGTGCATTCCATTTTGCCTGCATCGTCGTCGATGCGTAAGGTCGTGGTCTCGTTACGTCGCGCGATCACTGTCTTTGCGGTGTAAATAACAAAGCGTACTTTTCGTCAGCGTCCCCGCAAAAACAACTTATCCAAGTCGGTGATGCTGAGTTGTCGCCAGGTAGGGCGCCCATGGTTGCACTGGTCAGATCGGTCGGTGGCTTCCATCTGGCGCAGCAGTGCATTCATCTCTTCCAGTGTCAGCAGACGATTGGCCCGCACCGCGGCGTGGCAGGCCATGGTGGATAGCAATTCGTTTTGTGCTCGCTGGATCACCGTGCTGGCGTCGTGCTGGCTCAATTCGGCCAGCAAACTGCGTGCCAATTCGGCCGCATCACCGCGCGCCAGGGTGACCGGAACGGCGCGCACAGCCAGCGTTTTGGCCGAAAAGACGGTGATTTCCAGGCCCAGGGTTTGCAAGGTTTCAGCGTGATCCTCGGCGGTGGCGACTTCTTGGGCGGTGGCGGCAAAAGTGGCTGGAATCAGCAGCGGTTGACTGGCCAACCGCCCCATGGTATCGCCGGGTGCTGTGCCAACTGCGGCCAGCTGGCTTTTCAAGCGCTCGTAAACAATGCGCTCGTGGGCCGCGTGCATGTCGACAATGATCAGCCCTTGCGCGTTTTCGGCCAGGATGTAGATGCCTTGCAACTGCGCCAGGGCACGGCCCAATGGCCAGTCTCCGGTTGGCTGCGCGGGCGATGGAATTTGCGCCCGGTCGGTCGGCCTACCCAGCAAGGCTTCGTCAAAACCGGTCTGGGCGCCGGGATCACTCCAAAGCATGCCCAGGTCGCTGACCCGGTGTCCGCCGGTCGCTTCAAAATGAATCGCCGGTTGCGTCGAGTACAGGGCTGCCTGCGCCGCCTTTGATGCGTCAATACCCTGGGCATTGAAGTCGGCCGAGAGCTTGACGGGCAGGCTTGAGCGTGGCACGGCGAGCCCATCTTCCACAGCGTGGCGCACCGCCTGATGCACTTCTCGGCTGTCGCGAAAACGCACCTCGATCTTGGTTGGGTGCACATTAACGTCCACTCGCCGCGGGTCGAGTTCCACATAGAGCGCGTAGACCGGCTGGCGCTGACCGTGCAGAACATCTTCATAGGCACTGCGAACTGCGTGGCTCAGCACCTTGTCGCGAACAAAGCGACCATTGACATAGCAAAACTGTTGGTCTGCGCGGGCGCGCGCGGCGTCTGGAATGCCGGCCCGGCCCCAGACGCGGATGCGAGGCGAGTTGTCGGGCCGATCCGGGCTTGCACTGTTCTGGTAGTCCACCCACACCGAACGTTCAATGAATTCTTTGCCCAGCACATCGGCCAGGCGTTGCTCCAGTGCCGCGAGCGCATAGCCTTTGTTCTCACCGCGACGCCATTGCTCTATCAACCTGCCTTCGTGCCAGATGGCAAAGCCGACGTCGGGGCGTGCCAGCGCGTGCCGGCGTACCGCTTCGACACAATGCGCCAGTTCGGTGGCATCGGTTTTCAGAAACTTTCGACGCGCCGGTGTACTGAAAAACAACTCCTTGACCTCCACCGTGGTACCGGTGCTGCGGGCCACTGGTTTGAGCTCACCGGTTCGTCCGTCCAGACAGTAGGCACTGGGTTGGCCGGCAGGCCTTGAAAACAAGGCGCAGTCGGCTATGGAGTTGATGGCGGCCAGCGCCTCGCCTCGAAACCCCATGGTGGCGACAGACTCAAGATCGATCAGGTTGCTGATCTTGCTGGTGGCGTGGCGCTTGAATGCAAGCGGCAGTTCTTCACGCAGAATGCCGACACCATCGTCTTCCACCGCGATCAGTCGCACACCGCCTGCCTGTAGTCGCACCGTGACTTGCGTGGCTCCAGCGTCCAGCGCATTGTCCAGCAGCTCGCGCACCACCGAGGCCGGTCGCTCCACCACCTCACCAGCAGCAATCTGGCTGATCAACTCATCGGGCAGTTCAAGAATGGGGCGGCGTTGGGCGTTGGAAAAGGCGGTATTCACAGCGGCTATTATCCAGCCCCATGGACTTTTTAATCTTCCTCCTGGACTTCATACTTCATGTCGACAAGTACCTGGAGACTTTTGTTCGCAACTATGGCTTCTGGGTTTATGCGCTGCTTTTTCTGGTGATCTTTGTGGAGACCGGCCTGGTCGTGATGCCGTTCTTGCCGGGTGACTCGCTGCTATTTGTGGTCGGTGCCATGTGCGGGGTCGGGTTGATGAGTTACCCAGTCTCGGTGGGGTTGTTGTTGGCGGCGGCAGTGTTGGGCAACCAGTCCAATTACGCGCTGGGTCGCTACTTTGGTCCCCGGGTTTTCAAGTGGGAAAACTCCAGACTGTTCAATAAAGCGGCGTTTGACCGGGCCCATGATTTTTATGAGCGCTACGGCGGCATTACCTTGGTGGCGGCGCGTTTCATGCCCTTTGTGAGAACGTTTGCACCTTTTGTGGCGGGTGTGGCAAAGATGACCCGGACCCGATTCACTTTTTTTGATGTGACCGGTGGCGCTCTGTGGGTGGTGGGCATCATCACCATCGGCTATTTTTTTGGTAACTTTCCCTTTGTCAAAGCGCATCTGGACAAAATCATTTGGGCCATGATTTTAGTTCCGGGGATTTTGATTCTGTTGGGCGCCTGGAAGTCGCGCCGAAGATCTGGCGCCGAAGGATGAAACCGAAGCTTGAGCCGGAGACTTAAACACTGCGATTTCTGGCCAGTGGCGGGTTTTTGGAAAAATAGCCCTCAATACCCCGCATCAGCGCCTTGGCCAGTTGCTGCTGGTATTCGTCGCTGTTGAGTTTGGCTTCTTCCTCCGGGTTGCTGATGAAGGCAGCTTCCACCAGCACACTGGGGATATCGGGCGCCTTCAGCACCGCAAATCCAGCTTGTTCGACTTTCGGTTTGTGCAGTTTGCCGACCCGGCCAATTTCGCCCAACATGGCCCCGCCAAGCTTCAGGCTGTCGTTGATTTGTGCCGTTGTGCTCATGTCAAACAAAGCACGTTTGACCTGCGCATCCTGCGTCTTGATATTCAAACCACCCACTTGATCCGCCTTGTTTTCCCTGGCCGCCATCCAGCGTGCCGCCGTGCTGGAGGCACCCCCCTGGCTGAGTGCAAAGATACTGGCACCTTGCGGATGCGGGGTAAAGAAAGCGTCAGCGTGGATGCTGATAAACAGATCAGCCTGCACATGCTGGGCTTTTTGTACCCGCACCTGCAACGGTACGAAGAAATCTGCATCGCGCGTCAGGTAAGTGCGCATGGCATTGCCGTTGATCGCGCTGGCATTGATGAGTTCGCGCAGCCGGTGCGCCAGACGCAACACCACAACTTTCTCGCGCGTACCACCGGGACCGATGGCGCCAGGATCTTCACCGCCGTGACCGGGGTCCAGCGCAATGATAATCAGGCGTTCGGTACTGGTTGCCCGAGCCACTTTGGCCGGTGCGCTGCTGGTCAAGGGAGGTATTGCAAGAGCAGGTTTGGACGGTACCGCGACCGGCTCCGATGCTGAAGGCTTGGCGTCAGGTTTTTGCGCTTGCTGGGCCATCAGGTCGCCCAGAGGGTCGGCCGCTGGCTGGGGCGTTACGCTGTCTTTAAGGCGCTCGGCAATCAGCGTTTCCAGCGGGTCTGCCACCTGTGTTGGATACAAGTCAAACACCAGCCGATGCCGGTAGGCCGCCACCGGGGCCAGTGTGAACACTTGCGGCGAAATGGCCTGCTTCAAGTCCACGACCAAACGCACAATACCTGGCGCGTTTTGTGCCACCCGAATGCCGGCAATGTTGGGGTCGGTGGCGCCGACTTTGGCGACCAGTTCTTTCAATGCCGGGTTCAGTTCGATGCCCTCGATGTCCACTGCCAGGCGCGGCGGGCTGGCGACAAAAAGCTGCTTGAACTTGAGCTCTGTGTCGGACTCAATGGTGACACGCGAGTAGTCTGGCGCTGGCCAAATCCGGACCGCCAGGATGGTGGCCCCGCGCGCCAGTTGTTGCAGGCCCAGCATCAGCACCAGCGTGCCGGATTGCAGGAGGTCACGGCGTTTCATTTTTGACTCGCAAGAGGTCGCACTTGAGGTAGCCCTTGGCTGGCGGCTTGCAGCAATGCAAGACCAGTCGCGGTTTGCGCGCTCAGGCTCACCTGCCTGGCGTCTTCATCGATTGCTTCGAGATGAATGATCAAATCGGCACGCGGGATGAATCCGGCTGCTTTTTCGGGCCATTCAGCCAGCTTCAGACCGGGGCTGGCAAAGATGTCGCGAAAGCCCGCATCTTCCCATTCCCGCGGATCGTTGAAGCGGTAAAAGTCGAAGTGCCAGATGGCCAGATCGGCCAGTTCATAGGGCTCCACCACGGCATACGTTGGGCTTTTGATGCGGCCTTGCACGCCCAGGGCGCGCAGCAGGTGGCGCACCAGCGTGGTCTTGCCGGCACCCAGGTCACCGCGCAATTCGATAAAAGAGTTGCTTAGAGAAGGCTGTTTGGCAAGTGAAGCGGCAAACAATTGCGTGGCGACCTCATTCGGCCAGAGCAGGCTTTTTACAATGGGCTCGTGTCCAAACTCGTTCATCACGTCAACGCCAGTCAATGGGTGTCCAAAATTCAGGGCTGGGCCCGGGAACTTGGATTTTCCCAAATTGGTGTGGCCGGGGTTGATTTGTCTTCATCGGAAGCCGGATTATCGGCGTGGCTGGCACGTGGCTTTCATGGCGACATGGGCTATATGGCAGTGCACGGACTGAAACGGGCGCGGCCGGCTGAACTGGTACCTGGTACCGTGAGCGTCATCACGGCCCGCATGGATTACCTGAGCGCTGCGACGCCACCGGGCTGGCAGACGATCGAGTTTGACCGCTTGCGCCGACCGGCTGAAGGTATTGTGTCAGTCTATGCCCGGGGGCGGGACTATCACAAAGTTATGCGCAGCCGCCTGCAAAAATTGAGTCAACGCATGGCCGCCGAGCTGGGGCCCATGGGCCACCGGGTCTTTACAGATTCGGCGCCGGTGCTGGAGGTCGAGCTGGCGGCACGCAGCGGCCTGGGCTGGCGTGGCAAGCACACCTTGCTACTTAGCCGCGAGGCCGGTTCGATGTTTTTTCTGGGTGAGATTTATGTTGACCTGGCACTGCACGTGACCGAATCGGTGGCTGCACACTGTGGCAGTTGCAGCGCTTGTATTCACGTCTGCCCGACACAAGCCATCGTCGCTCCCTATCAGCTCGACGCCCGACGCTGCATCTCCTACCTGACGATAGAACATGCGGGATCGATACCGCTGGAGCTTCGACCTTTAATTGGCAACCGCATCTACGGTTGTGACGACTGCCAACTGATTTGCCCGTGGAACAAGTTCGCCCAGCGCAGCGCCTTGCCCGATTTTGATGAACGCGATGGCTTGGTGGGCAGTCAGTTGGCAACCTTGTTCGGCTGGACGGAAGACGAATTCTTGCGCTTCACTGAAGGCACCCCGATTCGGCGTATCGGACATGAGCGTTGGCTGAGGAATATTGCCGTGGCCCTGGGCAACGCGCTGCGCGCGAGCGCTGACCCGGCATTGGCGCAGGCGCTGGCGCAACGCGCCGACAACCCCAGCGCACTGGTGCGCGAACACGTGGCCTGGGCTGTGGAAAGTTGAACCAAGCTCGGCTGGGCTAAAAACAAAAGCTATCTCAAAAACCCCAGCGCGAATGGCAAGCTGGCCATGCCCAGCAAGGTGGACAAGGTTACCAACCCGGCGACGTAAGCGCCGTCATAGCCCATGCGTGCCGCCAGCACATAACAGCTAGAGGCGGTCGGCAAGGCCGAAAATGCCAACAGGACCGTCGTCTGCACCGGGTCGAGATGGAACAGCTTCGAGAACCCGAACGCCACCAGTGGCAATAAAAAATGACGAATCGTTAGTAGCGCAACTGCCAGCACTTTGGCGCGACCCAATGCGCCGAACTGCATACCGGCACCAGCCGCCATCAGGCCCAGCGCCAAGGACGCGGCGCCGATACGACTGATGGAGGGTTCCAGCCAGATGGGCAAGGTAAACCCGAGCAGGTTGGCCGCCAGGCCAGACGCTGTGCCAATAATCAGTGGGTTGCGCGTCAATTCTCGAAGGAGGCCGCGCTGTGCGTGGCGTGCCATCGGCCAGACAGCACCCACATTGAATAGCGGAACACAGACGCCGATCAATACTGCAATCAGAAGCAAGCCCTGCGGCCCGGCCAGCCGGTCTGCCAGCGCCAGACCGACAAATGAATTGAAGCGAAAAGCGATCTGAGCGCTGGCTGCGTGGTCCCGCCTGGTGATGTGCCGACCCAGCCACGGCAAATAGGGCAGTGAATAGGCCAGCATGATGCCGGTCAGCCCCATGGCCCAGCCGGCACCGATCAGGCTGGAAGTGGCAGCGATGTCCAATGGACTTTTCACGATGGAATGAAATAGCAGGACCGGGAACAAGAAAAAGTAAACCAGTGTTTCAACCTGTTCCCACACCGTGCGGTTGAGGGCGGTATAGCGGCACACCAGGTAGCCGCACAGGATCAGGGAGAAGTCAGGAAATAAAAGTTGGGCGAAATTCACGGCTCGAGAATACCAGCGAAATTTCGGGCTCCCCTGGTTTGCGCCTAAATGCAAAACATCGGTGTGCGCAGCGGCGCGAGAGTTAACATGTGCGCTGACTTCAGTGCAATCGGTAATTAAGGAGAAAAATCACCATGCAGCGTCGAACTATTTTTGTCTTTAGCCTGTTGGCTTGTGCGGGATCTGCCATGGCGCAGGGTTATCCCAACAAGGTCATCAAGCTGCAGGTACCGTTTGCTCCGGGCGGCACCACCGACATCATTGCCCGCACGATTTCAGATGCGCTGGGCAAGGCGTTGGGGCAGACGGTGATTGTTGAGAACAAGGCTGGCGGAGGTGGCATCATCGGAGCCGCCGAGACCGCCAAGGCCGCACCTGATGGCTACTCGCTGGGTATGGCGACGGTCTCCACCACGGCCGCAAACCCGGCGATCAACCCGCGTACACCGTACAACCCGGTGACCGACTTCACACCCATCATCAACATTGCAGCGACACCCAATGTGATTGCAGTGCACCCCAGTTTCCCGGCCAAGGATTACAAAGGCTTTATTGCCGAACTGAAAAAAAATCCGGGCAAATACTCGTATTCATCGTCGGGTACCGGCGGCATTGGTCATTTACAGATGGAGTTGTACAAGAATTTGAGTGGTACTTTTGTCACCCACATACCGTACCGGGGCGCCGGACCGGCCTTGAATGACACCGTCGCCGGACAGGTGTCGATGACATTTGACAATATGCCTTCCTCCATGCCTTTCATTCAATCGAACCGACTGATACCTATTGTGGTGGCGGCACCCCAAAGGCTGTCGCAATTACCTAATGTGCCAACCTTCAAGGAAATAGGACTTGAACCGGTCAACCGCATGGCTTACTACGGCATTTATGGTCCCAAGGGAATGCCCAGGGAGGTGGTGGACAAAATCAATGCCGGCGTTCGCAAAGCGCTGGAAGACCCGGCAGTCAAGAAGCGGATCGAAGAGACCGGTTCCATCATCATTGCCAATACCCCGGAACAGTTTGCGGCCCAAATCAAAGCGGAATTTGACGTCTACAAGAAAGTGGTTGAAACGGCCAAGCTCAAACTTGAGTGAGCGCGACGACTGGATCAGTCATTTCCGGTGATGAACTGATCGACGCTTTCATCGACGCCTTGTGGCTGGAGGAGGGCCTGTCAAAAAATACCCTCACCGCCTACCGGCGTGACTTGTCGCTTTATGCCACCTGGCTCCAGGGTCAACAAAAGGTATTGACGGATACCCGCGAGCTGGACCTGAATGGCTACTTTGCGGCGCAGCACGGGGCGACCAAGGCGACAACCGCGAACCGGCGTTTGACGGTCTTCAAGCGTTACTTCCGCTGGGCCATGCGTGAACACTTGGTGAGCGCAGACCCGACGCTCAAACTGCAGGCCGCCAGGCAGCCATTGCGGGTTCCAAAGACATTGACAGAGGCTCAAGTTGAAGCGCTGCTGGCGGCCCCTGATACCAACACGACCTTGGGCGTGCGCGACCGCACCATGCTGGAGCTGATGTATGCCAGCGGTTTGCGTGTCAGTGAACTGGTGACACTCAAGGTGTTCAATGTCAGCTTGTCGGAGAATGTGTTGCGTGTTGTCGGCAAAGGCAACAAGGAACGGCTAGTGCCTTTTGGTGAAGTCGCCAGTGTCTGGATCAAACGGTACCTGAGTGAGGTGCGCCCTGGGTTACTGGTCCACAAGCAAACCGAAGACCTGTTTGTGACGCATCGGGGCCTCAAGTCTGGCACCGCCATGAGCCGTGTGATGTTCTGGATGATCGTCAAAAAGTATGCCCTTGGCTCCGGTATCACGGCACCCTTGTCGCCGCACACTTTGCGCCATGCATTTGCAACGCATTTGCTAAACCATGGTGCGGATTTGCGCGCGGTGCAAATGCTGCTGGGGCATGCGGATATCTCAACCACAACGATCTACACCCATGTGGCACTTGAGAGGCTGAAGGTCTTGCATGCCAAGCACCATCCACGTGTTAGC
>Ga0194060_10001366_pt1 | contig 17417 bp, 15 predicted proteins | sample SepL225m_MetaG_FD_163427 | JGI IMG/M metagenome (GOLD analysis project Ga0194060, IMG submission 163427) | Anoxic zone freshwater microbial communities from boreal shield lake in IISD Experimental Lakes Area, Ontario, Canada - Sep2016-L222-5m | ecosystem: Environmental > Aquatic > Freshwater >...
TAAAGTAAATGTATATAGTTATGATACATACATTTAATGCATGTGTTATAGCCTTACCAATAGCACTGTGTAGTAAGTATAATAGAAATAGGGGAATGAATAATACCCATCCAATGAGTAGACAGGTCCATAGGTCATAAAAAAGCCCAAGTAATTCAAATAACAAGGCTTGTTTTACAAATGATTTATAAGCAATTAAGAAATACTCATAGGTTCTAACAAGGCCAAACGAAAGAATAAAGGCAAATAGCGCCCTTATGTAAAATTGTATGAAGAAGCCCCATTTTTTATGCATAGTATTTACCTTCTAGGCAAATATACAATCTTTGTATTGCTTTGCTATCATAGTTCCTGGCTTCCGTTCATCCCTTTAGCGATCTATATTCCCGTTATTTCTTCTAACTTTATATGGGCTTATATGACAAACTTTCGATAAATGGGGTTTTCTAAACTTTCTTATTTAAATGTATTTTATGAACCGACCAATAAAGTCAATTATATTTATTTCTTTTTTATTTTTTACTATTGCAACAAAAGCACAAACAAACATTGACAATATAGATAGTTTAGCTGGTCGTTTTATTAGTGATCTAAGAGCAGGTACCACCGAAAAATTAATTGTCCAAACGAATAAAAATATTTTCGCAGCAGGGGAGGAGCTTTGGTTTAAGGCCTATATCATTAATTCTTTATCACATAAGTATTTTTCACATAGCAAAACATTGTACGTTGATTTAGTGAACGAAAAAGATACTGCCATTGCACAATTACTACTGAATATACCAAGTGAAAGAACAGAAGGTATGATTAGGTTGAAAGATTCCTTACCAGAAGGGTATTATTGGTTAAGAGTATATACAGCCACTATTCAGAAGTATGATACCAATGCTGTTTTTGTTTCACCTATATATGTTGTCAACAAAAAATTTCCTTCTACATTCATATCTACTCCAGCACCTATTAAAGAAACACGCATTAGTACTAAAGCCCCTCGTTTGCTTTTTTATCCAGAAGGGGGAGAGATTATTGCAGGTACCAATACCACTATTGCTATAAAGGCGGAAGATGAGTTTGGTAGTCCTCTCAAAGTGGAAGGCTTTATTAACGACAATTTAGATAGCTCGGCATTAACTTGGTTTAAAACAGATAGTATAACAGGCTTGGGTAAAATTTCATTCTTTGTTTCAAAATCTAAAAATTATGCAGCTAATTTTAAATGGGAGAAGCAATTCATTAAATTGCCCTTACCCTTAGTAAATCTTTATGCTAGTCAAATTTCAATAAAGGACCAAACGCCTACTACCCTTAAGGTGGTAGTTGCGCAGGGCGACTCTTTATATAAAAAAGGCAAACAATCCTATTTATTAGGTATTAATAAAGATAGTCTTTGCTTTGCTAGTGTGGGTGTGGATATGTATGAGCTCTCTATTCCTAAATCTAATTTCCCTGCAGGTATCTCAAAATTGTTATTATTTAATGAAGCTCAAGAAGTAGTAAGCGAAAGAACAATTTTTATAACTAAACCTAAAGAAGAATTATTCATTAGTACCGATAAAGAAAATTATGCTCCTAGAGATAAAGTAGTACTTACATTATATAAAGGCGACTCTGTTTTACATCCTAATTTTACAGCATTGTCTGTTGCCGTTTCAGATGATAATACTGTGAAACAAACCAGTGATCTAACAAACAATGAAAATGCTCTATTGGTTGAGCCTACTAAAAATTATGATGAGCTAGCATTGTTAACGCAACCCATGATTTTTAAAGGGAAAAAATATAGCAAAGAGGCCATTGCAAATAAAGCAGTCGTTCAACAAGCCAATTTACCAGTTGACACCCTTTTTTCAAATATAAAAGGTAGAATTATTAACAAAAAAAAATTAGCAGTAGCCAATAGGATAGTGACACTTTATGCCAATAAAAGATTTTCCATTTTTGATACGGATACCACGAATGCTAGAGGAGAGTTTACATTCACAGTGCCTCCTTATTTAGATAGTGTAGCTTTTACTTTGCAAGTTACTGCTTTGAAAGGCTATAAAGTAGATGAAAAAATAGTCATTGATGTGACATCGCCCTTCCCAAAATTTTCAACACCTCTTTCTTTAAAAAAGAAATTTTCAATTGATGATGTAGAGCTTGTTACTAATTTGCGTAATACTAATTTTAAAGATATTTATAGAGGTACGGGTAAGGAATGGCTACAATCGGTAATTGTAAAATCAAGTATCAAAGCAAATACTTATAACACCAGTAAAAGAGTAAGTAATTTTTCTCAAATACTTACTGGTGAAGCTATTCAGAAAATAAATCCTATAGATGCAAGTACTGCCATGTTAATGATTCCTGGACTCCATTTAAGGGGTAGCTTCTTAACCTTAGGTGGTGTTACTTCTTTTTCATTAAGTGCTAAAGACGAGCCCTTATTAATTGTGGATGGAGTTATGGTTGCCGGAGGCAATGGCCCACAATCAGATACGAATGAAGGCATGTCAATGGATTTTCCAGGCAGTCCTGTAATGGCAGAAATATCTAAAATATCTCCAGACATTATAGACTTTGTTGAAGTGATGAGAGGTCCAGAAGCTGCCTATTATGGTGCAAGAGGAGGCAACGGAGTAATTATTATTAATACACAAAGGAAATCAAATTTCAGTAGCCATTATGAACAGTTCGGCACTTTAGTGTACTATCCAGCTTCTTATCATTTAGCGCCTGCATACAATATGCCAGATTATTCCAATCTAGATATTAAAAAAGCTTCTTTCAAGGATAATAGATCTACCATTTATTGGAATGGGCATTTGTATACTAACCCCAATGGTAAAGCAGAAGTTGAATTTTACACGGGGGATGTAAGCACGAATTATACTATCTCCGTTTTGGGTATAACGGCTAGTGGAGAAATTATACAGAAAAAAGCAAGTATTAAAAGAAACTAATTTCCATTTTTAATTTTGCATCTTCAATTTTGCCATAGGAAATAAAATATTATTTTCTAGGTGCACATGCTGATGTAAATCTTCTTCAAACGCTTTTAATTCATCTAAACACACTCGGTGCGTGGTGCAAGCAGTTTCAGGCGCTTTATAATGATTTGTAATTCTTCTAATTTCAAATAATAAATCGCCTGCTTTTTCGTGCTCTACTTCCATAACATTTATGGGCCCATCAATAAAACCAATTACTTTTTGAGAGGCAATTGCATGTTCATCTGTTCCAAAAATAATTTTTATCCTAGGAAATAAAATTTGCTCTTCCTTTTGCATATGTGGCATTAATTCATCAGCAACTGCATTGAACAATGATAACACTTTTATCATTTGTGGATATTTTTCTTCATGCTTATTGACAACTTTTTCTATATGGTTTAGAATAGTAGGAATAGCATTTTTGACATAAAAATGGTGGTGAATTAAAATGTAGGATATAAGTTCATCTGCCGACATCTCATTAAATGGCATTTGAATTTTAATGGGTATACCTGCTTTATTTATTTCAGCTAAAATAGTTTCTAGTGAAACATTGTTTTCTACACAGGCCTCTTGCAAGGTTTTTTTACCACGACAACAAAAGTCCAAACTGTACTTTTCTAAAATGGGTATAAATTCGAAATGTTCTAATGCAATGCTTTTTAAAGTAGCTTCTTGTATATTTTTCATATTGTATTTTTGTAAAATTGACACCATTTAATTTTTAGTTTTATGACTCCAATCACTTTGTATATTTAATAAGACTAAGCCAATAAACATTACAATAGCAGCTATGAATAAGCTTTCATTGAGATAGGGGATGCCTACATAATGCATTGCTTCAATGCCTTGTACAAGTAGTAGTAATTGATTGCCAATGATACCTGTTACTAGTACCATGCTGCCCATTTTTGTATAAAAATTCTGTTTGAATAGTTCTTTAGCATATAGATAACCTATAATGAATAAACTTAGCACCCCTAAAAGCATTAGATGAAGAAAACCTATTACAATGGGTCTAAAGCCAAAAGCCCATCTACTTAGCATAGGAATTGTAGAAATTAATTGTAAAAATAATTTTATGGATAAGGCAATTGCTGCTAGATAGAGTAACCATCTGCCTTTACTATTAAATAATATTTTAAACTGCTCTTTATTTTTATAAATACTTTTTACTATAAGTAGCCATCCCGCAAATTGAGCAAAGGCGGCCAACACAATAATAATAAAACCAACGGGGGGTATGGGCAGCCACAATGCCGACAAGAAATAAGCAGGAATACAAGCAATACTCAATAGCCAAAATGCTATCTGTAAAGAACCTTGTATAGCTTTTATCTTCTCAATTTGGGAAATGAATAAGCCCATACATATAAAGAAGAACCATCCATTGTACTGAAAGTGCAAAAATGTATACACTGCTAAAAGATAATAATTTTGATTAACACTACTATTAGCCATTAAGTAGGATAAGGTAAATGCACCGAGAGAAGAAAGCATATTAAATAAAATACCTGCCTTATACCAACTATAGCTATAGAGCTGCTGATTGGGGTTATTTAAATCCTTCCAAACCATTATTCCAAAAATATAAGAATTGATAATAGATATAGTGGAAAAACCAATGGAGAATAGCGAATAGCCCGCAATAGCAAAGCTAATAAGCATGCCATAAGCAGTGATTAAATTTATGTATAGGAGGGGCCTATATTTTTTAAATGCCACCGAATCTGTATTCGATGAAATGGCGTGAATGATAAGCGCCATGATGGCTTGATTGATCCAGCCTGCAAAGGCAAAGTGAGAATGCGCATGAAGAAGATGCTTTTGATCAATAAAAGGCAGCGAAAAAGCAATTTTGTACCTAAGTATGACACCTACAAATGATACAATAAGTAAATTTATAATGGAAACTCTTAACCAGCCTTGAGGCGACTTGCCCATAGTGTATTTTACTTACAAAGTTATTTTAGCTACAATTTTTTCTTTATGCGTTAAGTCATATTTAGTAAAAAACCTTACCTCTTTCAATGACTATCTCTCCTTTATGGTGCATATTACGCATAGATCTAATGACTGTTTCAACGCGTAGTCCAGTCATATCAGCAATTTGTTGTCTGGTCAGCTTTAATTGATTACAATTAGAACAGAAATTTTTATTTTCTTTTTTTAAGTAATTTAATAAGGCAGCAATTCTTACTTCTGGTGCATGGTAGGCTATAGATTTTAAAATAAGAAATTTAAAGCGAACCCTTTTGGCTAATAATTTTGTGAAAGCAAAATGAATCTCATAGTTCTCTTTTATTAGTTGTAGAAAGGTAATTTTTCGTAGTCTAATTAAAACCACTTCTTCATCAGCAATAGCGGAGGCTGCATACACGCCATCGTCAAATAGAGGAATCTCTCCAAAACATTCACCTGGTTCAATGATCGTCTGAATATACTCTTTGCCCTCTTCATCAATATTCACCCATCTTACCGTTCCTGATACTAATTGATTGTAGTAGCTACATTCTGCTCCTTCTGAAAAAATAAGTTCACCAGGGCTTACTTTTTTATATACAGCTCCCCAGGCAAGTAATGTGTTTATATCTATAATCATATTGATGATTTAAGAGCTAAACTATTTTTTTATAGAGGAGTAAAGTATGACGCTTGTCAATCTGTTTATGATATCTGTCATATTCTTTCTTAACCAGGTCTAACTCATTGATAATAAGGCTTATAAAATAAGACACGAACCCTTGCCAACAGATTGAAAATGAATTATGAGTATACGCATAAAATATACTTTTCTGCTGTTCTAATCTTGTGCAATCATTTATAAAAAAATATACTTATGAAAAATGCCTTTGCTATGATAGTGGTGCTAACAATTTTATATGCATGTGGTGGACAGCAAACTGTAGCATCTGATGCAGTAAGTCCTAGTACTAGCAATGCCAATCCAAGTTATGACCCGTTAAGAGGGGAGGGTAAATTTACAAAAGTGGATGTGGGAGCTACCATTAATGAAAAATTAGTACAAGGTGGTACGAAAGTATTTGCTGTTAAATGCAGTGCTTGTCATAAACTTACTGGTGAAAAATTAGTAGGCCCAGGCTGGAAAGGAGTAACAGAAAGATTTAAACCTGAGTGGATCATGAATTTTGTAACGAATACAGACGCTATGTTAAATAAGGATCCTAAAGCACAAGCTCAATTAGAAATTTGCCTGGTTCGTATGCCTAATCAAAATGTTACAGATGAAGATGCAAGAAATATTTATGAATTCATGCGCAAAAATGATTCAAAAAAATAGGGTACACTTTTATAAAATTATTTATTACTCAATTTCAAATATTCATTTATGAAAAATTTAAATTACAAACATTGGCTATTTATTTCTATTGCATTTGTTTTTACATTAGCTGCTTGTAAACCCAAAAATGCAAATAATACTATTAGTGCTGATGCGGCTGCAAAAGTATATGTGGCACCAGGCAAGTATGATGAGTTTTATAATTTTGTTTCTGGCGGCTTTAGTGGTCAAATGAGTGCCTATGGTTTACCTTCTGGCCGTTTATTAAGAGTTATTCCTGTTTTTTCTGTTGATCCAGAAAAAGGTTATGGTTTTAGTGAAGAAACTAAACCCATGTTGAATACCTCACATGGCTTTGTGCCTTGGGATGATTTACACCATGTGCAATTGTCAAAAACAAATGGAGATTATGATGGCAAGTGGGTTTTTGGCAATGCGAATAATACGCCTCGAGTAGCGCGTATTGATTTAAAAACATTTAGAACAGCTGAAATTATTGAATTACCAAATAGTGCTGGTAACCACAGCTCACCTTTTATTACTGAAAATACAGAGTATGTTGTTGCAGGTACTAGATTTAGTGTGCCTCCAGATGATGTGAATGGCGATGTGCCTATTAATACTTATAAAAAGAATTTCAAAGGCACTTTAAGTTTCATTAGTGTTAAAAAAGAAGACGGCAAAATGGAATTAGCTTTTCAAATTCAATGTCCTGGTTTTAATTTTGATTTAAGTAGAGCAGGTAAAGGTGTTTCTCATGGCTGGTTTTTCTTTTCCTGTTATAATACAGAACAAGCGAATACTTTATTAGAAGTGAATGCTTCTCAAAAAGATAAAGATTTTATTTTAGCGGTTAATTGGAGAAAAGCGGAAGAGTATTTAAAAGCGGGTAAAGGCAGAAAGCAAAGTGTACGTTATGCGCATAATACCTATAATGAAAAAACACATAGCGCTACTTCAGAAATTAAAACAGAAGTGATTGTATTAGACTCAAAAGAATTAAAAGACTTATGTTATTTCATCCCTTGTCCTAAGTCACCTCATGGATGTGACGTAAGCCCTACAGGAGAATATATAGTAGGCAGTGGAAAGTTAGCAGCCATTATTCCAGTTTTTGGATTTGATAAAATGCTTAAAACTATTCAAGCTAAAGATTTCATTGGCTCTTTCGAAGGCATACCTATTTTAAAGTATGAATCGGTATTATATGGTGAAGTTAAGAAGCCTGGATTGGGACCTTTGCATACCGAATTTGACAATAAGGGTAATGCCTATACTTCCTTTTTTGTTTCATCGGAAGTGGTTAAATGGAATATTAAAGATTTAAAAGTGTTAGACCGTGTACCTACCTATTATTCAGTAGGACATTTATGTGTTGCAGGTGGAGATACCAAAAATCCTTATGGAAAATATTTAGTAGCCTATAATAAAATTACAAAAGACAGGTATTTACCAACAGGTCCAGAACTTTCACAAAGTGCACAATTGTATGATATCAGTGGTGATAAAATGCAATTAATCTTAGATTTCCCTACTATTGGAGAGCCGCATTATGCTCAAATTGCTCCTGCAGATTTAATTAAAAACAATAGCACTAAGTTTTATAAATTGGACGACAATAAACATAAATACGCTTCTATTGGAGAAGGTGCCACTAAGGTGGTGCGTGAAGGTAAAGTAGTACACGTATACATGACAGCCATTAGATCTCACTTTTCTCCTGATAATATTGAAGGTATAAAAATGGGCGACGATGTTTATTTTCATGTAACCAATTTAGAGCAAGATTGGGATGTGCCACATGGCTTTGGTATTAAAGGTGCAGCTAATGCTGAATTACTTATTATGCCAGGTGAAACGCAAACTTTGAAGTGGACGCCAGATCGCGTAGGAATGGTGCCTATTTATTGTACCGATTTCTGTAGTGCTTTACACCAGGAAATGCAAGGGTATGTTAGAGTATCTCCTGCTGGCAGCAATGTCCCATTAACATTTAGCTTAGGTACGAATATGCCAAAAGCGGAGGGAGAAGAGAAGTCGGAAGGAAAAGAAAAAAATAAGAAATAATTAATGTTACTAGAGGGCTTCTTATATAAGGCCCTCTAGTATTCAATTGAATTTTCAATAGTAGAAATGAACTCAAATAAATTAAATAGGAATAGTCGTATTATTTTATTTCTAAGCGCTATTTTATTAATGGTGGTATTATTTGTGCCTATGTGGAGTATTGAATTAAATGCGCCACAATATCCTGAAGGATTAGGGTTGTCCATTTATGCCAATAAATTAGGTGGCAATGTTGATATTATAAATGGGCTGAACCATTATATTGGAATGAAAACGCTTCATGAAAAAGATTTTGCTGAATTTATTGTTTTGCCCTACTGTATTATCTTTTTCTCTATTTTTTGTTTAGCAGCGTCAATAGTCGGTAGAAAAAAGTTCTTATATACCTTATTGTTATTTTTTATTTTGTTCGGCGTTTTAGCGATGGCCGATTTCTGGCGATGGGAATACAACTATGGACATGAGTTGAATCCAGATGCGGCCATAAAGGTACCTGGCATGTCTTATCAGCCACCACTTATTGGTTATAAGCAATTATTAAATTTTGGCGCCTATTCCATTCCGGATATAGGAGGTTGGATTTTTATTCTAGTAGGGGTATTGCTGTTGTATGTATCCATTATAGCTTATAGAAATAGTAATTCCTTTAATATTTTCAAAAAAACTATAAACAGCAGTCTGATAGGCCTAGTATTTTTATTAATAAATGCTTTCGCTTGTAACCCGCTACCATCGGCCATTAAACAAGGTAAAGATGCTTGTAGTTATTGCAAAATGACCGTTTCGGATGTTCGTTATGGTGTCGTACTAGTTTCGCAGAAGGGTAAAAATTATGTTTTTGATGATGCGCATTGCCTTGCCTCTTATTTACATAGCCCAGAAAATAAAAATATAAAAATGGGTTTAATCTATTTTACCAATTTCACTTCATTGCACCTTTTAATAAATGCAAAGGATGCGTTTATTGTTAAAAGTCAAAATCTTCATGGGCCTATGAATGGATCTTTTGCAGCTTTTTCGGCAAAAGACAGCGCATTGCATTATATATCAATCAACACAGGAAGTATTGTAACGCTTAATGAGCTACTGCAATGAAAAAAATCATTGTAATATTACTAGCACTCCTATTTATAGAAAAAACTATTGCTGGAATAATTTATGTAGGCCCTTTACAAAAAGTAAAATCAATACGTGCTGCAATAATAATGGCTAATAAAGGTGATACCATTTTGGTGGCTGCTGGAAGCTATAAGGAAGGGAATTTGGTTATTGCTAAACAACTCACCATTATAGGAGATAAGTATCCCATTTTAGATGGTCAAAATAAATTTGAGGTTCTTTCTATTAAAGCGAATAAAGTAGTCATTGATGGCTTCAAAATTTTCCATTCAGGCACTTCTAATTTAGATGATTATGCAGGCATAAAAATTTATGATAGTAGGGAGGTGGTGATACAAAACAATATATTCGATGATACTTACTTTGGAATTTATTTACAATATGCAAAGAAGTGTATTATTAAAAACAATCACTTAAAAGCCTACAATAAGGATGAGCAGCAAAGTGGCAATGGTATTCATTGTTGGAAATCGGATAGTTTACAAATTATAAATAATTATGTAGAAGGCCATAGAGATGGTATTTATTTCGAATTTGTTACGAATTCTTTAATTACTAAGAATGCCACCACCCATAATATTAGATATGGTTTGCATTTTATGTTTTCGAATAACGACAGATATGAGTCTAATTCATTTATTGCTAATGGTGCTGGCGTTGCAGTAATGTACTCCAATAAGGTAAGTATGTATAATAATACATTTAAAGAAAATTGGGGTGATGCAGCTTATGGCTTACTATTAAAAGAAATATCGGATAGTTATATTGTGGGAAATATTTTTGAAAAAAACACAAGTGGTATTTATTTAGAAGGTGCTTCTAGAATTCAAGTGAATCATAATCATTTCAAAAATAATGGTTGGGCTATGAAAATTCAAGCAAGTTGTATGGATATTAATGTTGCTCAAAATAATTTTATTGGCAATACTTTTGATATTGGCACGAATGGAAGTTTGGTACTAAATACTTTCAATAAAAACTATTGGGATAAATATGAAGGATATGACTTAAATAGAGATAAAATGGGTGATATACCCTATAGGCCAGTAAGTATGTTTTCTATGATTATTGAAAAAAATCCGCCAGCAATGATGCTATTCAGAAGTTTTATGACTTCATTATTAGATAAAACAGAAAAATTAATTCCTAGTTTAACCCCAGAAAATTTAAAAGACAATTCTCCTTTAATGCATATGGCATTTTAAAAATATAATTATGATTATTGCAAATAATGTTACTAAACAATACGGGAACTTAAAAGCATTAGATAATGTCTCTGTTAATTGTAAAAAAAGCGAATGTATTATTTTAATTGGCCCCAACGGAAGTGGTAAAACCACGCTTATTAAATGTATACTTGGCATGGCCATTCCCGATAGCGGTTTTATAACATTCAATAATAAAAACATACATAAAGACTGGGCTTATAGAGCAGCCATTGGTTATATGCCACAAATAGGGAGGTATCCTGAGCATATGACAATTGGCCAAGTTATTTCAATGATGAAGGATATAAGAGGTGGAGCAGATAATTTAGATGAGGACCTTATTAATGGCTTTAAATTAAATACTTTACTGAATAAAAGAATGGGAACATTGTCTGGAGGTACTAGGCAAAAGGTAAGCGCCGCCTTAGCCTTTTTATTTAGCCCCGCAGTATTGATTCTAGATGAACCTACTGCAGGACTTGATCCCATTGCCTCAGAAATTTTAAAAGAAAAAATTATAGCGGAGAAAGCAAAAGGAAAATTAATCTTAGTCACCTCTCATGTATTAAGTGATTTAGATGATTTAGTTACTGAAGTAATTTATATGCAAGAGGGGAAATTATGTTTTCATCAGTCTATCGATTTACTAAGAGAACAGACGGGAGAAGAGAAGCTGGCTAAGGCCATAGCTCGGGTAATGTTACAAAAAGCTAATTAGCTAAATTTTTCCCATCCATTGTAATAATGGTTTAAACTATATAGTATGAAAAAAATTGTTAAATATATAATGACCGATATTCTAAGGAGTAGAATAGTGCTTGTGTATACTTTAGTATTATTAATTACTTCACTAAGTTTATTTGGCTTAGAGGACAATGCCAATAAAGGGTTGCTGAGTTTATTAAATATAATTCTAATAATAGTGCCTTTATTTAGCCTTCTTTTTGCTACTATTTATATATATAATAGTACAGAATTTATTGAATTATTAGTAAGTCAGCCACTTCAAAGAAAGACTATTTGGTTAAGCTTCTCATTAGGCCTAGCTATATCTTTATCATTGGCATTTTTTATGGGCATTGGTATTCCGGTTTTATTTTTTCAGTTCAATGTTATTGGGTTTTTATTGGTGCTTGTGGGCATGTTATTAAGTATAATTTTTGTCTCTATTGCTTTATGGGTTGCTGTTCAAATTAGAGACAAGGCCAAGGGAATAGGCATGGCCATCTTAGTTTGGATATATTTCTCCTTGTTATTTGATGGTTTTGTTTTGTTTTTATTATTTCAATTTGCCGATTATCCATTAGAAAAACCCATGTTAGTGGTAAGTGCACTTAACCCCATTGATTTAGGTAGAATACTTATTTTGTTACAATTAGATATTTCTGCCATGATGGGGTATACAGGGGCTATCTTTAAAGATTTCTTTGGTACTATTTTCGGAATAACTATTGCAATAACTACATTACTAGTTTGGATCATAACGCCTTTATATTTTTCAACAAGAAAATTTAATGGGAAAGACTTATAGGGTTTATTGTATAGGTGAACTTACAATGCTTTAATTAATACATTATGAAATCAGACATTGTTTCAAGAGAAGAAATAATACTATTAGTGGATCAATTTTATATTAAAATAAAAGTTGATTTTACTTTAGGTTTTATTTTTAATGAAGTGGCAAACGTAAACTGGGATAAACATTTACCTATCATGTATGATTTTTGGGAAAATACTTTGTTTTATACCGGCAGCTATACTGGTAATCCTATAAACTTGCATACGCATTTGCATCATTTAACACCCTTGAATAACACACACTTTGATCAGTGGAATAAGTTGTTTATTGAAACGGTTGATGAAAATTTTGAAGGGCCTAATGCAGTTTTAATAAAGCAAAGAGCTATTAGTATCTCTATGGTGCTTGCACAAAAAATTGCCCAGACTAAAAAGTATGAGCAATTATAAGGAAACCAAAAAATGAAAAAACTATTTATTATTTTTTAGGTGGAAGTAATACACCATCAATGACATGAATAATGCCATTAGAGGCTGGGATGCTTGCAATAATTTTAGCTGTTCCATTTACATACAACACAGTGCCTTTCTTTGTTATTGTAATATTATCTCCGTTTACTTGTCCAATATTTTGACCATCTTTCAAAGCTTCTGCTTTATAAACGCCCACAGAAACATGATATTGTAATATATCAACTAAGCTTTCCTTTGATGCTGGTTTTAATAAACCTTCTACTGTTCCGGCTGGCAATTTATTAAAAGCTTCATTGGTGGGTGCAAATACAGTAAAGGGTCCTGCATTACTTAAAGCATCTACCAGTTCCCCCGCTTTTATAGCTGTAACTAGGGTGCTGTGGTCTTTACTACTAATAGCCACTTGAACCACATTTTTTTGAGAAGCATCATCTTGTACGCCCGATTGGCCTACAGCCTCTATATTTTCCGATTTTTCATTTTTCTCTTCTTTGGCTTCACTGCTATTACAAGAGAAAAGGGTAGTTGCAAATAGCAGGGCTAAGAATACATTTAATTTTTTCATATCATCTATTTATTGGTGATTTAATGATATGTAAAAATAAAATTACAGTGGCTATAGCTTTATGCGTAGGGTCATAATTGCCTTGAAATGCTATCTATTAGTGTAAAATCTATTATGATTTTGGTCAGTTATTTTACTAATTATAAATATATGAAACAATTATAAATAGCCTGGCGTTTTAATTTACTTACAGCTTATTAATTAAATGTCCCAATACATCTTTAAAAGAAAAGCCTTCTGTTAATTTTTCTTTATTCAATTTCTTATTTTCTACTAAGGCCCATAAAATAAATTCTTTCATAAAGTAGGCGTCTTCCTTACTAGTATCAGGCGCGTATTTTTTCATGAGTGCGTCTAATGGCTTTACTTCATCCAATATTATTTTGTATTGTTTCTCATCAAAGTCTTCGTATAATTCAAAGCCACCTTCTGCAATAAACCAATCTAGTAAATCTGAATATGCATTTTTTTCATTTTGCTTTTCTAGTTTACTAATTTTTGGAAATTGAAATTTAAATAAAGTGCTAATAGCCTTTTCTATTAAAAGATTAGCAATTACTTCAGCACCCTCTTGCTCTCCTTCGTATACTAGCTCTACTTTTCCGGTAATGGCGGGTATAATGCCCATAAAATCGGATAAGCGCACTACTGTTTTAGTCAACCCATTTTTTAAGGCTCTTCTTTCTGCTGTGCTAATTAAGTTTTCCATTGCGGAAATAGTCATTCTCGCACTTACTCCACTTTTAGCATCAATGTATTCACTGGCCCTTGCTTCAAAACTAATTTGCTCTATAATGTCTTTAGCTAAATTGGGTACATAAACAAGCTCAGATTGTACGGCATTTATTTTTGCCTCTTGTTCTGTGATTTTTTTAGCAACTGCAATATTTTTTGGGTAATGTGTTAATATTTGTGAGCCTATTCTGTCTTTCAAAGGTGTTACAATACTGCCTCTATTGGTATAGTCTTCAGGGTTAGCGGTGAAAATAAATTGAATGTCTAAATTCATTCTTAGTTTAAAACCTCTAATTTGAATATCGCCCTCTTGTAGTATATTAAATAAGGCTACTTGTATTCTAGCTTGTAAATCGGGAAGCTCATTAATTACAAATATGCTTCTATTGGCTCTTGGAATCATACCAAAATGTATTACACGTTCATCGGCATAAGACAATTTTAAATTCGCTGCCTTAATAGGGTCTACATCTCCAATAATATCTGCTATGGTTACATCCGGGGTAGCCAATTTTTCAAAGAACCTTTCATTGCGGTGCAGCCATTCAATAGGAGTGGCATCGCCTTTCTCTGCAATTAAATCCTTGGCGAATCTTGAAATAGGGGCTAAAGGGTCGTCGTTAATTTCAGAACCAGCTACAAAAGGAATATACTCGTCTAATAACTGAATCATTAAGCGAGCTAATTTGGTTTTGGCCTGACCTCTTAAGCCTAATAAATTAATATTATGCTTAGATAAAATGGCTCTCTCAATTTCAGGAATAACGGTTTCTTCAAAACCATGTATGCCTTCAAAAGCAGGTATCCCTTCCTTTATTTTAAGAATTAGATTATCTCTTAATTCATCTTTAATGCTTTTGCTTTGATAACCTTGTTTTTTTAAATCACCAAGGGTTTTTATTTTGTCAATTTTCATATAAATATGTTTGTACTAATTATTTAAGTTTCTTTTTTCTATTGGTTTCATAGTCTTCAAATATCATTTCTCCTAAACCTTTTAAGCCTGTATAAAATGCTTTACCCTGATTCGCTTCGGTAAATGCATTCACAAATTTTTGTAAGTAAGGGTCCTGTGCAATCATAAATGTGGTAATAGGTATATGTAATTTTCTAGCCATCTTCGCTTGGCTATAACATTTCTCTACTATGTATTGGTCTAGTCCATTGCTATTCATATAATAATTACCATCGGGCTCTTTAATACAACTAGGCTTACCATCGGTAATCATAAAAATTTGTTTATTCGTATTTCTTTTCCTTCTTAGTATGTCCATGGCCAACTGCAAGCCCGCTACCGTATTGGTATGATAGGGCCCTACTTTTAAATAAGGTAGCTCTTGAATGCTAATAGTCCAGGCATCGTCTCCAAATACTAGAATATCAATGGTGTCTTTAGGATAACGCGTGGTAATTAATTCTGCTAATGCCATGGCCACTTTTTTAGCAGGTGTAATTCTATCTTCTCCATATAAAATCATGCTATGACTTATATCAATCATAAGCACGGTGCTCATTTGTGATTTTTGTTCGGTTTGTTCTACTACTAAATCATCTTCTGTTAAATTAAAGGTATCAATGCCATGATTAATTTGTGCATTTTTGATACTCTCTGTTAAAGAAATATTTTCGATATTGTCGCCAAAATTAAATTCTTTGAATTCTCCATTTTTTTCATCGCCTTGTCCTAGGGTTTTTGTTTTATGATTGCCCTTACCCGCAGTTTTTAAATCTCCGAAAATATTATTCAGTGCAGTTTGTCGAATGGCCCTTTCTGTTTTCGCAGTTATTTTTGTTTCCCCATCTCCACCACCATCTTTAATCTCTTGTTTGATATAGCCTTTCTTTTTTAGGTCTTCTATAAAATCGTCAATGGTATATTTTTCGTCTGTTAATTTATATTCTACATCTAACTCACGCATCCAACTAATGGCTTCGTCAAAATCGCCAGAAGTATGCACAATTAATTCTTTGAATATTTCAAACAATTTATCAAAGGGCGATTGATCTGGAGCTTCGTATGTTTTAAACTGAAATCCTTTCATTATTTACGAATTAGGCGGGTGTAAATTTACTTGTAAAAACCGAGTTTTAAGCAATTTGTTTAAGGCTTAGCTAGGGCAGAAGGCGGTATTTAAAAACAAACCAATTCGATTGACCAAGAACCCTTATTTTTGAAGCCTAAAATACAAATTATGTCTACAAAAATTACTATCAACAATAACGGGTCATTGAAAATAGAAGGCGATTTTACCATTGAGGATCGTAGTGGAAATACATACGATTTAGCGGGTAGAGAAGTCATTGGACTTTGTCGTTGCGGTTTAAGCAAAAACAAACCTTTCTGCGATGGTGCACATAATGGCAACTTCACACATGAGGCTACTGCTTTTGCACTTCCTCCTAAAAAAACAGTTTAATATTTAATATTGAAATAGTAGTTTGATCCCTTAAAAAAATGATCAAACTACTATTTTGTAGTAATCAATTAATGTAATTGATTAAACTCGTTGATTAAAATCGCAATTAGCTTTTCAAACTAGCTAAGTCAATTACAAAACGGTATTTCACATCTCCTTTTAACATTCTAGTATACGCTTCATTGATGTCCTGCATTTTTATTATTTCAATGTCTGAAACAATATTATGTTCGGCGCAATAGTCAAGCATTTCTTGAGTTTCTTGCATTCCTCCAATACAAGAACCTATTACACTTCTTCTATTCGTTACTAAAGAGAAAGGTTGTACTTTCGGAGATTCTATTGGAAGACCTACTACCATTAGTTTTCCGTTGGTAGCTAATAAATTTAAATAAGTTGTAAAATCGTGATTAGCAGAAATGGCATCTAAGATTACATCAAAATAACTATTGTTTTTTTTCATTGCCTCTGCATCGGTGCTAATTAAAAAATGAGTAGCGCCTAATTTTTTTGCATCGGCTTCTTTGGAAGGGGAAGTACTTATAACCGTTACTTCTGCACCAAAAGATACCGCGAACTTTACACCCATATGGCCTAGTCCACCTAATCCTACTACTGCCACTTTCATTCCCTTTTTTACACCTGCAAAAACTAAAGGAGAATAAGTGGTAATGCCTGCACATAATAATGGAGCCACTGCAGCTAAATCTAATTTAGCAGAAACATGCAATGTGTAACGCTGGTCTACTACAATTTGTGTTGAATATCCACCCATCGTAATACCAGATCCGTTTCTTTCTTTGGCATTATAAGTTCCCGTCATTCCTTCAGCACAATATTGCTCTAAACTCTCTTGACAATTTTTGCAAGTTCTACAACTATCTACCATTACACCCACACCGGCTAAGTCGCCTATTTTGAATTTGCTAACACTACTTCCCACCCCGGTTACTTTGCCTACAATTTCATGGCCTGGCACCATGGGATAAACAGATCCACCCCATTCGTTTTTGGCTTGGTGTAAGTCGCTATGACAAA
>Ga0194060_10001367_pt1 | contig 17407 bp, 13 predicted proteins | sample SepL225m_MetaG_FD_163427 | JGI IMG/M metagenome (GOLD analysis project Ga0194060, IMG submission 163427) | Anoxic zone freshwater microbial communities from boreal shield lake in IISD Experimental Lakes Area, Ontario, Canada - Sep2016-L222-5m | ecosystem: Environmental > Aquatic > Freshwater >...
GGCTGCAGCAAGTTTGGCTACTGAAGAAGATGTTCAGGACGTCCTTGATTGTATTCAGGAATTTGACCCGCCCGGCGTAGCTGCCCGTGATCTGAGGGAATGCCTGCTTATCCAGGCTCGGAATCTGGGCATGAAGGGGAGTGTTGTTGAAAATATTCTGCTTCACCATCTTGGCGACCTGGAAAAACGTAACTACAAACAGATTGTCCGCTCGTTGAAGATTGATATAAATCAGGTGATGATGGCGTCCAAGATTATCTCCGGATTTGATCCGCGCCCCGGATCGTCTTTCAGCACCGATGACGTTCATTATATATCTCCCGATATTTTTGTGCATAAAGTTGGTGACGATTATATCGTCATGCTAAATGAAGAAGGGTTGCCCAATCTGAAAGTCAGCACTCAGTATGCAGAAGCTCGCGGAAATGGTGTGATTGACTCGCAGGCGGAGCATTATATTAACGACAAGGCGCGTGCAGCCGCCTGGCTTATCAAAAGTATTCAGCAGCGACAGAGAACGATTTATAAAGTTGCAAAAAGCATCATCCGTTTTCAACGAGAATATTTTGACCACGGCATACAGTATCTCCGTCCACTGGTTCTGCGTGATATTGCTGAAGACATCGGCATGCACGAATCAACTATAAGCCGGGTCACCACCAATAAATATATGCAGACTCCGCAAGGTTTACTGGAGTTGAAATACTTCTTTAACAGCGGTCTCTCTACCAGTGAAGGCGATTTCGTTGCGTCTGAGAGTGTAAAAAACAGAATCAAGGAAATCATTAACAAGGAAAATCCCCAAAAACCGTATTCTGATCAAAAAATTGCTGAATTGCTCGGAGGGCAGACGGTCAATATTGCACGGAGAACGGTCACTAAATACCGTGAGATGCTTAATATGGGATCATCATCTGAACGTAAAAAACATTTCTGACGCACTGCCGTTTTGGCTGCGTCTATTTCAAAGCAGCAATCATACACAGGAGGATTTTATGCAGGTAACTATGACTTTCAGGCACATGGAGCAGAGCGATGCCCTCAAAGCATATGCTGAGGAAAAACTTGAGCGGGTAACAAAGTACATTGACAGTCCCACCAATGTGCAGGTTTATTTTTCTGTCGAGAAAAAGATTCGCCACATCGTCGAAATAGTGATTAATGCAAAGGGAATCAGTACAAAAGCGTCTGATGCGACTCATGACATGTATGCATCCATCGATGCAGTGATTGATAAAATTGAGCGCCAGTTGGTGCGTTATAAGGAAAAAATCAAGGCTCACAAGCCGTCAAATGGTGACGAACGTGGACGACAGATCTCCAAAAGGATTTTTGAAGCAGAGAGCATTGAATCCAGTACTGATCCAGTTGTGATCAAGACAACTACCGAAACGGCCAAACCCATGTCTATAGAAGAGGCCGTAATGCAAATGGATCTGCTTCACAAGGATTTTATCGTGTTTACTGACTCTGATAGCAGTGAAATAAACGTTCTGTATCGTCGAAAAGATGGAAATTACGGTCTGATTGAGCCGCAACGCCCCTGAGAAATCTTTATGTATGGAATAACACTATCGATACAGGATCTGCTGACTGATAATGAGTATGGTCTAGGTTTGTCCCTTCTGGCCGGCGGAGGGGGATTAAATCACCGTGTATCCAGTTCACGTATTCAGAAGCCCGGGTTGGCTCTGGCCGGCTACACCGAGCACCTGCATCCTGATCGGTTGCAGGTACTTGGAAATACGGAAATCTCTTATCTCCTACAGAGTGACAAACAGGTCGCAGCGGAGAATCTTGCCGCTTTGTGCTCGTTTCCTATTTCATGTTTCATTGTAACCAAGGGGCTGAGACCTCCGCAGCTTCTGCTTGATCTGGCGGAGGAACGCTCGATTCCTCTGCTTGCTACGCAACATCAATCGTCAACGTTTATATCACTGATAACTAAATTTCTTGAAGAGCAGCTGCTGCCGACTACCCATCTGCACGGAGTATTAATGGATGTCCTTGGTGTCGGCGTCCTACTTTCAGGGAAAAGCGGCATCGGAAAAAGTGAATGTGCTCTTGATCTCGTGATCCGTGGACATCGCCTGGTTGCCGATGATATGGTATTTATAAAGAAAAAAATGCCTGCAGTACTGATTGGTCAGGCAGAGGAGTCGCTGCAGTATCTTATGGAAATCCGAGGCCTCGGAATTATTAACATCAAGGATCTGTACGGGGTTTCTGCGATCCGTGATAAAAAAATAATTGATATGCAGCTGGAGTTGGTGGAGTGGGATGAATCACAAGAATATGATCGTTTAGGGGTTGATGATCATACAGTGACTGTTCTTGGCATTGAACTGCCTCTTATCGTTATTCCGGTTCGTCCCGGCAGAAATCTGGGCTCAATAATCGAAGTTGCCGCACGAAACCATCTCCTTAAAGGAATGGGGTATCATTCGGCTCGCGACTTTCAGGAGCGGCTTCTAGCTCGTATTGAAGCCAGGCCGCTGGGTGATGAGGTAGAGTAGAGTATGCGTATCATTGTCATCACCGGTATGTCCGGTTCTGGTAAATCCACTGCTGTAAGAGCTTTGGAAGATGAGGGATATTACTGTATCGATAATCTTCCTGTACGTCTGTTTAAAAGTTTTGTAGATTTGATCGGCAAATCGGGAGAAAGATTCAAAGGTGTCGTGCTGGTCGCCGATATTCGTGGTCGGGAATTCTTTAAAGGGTATGAGCGTGCTCTTCACAAAATTACCGGTGGCGGACACACGGTAGAAATATTTTTCTTTGATGCTCAGGACGATATTCTGCTGCGGCGCTTTTCTGAAACGCGGCGACGCCATCCCGTTGATGAACATTGCACTGTCACTGAAGGTATACGCATCGAAAGAGATCGTCTGGGCAGTCTGCGCCAGATTGCGACCAGAATTATTGACACCTCCGAGTTTACGGTACACCAGCTTAAGGAACTCATCTTAAGGATCGTTCGGGGAGAAGAAAAAGAGAATCCGCTGATAGTAGAAGTTCAGTCTTTTGGTTTTAAATACGGAGTACCACTTGAATCAAGTATCGTGATGGATGTACGTTTTCTACCGAACCCGTTTTTTGTCCCCGAATTGAAAGGCGGTTCCGGCCTTGATGACGAAGTACGTGAATATGTTCTTGATAACGTAGTCACTGCAGAGTTTATGGACTATTTTTTCCCGCTTCTGGATATGCTGCTGCCGGCACATCGCCATGAAGGGAAATCTTATCTGACCATTTCCATCGGCTGTACTGGTGGTCGTCATCGTTCTGTTGCTATAGCAGAGGCAACTGGAATACACCTTCAGGAATTGTGGCCATCGGTACGAGTTACTCACAGAGATATTGAAAAGGGGCTTAGATGATTGGCTTACTGCTTGTTACCCACGCGGGATTGGCGACTGCTCTAAAAAAGTCGGCGGAGATGATTGTAGGCCCAATTGCGCTCTGTGCGACGGTGGAAGTTGCTCATGACGAACGGGCTGATGATATTATGGCTCGTGTTGTTACCGCAGTTGAAACGGTCCAGTCAGATGGTGCGATTATAATGACTGATCTGTTTGGCGGTACGCCGTCAAACATGGCGTTATCGTTTTTGAAAGAAGGGTGTGTGGAAGTTATAACAGGTGCAAATTTACCGATGTTGATTGAATTTTGTTCGCGCCGCGAGCAGATGTCGCTTGCCGAACTTGCAGCGGATTTACAACGCTGTGGTCGTGATGGAATCATTGTAGCCGGAGAATTTCTGAAATAAATATCGTCCGAGGAACCGGAATCTATGCTCCAACAAGAATTCTTGATAGTAAACAAGCTCGGATTACACGCTCGAGCCTCTGCGCTTTTTGTTAAAACCGCAAGCCGCTTTAGTTCTGACGTCAAGCTTTCGCGTGAGGATGTTGAAGTTAACGGGAAAAGTATAATGGGTATAATGATGCTTGCAGCCGCAAAAGGGTCTTTAGTCCGTCTGACCGTCGTCGGCGAAGATGAAGTTGATGCATTTAAGGTCATTGGTGACCTTATAGCCAACGGTTTTGGAGAAGAATAGTATGCTGATTTTCTCTGGAATCGCGGCCTCGACCGGGATTGCAGTGGGAAAATGGTTTGTTATTGACCGCCTGCACACATTTGTATCAGAAAGTCTTAACTGATGCCTCCACCTATTCTCTTTCCTGCGTTTACATTTATATTCGGTATGCTGGTCGGCTCATTTCTCAATGTATGCATCTGCCGTATGCCGAAAGATGAGTCAATTGTTTTCCCCCCTTCGCACTGCCCCCAATGTTCCTATCAGATCCCTTGGTATGATAATATCCCGGTTGTGAGTTACCTCTTATTACGTGGTAAATGCCGGGGGTGTGATGCGCGCATTTCACTTCAGTACCCGTTGGTTGAGCTACTCAATGGTACCTTGTCACTTTTACTTTTCCTTCGCTTCGGTACGACTCCCGCTTTCGCCGTGCTCTTCCTGTTCTGTTCGGCTCTCGTAGTCATCACTTTTATAGATATTGAACACCAGATCATTCCTGACGAAATTTCTTTGTCTGGCATTCTGGTCGGGTTCTTTTTCTCTTTTTTTCTGAAAGGTCACTCCTGGATTAATTCTCTGCTTGGCATTCTGCTTGGTGGAGGCTCTCTGCTGCTGGTTGCCTATGTCTATCAGCGCTTGACCGGCAAAGATGGTATGGGGGGGGGAGACATCAAGCTGCTGGCGATGATGGGTGCTTTTTTGGGATGGAAAGCGGTGCCGTTTATAATTTTCGCCAGTTCACTAGTTGGCTCGATAGTTGGCGTTTCCATCATGTTGCTTCAAAAAAAAGATGCAAGGCTGGCAATCCCGTTTGGACCCTACCTTGCTTTTGCCGCACTGGTATATATTTTCTACGGTAAACCGCTCATCAGTTGGTATCTGGAGTTGAGTGGCTTTGGTCAGCGGTAGGTCCCATGACCGGTTTTCGCCCCAGTCTGACCGTTTCAATTTTGGCCTTTTTGGGATCACTGCTCGTATTGACATGGCTCCTTTTCAGTCTGCTGGCATTTAAAACTGCAGCTAATGACTTGTATGCACAAAAAGGAGAGCATGCCCGCACTCTGCTCATGGCTTTTGTAAGACTTCTTCCCGATTCAATTCCGACATTCCCGGAAGGATTCATTCCCCCTGATTCTCAGGCTTCACGCTATATTCAAAATCTTATTGAGGAGTCTGCTTTCAGCCGTCTTACTCTGCTGGACAAGGGGGGCAAAATCATTCTAAGCTCCGGAAGGGAGGGGAGTGACCCCTATGCGCCTTTCAAGGGTCTCTCCAATGCAGCGGATGGAAGTTATATCCAGTCAGATGGTGACGGCATGGTACATCTCATTTCCGTAATGCGTGATGACAAGCCTGTAGGCAGAGCCGGTCTGCTGCTCTCTTTGGCTCCGGAAAAGGCGCGTTTGAACAGATCCAGACAGATACTGTTGATCTACTTTCTCTTCGACTTTATATTATTGTTCGGGTTCGGTTCTTATATACTGTCTCGGATTGTGGTAAACCCGATTAACCGGCTGCTCACTGCGACAGAAAAAATTACAGGTGGACAGTATCGACAGCGTTTGAAAGTGTCCGGAAGCGTGGAGCTTGCAAGGCTCGCTCACGCTTTTAATGAAATGGCTTCAGCGCTCGATAGCAAAAATCAGCAGGTTTCTGAGCAGTTGGCCGCTCTTGAAAATGCAAACAGTGAACTTCGCCAGGCTAGAGAAGAGTCTCTCCGTACCGAAAAATTGGCTTCCATTGGCCTCCTGGCTGCCGGCATGGCTCACGAAATCGGTACACCACTTGCGTCAATCATGGGATATGCCGACCTTGCTTCCGGAGAACAACCGCATAATCCGGTTATTCAGGATTATGTCAGGCGCATAAGTGATGATTGTTACAGGATTGACCGCATTGTACGAGGGCTGTTGGACTTCGCCAGGCCGCGCACGGCTGGCGGAGAGTATGCCGATATAGCTGATGTTGTGGCATCAGCCGTAGAGCTGCTGAGTCAGCAGGGTATTTTCAAACAATTGAATATCGGGATTGAAATCGCGGAGGGACTTCCGCCCGCCCGCTGTGATCAGCATCAGTTGCAGCAGGTAATTATCAATCTGCTCCTCAACAGCCGCGATGCTACCCCGCCAGGTGGCGCCATAACGATACGAGCCTGCCGACAAAAGTCACATATCCGTCTGGATATCATTGACAATGGCGCAGGAATCCCTGCAGATACCATGAAACATATTTTTGATCCGTTTTATTCTACCAAGCCGCCTGGTAAGGGAACCGGCCTCGGCTTAGCCATCTCAGCGCGGATAATTGAGGGCTTAGGAGGTAGCATCACGGCTTCAAGTGCAGTTGGTGAAGGGAGCTGTTTCACTGCTCTGCTGCCGTTGATGCTTACAGAAAAGGATGTGGAAGCGTGAGAAGCAGACAGTATATTCTGGTAATTGATGACGAAGAAAACATGCGGCATATGTTATCGGTAATGTTGAACCGCCAGGGATATCATGTTGACCAGGCGGAAAACGGCGCAGAGGGATTAGCCCGTCTTGCGATAAACGTCTATGATTTTGTCCTCTGTGACATTCGCATGCCTGAAATGGATGGTAAGGCGTTTTTGCTGGGAGCCCTTGAACAAGGCGTTTCCGCTCCGATTATCATGATGTCGGCATATGGTTCAGTGGAAGCGGCAATCGAGTGTATGAAGCTGGGGGGATATGACTTCATCTCCAAGCCTTTCAAAAAAGATGAAATCATCATGGTGCTAAAAAAAGCCGAAGAGCGAGAGCGCCTGAAAGCAGAAAACAGCCGTCTTCGAGAAGTTGCCGCCGGCAAGTTTTCCTATAGCGGAATTCTTAGCCGCAATGCCGGAATGCAAGAAATCTTCAGTCAGATTAAGCGGGTTGCAGATTTAAAAACGACGATTCTGATACTGGGGGAGTCCGGTACTGGAAAAGAGCTGGTAGCCCGCTCTCTTCATCAGAACGGCAGGCGATCAAAGCATTCCTTTGTGGCCGTTAATTGTGGTGCTATTCCGGAAAATCTCCTTGAAAGTGAACTGTTTGGACATGTCAAAGGAGCATTCACCGATGCATCCAGTGACAAAACCGGTCTTTTTGAACAGGCGGATGAGGGCACTCTGTTTCTCGATGAGATAGGGGAGATGCCGCTGTCTTTACAAGTTAAACTGTTGAGGGTACTTCAGGAGGGTGAAATCAAACGGGTAGGGGGGGCGCTCTCCAAAAGAGTGGACGTCAGGGTGGTTTCCGCAACTTCACGTGATTTGTCTGCAGATGTGGCAAGTGGTCGATTTCGGGAGGACCTCTATTTCCGTCTGAACGTATTTTGCCTGCAGTTGCCGTCGCTGCGGGAGCGGGTGGAGGATATCCCGTTGCTGGTGGAACATTTTTTGAGTCGGTACGGAACCGGCTCCGATTGTCAGCCATTACAGATCGAGCCGGAAACGGTGCGCTGTCTGATGGCTCATCGCTGGCCCGGAAATATCCGGGAGCTTGAAAATGCCATCGAACGCGCCTGCATACTCTGTGACGGTGGACGCATCACCCCTTTATGTCTTCCCCCTTCAATTCGTCTGGCAGTTGAACCATATATTACGGCGTCAAGCGGCCACGAAAACCTGTCCATAAAAAAAGCCGAAGACATGATCGAGCGTGAGTTGATTAGCAAAGCTCTCGCCAGAACAGGCGGCAATCGGACACAGGCTGCAAAAATACTTGAAATAAGTCACCGTTCATTACTTTACAAAGTCAAGGAATATGGCATAGAGTAGCAAATAAAAAACCGGAAGGAATTATCATGTTTAAAGAATTATGCATAACAACTGCTGTCATAGCCATTCTAGCCACATCCTCTTACGCTATGGCAAAAGAGGGGTGCGGCGGTGTCTGTTCCGCCTGTCATACTCTAACAGAAAAAGAGGCTAACGATATTCTTAAAAAAATCGGCGCAACCGTTACCTCAGTCAAACAATCACCATCCAAAGGACTTTTTGAACTTCTTGTAGAAAAGGATGCTCAAAAAGGCCTTCTTCTTATGGATTACGGCAAGAAGCACCTGATTCAGGGAATGTTAGTCAATATCGAAACGCTGCAGCCAGCTTCGGCGCATCAGCAAAATATTGCTCCCCCCAAACAGCAGACCTCTGTCGATATTTCGACCATTCCGGTTAAAAATGCCGTAATCATTGGCAATCCGAAGGGTTCCAAGAAGATCTATGTTTTTACAGATCCGGACTGCCCGTACTGCCGAAATGGTCATGTTGAGCTGAATAAACTGGCAAAGATCGCCCCGGATTTGGCGATACACATAATGCTCTTCCCGCTCCCCATGCATCCGGCGGCGTATGACAAGGCGAGGACAATCATTGAAACCAGGGATCATGACCTGCTTGACAAGGCTTTTGATGGTAAGGAAATTCCGAAGCCGACCAAGGAGAGCAGCAAGAAAGCTGTTGATGAGATTGTGAAATTCGCCAATGAGCATGGAATCTCAGGAACGCCGACGATGGTGATGCCGGACGGCACGATACAGGTTGGCATGCGTGATGCTGAAACTATGAAGAAGATGCTGGAAGGGAAATAGGAAGGAAACGGTGTCTGGATAATGCATTTGGAGCCGGAGTTCGTTAAGAAGGCGTGATTAATTCCCAGTCAATTCATAATCCGAATATGCTTATAGCGTTTCTGATTGTATCCGTCGTAATGGGTATCATTCACAGACGCTTATTTTTGGCCGGATCATTTTTTGTGGTGCTTTACTGTTTTCCCTTTACAATAATGCATGAGTTCTCTCATTTTGTGGCCGCCTTCCTTACCGGAGGGCGGCCGTCGTCATTCACAGTCTGGCCTAGAAGGTCAGAAAATGGCTGGATTCTCGGGAGTGTGAGATCCATACCGACGCTTCTCTCATCTGCGCCGACAGCTCTTGCACCTCTCGGATGGCTGGTGATTGGATATTACGCGGTGGCGTTATGGGATTTAAGGCCGTTATGGATTCCGGAGTGGATGATCGTGCCAATCATGTACGCCTGCTCAGCAGCAAGCGCCCCCTCCTGGCAGGATATCAAGATCGCGTTGACTCACCCACTCAGTTTGTTACTCTGGATAGCGATCGTATATATTACCGTAACCATTTTACGTACCATTTAAAATCAGAAAAGGAGTCGCACACTATGGAATTTTATAGAAGCGCCGTGTCTTTGCTTGTACTTTTGACACTTCTTGCCGTAACGGCTTCATCAGCAATTGCAGAGGAGAAGCAGCTTTCTGCCGAGAAACCTAAGGCCGAATCTTTTCGTACTGCGCTCAATAAAGAAACCTCCACGCTTAATATTCCAATTGAGATGTCAACGGCTGAGCTTGTTAAAATACTGAATGCCTCTGTCCCCAAAGAACTCTACAAGGGCTCAACCAAGACAAAGGGGATATCTGCCGATATACTGCGAAACGGGCCGATTGCTATCAGCGCCTCCGACAATTTTCTGCATATTTCCCTGCCGGTTACCATGTCACTAAGCTACGGCATGTTTGAAACTCAGCCTCTATCAATGAAACTTAAATTCAGAGTGTCAGCCAGTGTCACACCCGACTGGCGTCTCCATACGGATATTTTTTATATGGGAGTGAGTGACCTGCTTGCCGAAAATGTCGGCATTGGTCCAATGTCGTTTAGCCCCCGCAGCATAATTGACGGAATTACCCAACCGGTGCAGAAGGCGATATCCGGTCTGGTTGCGCAAAAAATTAACGAACAGCTTCCGCTTAAGGCGCAGGTTGCAAAGGTATGGGAGAGAGCCCAGACGCCGATCCTGCTTGATAAGACTTTTAAAACATGGCTGAAGCTGACACCCAGGGAAGTCATGCTTTTTCCACTTAACGCCCAGAATAACAGAGTGAAATTGAGCGTCGGCATCAGTACGTTTGCCGAAGTGGTGGTTGGTCCTGAACCTGCGCTTCAAGCCAGACGTCCGCTGCCTGACTTAAAGCTGGTCAACACGTTTGATAAAACCTTTCGAATCGCACTTAACGCCGACATCTTTTATAAGGATCTGCGTGAAGTTGTTGCGCCGCTCCTTCTGAACAAGCAATTTGATTCAGATGGCAAGAGTATTATTATCAAAGATTTTGACCTGTCTGGAAATGGTGATAAGCTGGTAGTCAAGCTGGAAACGCAGGGCTCACTGGATGGGGTCGTCTATCTGACGGCCAAGCCGGTATTCAACGCACAGACTAATGTTTTTTCAGTGAAGGATGTTGACTTTGACCTGCAGAGCCAGAGCCTGCTGCTGAAAACAGCCGCCTGGTTTCTTCATGGCACCATCAGGGGGATTATTCAGGAAAAGCTCAACATGAACCTTACGGAACAACTGGAGAAGTCCCGCCAGACAGCAGCCAAGGCGCTGAGCCGGATGCAGCTGGCTGATCATGTATTCCTGAAAAGCGATATACACAACCTGAAGCTTAAAGATGTGCTTGTGCAGCAGGACAAAATATCAATTCAGGTCTATACCGAGGGGGAGTCGGCTATACTTTTCCAATAACGGCTACAAACGGCGGACCTCGTCGGCAAATTGCTGCTTTACTGCCATGAGTTCCGGAATTTTACGTTTAAATGACTCTACAATTTTCGGATCAAAATGTGCCTCACTGCAGAGCACAATCTCCTCAACCGCATCGTCCATTGACCAGGCCTTTTTATAGGGGCGGTCACTGGTGAGGGCGTCAAACACATCAGCAATAGCCACAATTCTTCCGAAAAGCGGTATATCGTCTTCTTTAAGTCCTTGAGGATATCCTGTGCCGTCCCATCGTTCGTGATGAGTCAATGCGATGGCTGCAGCCGTTTTAAGCAGACTGTTCTCATGGTTGCCAATAATTTTGTGACCGATCTCGCAATGAGACTGGATGACTTCCCATTCATCCTTTGCCAGTTTTCCAGGCTTGAAGAGAATACCGTCAGGTATGCCGATCTTTCCGGCATCGTGCAGGGCGGCGGCATTGAAGAGCAGCTCCGCTTCGATTTCCGGGAGACCGTAAGCCTGGGCGATTATGCGTGCGTAGTGGCAGACCCTGGCAACATGGAGTCCGGTATCGACATCCCTGTATTCTCCTGCGCTGCCGAGTCTGTGCAGGAGTTCAAGGTGTGCCTCGCTCACCTCTGCGGTGCGCTCCTGCACCAGACGCTCCAACGCGCGCTTCTGATCATACAGTGCAAGGTGTGTTTTGACACGCAAACGCACTATGGCTGCTCGAATCGGCTTGTTGATGTAATCTGCGGCGCCGCAGGCAAATCCCATCGATTCGTCTTTGGTCTCACCAAGAGCTGTAACGAAGATCACCGGAATGCCCCGGGTCATCGGATTTCTCTTGAGTTGCCGGCAGGTTTCAAAACCATCCATGGCAGGCATCATCACATCGAGCAGAACAAGGTCTACAGGCATTGAGTTGCAGATATCAATAGCCTCCGCTCCTCTGGTTGCCACTCGTATGATATATTCATCATCGAGTGCCGCATTCAGCACGCTTATGTTTTCCGGAGTGTCGTCTACTACAAGTACGCTTGCCGGAGCAGACGCCGTTTTTGAGGCCAATGCAGTATCGGTAATGTCCGGTGTCAGGGTAATGCCACTCTTTTCTGATAACAGCAGGAGCGAGTTATATGCGGCTGCAAAATCGAAGTTTTTAAGATGGGTCTTTACATGTTTAATATCTTTTTCCGGTAACCCGGCAAGTTCTTTTTTGTAATCATCCATGAATCTTTCCGCCCTGCCATCCCTGGTATTTATGTACCACAGCAGTCTGTTCATGATTGACACCACAGCCGAAACGTCGGTCGAACCTGCGGCATATAACATTGAAGATTCATCGCCAGAATCGTCATCAGACATTTCACGGAGAGGCAGCCACTTCTCCAGTATTTCAGACAGATCGGACTTTTTCAAAGGTTTGGACAGATAGTCATTCATTCCGGCTTCTGTACACTCTTCGCGGTCTTTCGCCATGGCGTTTGCTGTGACGGCGATGATGGTTACATCGTGGTTCTTCACCTTTGACTGTTTGTCGCGTATCAGGGCGGTTGCCTCAAAACCGCCCATCACCGGCATCTGGCAGTCCATCAGCACTAGGTCATAGTTTGTAGATTCTAGCGCCTGAACCGCTTCCAGGCCGTTGGCAACCATATCCACTCTGTAGCCGAGTTTAGTCAGCATGCTCTGCGCCAGTTTCTGATTGATCGCGTTGTCTTCGGCCAGCAGGATACGGACATCATGCCTTACAGATTCTGCAACGGTATGCCGTGTGACTATTCCCTTTGAAACATCGGTAGCTAAAACTTCATTGATCTGCTTTGCGCGATCAAGTACAAGTGCAATACAGTCGTAAAGCTGTGATTGGCGGATCGGTTTCGCCAGATAGCCGTCAAAGCCTATCTGTTGCAGAGCAGCAGCGTCACCACGCTGGCCCAGAGATGCCAACATGATCAGCAGGGTTGATTTGAGTAGCGGGTCTGCCTTGATCCGGCGTCCAAGTTCTCTGCCGCCAACGCCAGGCATCTGCTGATCAAGCAGGGCGACACGGAATGGATCGTTTTGCTCCACAGCTTTGTGCAGGAGCATCAGAGCGGTTTCTCCGTCACCGGCTGCCTCAAACCGGCACCCCCAACTGTTCAGCATGGCAGTAATCACAGTACGGTTGGTGGCGTTGACATCCACTACCAGAATTCGCGCTGTGGTTATATCGGCTCGCTCCAAAACCTCGGGGGATGGTTTTGTTTGGATTTGCTTCGCAAAGCGGGCGGTAAACCAGAAGGTGGAACCTTTTCCCACTTCACTCTCTATGCCGATCTCTCCCCCCATCAACTCCGCCAACTGTCTGGAGATGGAGAGTCCAAGGCCGGTGCCACCATATTTGCGTGTGGTAGAGCCGTCAGCCTGGGTGAAAGGGGTGAAGATGGCCGCTAGTCGATCCTCCGGTATCCCGATGCCGGTGTCGCGGACAGAAAAACGGATCATGACCGATTCAGCACTCTCGGATTCGGTCTCTGCACAGATTTCCACTTCACCCTCGTGGGTAAATTTGATGGCATTACCTGCCAGGTTGATGATGATCTGGCGGATTCTTCCCGGATCGCCTTTCAGTTTTGAAGGCACGGTCGGGGCAATATTACAGATCAGCTCCAGACCGGCATCCGCAGCCTTCATCGCCAACAGTTCGCCGGTGTCTTCCACGGTTGTTCTCAGGTCAAAGTCGATTATTTCAATATCCAGTTTGCCCGCCTCTATTTTCGAGAAATCGAGGATATCGTTAATAAGCTCCAGAAGGTTCTCGCCACTTTTACGTACTATTTCGGCAAACTGGCGCTGTTCACCACTTAGGTCGGTCTCCATCAGGAGGTTGGTAAAGCCGATAACACCGTTCATCGGAGTGCGTATCTCGTGGCTCATGTTGGCCAGAAAAGTGCTCTTGGCGATGTTGGCCGATTCGGCAGCTTCTTTAGCCTCGTGTAATTCAAGTTCGAACCGTTTACGATCCGTAATATCTCTGACAGTTGCCGTAATCCCAATGATTTCTCCCCTGACATTTAGCAAAGGAGAGCTTAAATCGGAAGCCCACCCTGTTTTTCCAGTCGCAGGAATGGTAAACGGAAAGTCAACGACGTCGAACACTTCCACTTCACCTGACAGGACACTTTCCAGGCGCTTAACAATACCCTCTGCCTGCAGGAAAGGAAAAATTTCCGAAGGATGCTTGCCCAGAACCTCTTCCGAAGTAATGCCTGTGAGTCTTTCCATAAAACGGTTCCATACCAGATACCGTAAATCCTGGTCATAAACGATCACACCTTCCTGTGCGCTGTTGATGATTTGTTGAACGAACTGGTTTGATTCAAGTAATTTCTCTTCTACCTGTTTACGCTCGGTAATATCTCTGCCTGTTCCGGAAAAACCTATGGTATTACCTTTGGCATCGAGAAGTCTTGAGCCGGAAAACTCACAGAGAATTCGTCTGCCACATTTTGTGACAAAATCAGCCTCCACCTTTGCAAAGCCATCCAGATATATTCTCTCTACGGTTCTGATCACTCGCTCAATGTCATCTCCTGTAAAGAAATCCGCAGGCGTTTTCAGAGACAACTCTTCGTCGCTGTATCCGGAAACTTCGTTAAATGTTTTATTCCAAGTGAGAAATTTGCCGTTAAGATCAAATGCGTAAAATATATCAGTTATGGAATTTAATGTACTTTCAAGGAAAGCTTTTGATGCATTTATTGCTTCTTCGGCCTGTTTGCGCTCGGTAACGTTTAGAAGACAGAGAAGCATGCGAGACTGTCTTGGCGAATGAATGAGGGTAGTGGATGCAAGAAAAGTTAGATCCAGTTGATTGCCTTGAGGTGCCATGATGAAACGGTGCTCTTCGTTAACTGTCGGATTACCTGTCCGAAAGGTACTCTCTATAGCCAGCAGTAACGTACAGTTCAGGCAGCTTGCCCCGAAGCCACAACCGCGCGGATCTTCCTGGGCATTATGGCAACCGAATATACCGCAAGCCGTTCCCCCTAGCAGCCCTTCTTCAGAGATTCCCATAAATTCGGAAAAGGCCTTATTTGCAAAGACAATGTTACGATCTTCATTTAACAGGCACATCATTATCGGCGCTTGGTTGTAGATAGCATTCAGTTCAGTCTGAATACTGTTGATAGCCTCTTCGGCCTGTTTACGCTCAGTAACGTCACGGCCTATGCTTATTATCGACAATTGACCATCCCAGATGATTTTTCGCGCATTAACCTCAGTCGGAATGATTCGTCCGTCCTTGCACAGATGTTCAGATTCAAACAGGAATTCATCTCCAACCATCAGACGGGCGATCCGATCAGGTATATTCACTCCTTGCTTCGGGGAAACCAACTGGTTGATTGTCAACTCCAGCAGTTCGGATTGAGTGTAGCCAAGTCGTTTGCAGCACTGGGAGTTAGCTGCCAGTATCCTCAATGTATCAATGTCGAAGATGAAGATTGAATCTCCAGCATTATCAAACAGGATACGATACTTTTGCTCACTTTCTATTAATGCGGACTCGGCGCGCTTCCGTTTCTGAATATGTGACCATTCACGCAAGGCACGCTGTACGATGCGAGACATTCCGGTTAATACCGCCAACGTCTTGACCACATAATCCTGCACCCCGATCTTCATGGCTTGTACTGCTATCTGTACATTGTCCTCTGAAGTCATCATAACCACCGGACAGAGACCGTTTACTGCTGCAACCAGCGTGCTACCATCTCCATCCGACAGGCGATAATCGGTAATTATAAGGTTTGGGGGGTGGCGTACAAGGATGGTTTGGGCTTCACTCAGAGTGGTGGCAAGTACGAGTTGATACTCTTCCTGTGCCTCCTGAAGTGATTCTTTAATCAGCTGAACATGGTTATGATCATCTTCTACAAGCAGTATGAATGGAGCCTTCAAACTATTTGTCAGCATGTCGATTCCCTTTGTTTCTATTTGTACATGTAGCAATTGAAAACATGCTATATTTTAGCTATATTTGACGCGGAGAAATATCATTTCCGGAGAGTAATGTCATTAATTAAATCGATTTTGATAGGGGTAAAACTGCTGATGATTATTGACTGGAACGACGTGGACACAGTGCTGTTGGACATGGATGGCACGCTGCTTGATCGGCATTTTGATGATCACTTCTGGCTGGAACATGTTCCGAAACGCTGGGCTGAGGATAGGCAGACTTCTGTAGAGCATGCGAGGGAGCATCTCTATGACCTGTTCAGATCACAGGAAAATACTCTCAACTGGACCGATCTTGATTACTGGTCGGAACATCTCAAGCTGGACATTCCGCTGTTGAAGCGCGAAGTCGAACACCTGATAGCCGTTCATCCCTATGTGATTGAATTTCTTCTGTATCTGAAACGACAAGGTAAAACCGTCTGGCTGGTCACCAACGCTCATTCAAAAACAGTCGATCTGAAAATGAAAAAAACCGGCATAGGCCCATATTTCGACGGAATCATATCTGCGCATCAGGTAGGGGTACCAAAAGAGGATAATAGCTTCTGGGGACTATTGCAGAACTTCATCGACTATAATCCGCACCGGACAATGCTGGGCGAAGACAGCGAAACCAATCTGGCAACGGCTGAACGCTTCGGAATCCGCTACCTGATTTACATCAGCTGCTACAGTTCAAAAATAACACCAAGGCGGTCTAAAAAATTCGCAACAATCGATTATTTCAATAGACTCATCCCCGAAAAGGGGAGCAGCATCAATGTGCAAACGATTGCCGGTATTTGTTGATCTCCCTGATTAACTCGGTTCGATCAAAATAAATCTCATTCCGCTTGATTTTCCCCTCAGCATTAAACTGCAGGAAACAAAGCCCTACGCACTCCATGTTTTTATCTCCAACCGGAATAAACGCTGACAATTTGCCTAGAAAGCCCTCTTCAATCGGAATAGCCTCGACCAGTGACCAGACCCAGGTCGGATTGTTGCCGGTAACTTTGGTGAAATAGGCAAAAAGCTGCTCTTTGCCTGCAATCCCCATAGGACGGCCCGGATCAAGAAAAAAAGCATCATCTGCGTAAAAAGCGGCCAGTTCTTTCGGGCGATTTCCTGTCCAGGCCGACAACCATCTCGTGGCAAACTCTTTTGCTTCAGTTTGTGTCATCATTTAAACACTGCTCCCCGGTAATATGACGTAAGTATTGTGGCCGGGAACTATACATCAAACCCAGCCTCTATTCCATCCCTTTTCAACAGCAAATTTATCTGCTTCAGGAATTATATCTTGTCCGAACATGATGAGTAATCTATACTTCGGGCATTTTTTGGTATCGGCTATGGGAGGTGTTTGATGAAAAATTATCTGTGTTTCCTTTTGCTGTTCGGCTGTTACATCGTCTTCACAGTGAGCAGCGCAGACGCCGCAGAAACCCGTGGTCTGAGGGTTGTCGCCAAAGACGCTGTAACCAACCAGAGCGGCGAAGTCAAGCTCTACAACAAATCCTACGCCGTCATCATCGGCATCGACCAGTATCAGAACCTTCCGCCTGATCGTCAGCTTGGCTATGCCGTCAGGGATGCTGAAGGCGTCGCAGCCACACTCAAAAAGCATTTCAGATTTGACCGAATAACCACACTCTACAATCAGGAAGCCACCAAAGAACGGATAATGAAACTCCTGACCAGCGAACTGCCCCGCGACATGGGGTCGGAAGATGCCGTTTTTCTCTTCTGGGCCGGTCATGGCAATCAGGATAGTTCGGCAGATGGTGAAATCGGTTATCTGATTCCTTTTGATGGCTCCGCTGATGAAATCTACAAAAACA
>Ga0194060_10001369_pt1 | contig 17379 bp, 13 predicted proteins | sample SepL225m_MetaG_FD_163427 | JGI IMG/M metagenome (GOLD analysis project Ga0194060, IMG submission 163427) | Anoxic zone freshwater microbial communities from boreal shield lake in IISD Experimental Lakes Area, Ontario, Canada - Sep2016-L222-5m | ecosystem: Environmental > Aquatic > Freshwater >...
CCGGACTCCTTGCGTTCGGTGAAAAGGGGCAGAAAGGGGGCGAGTAGCTTGTGAGGGATGATCATGAATGTGAAGACGATACTACTGAAGGCGAACGTATAGGCGTCCGCAGCGGCTCCCGTGCCGAACTGATGTGCGATTACGACTTTCTGGATGAACCCGCTCAATCTTGCCAAAAGCGTAAAGGCACTGATGATCAAAGTGCCCCGGATGATCTTACTTCCAAAAGATGCTGTCATATCGTTTTCCGCATATTATTGAATAGCTCTGCCAATGGAGCTGCATTCCGGGCAATATCAAATCGTTCCAGGATGGTGGTGGCGCCGAAATTGGACAGTATCCGACACAATGATTCGCTTTTCAACAATTCTTCAATCATTTCCGCCAAAATCCGGGCATCGCCTGGGGGGGCCAATAGGCCGGTGCGACCGTGGACGATCACTTCCGGTATCCCGGCGACCGGTGTAGTGACGACGGGAATCCCCGCTGCCAGAGACTCCAGGATGACATTAGGAAGGCTGTCCCGGTCGCCATCGGGTGCGATGATGCAGGGGAGAGCAAAGACATGGGCCTGTTTGAACAGGGATACAACTTCCTCGGTCGAACACTCGCCCAGCAGATGGACCGTTTCAGAGAGTCCCAACCGGTTAATTGCTGATTCAAGATTGCGGCGCTCAGGACCTTCGCCGGCGATGAGGCAGCGGAAGGCCAGGTGGCGGTCGCGCAACAGACGGCAAGCCTCGATCAGGATGACGAACCCTTTTTTCGGTTGCAACCGACCGACCGACAGAATGAGAGGTGGGGCAGGGCGTTCTGGCGTTTGTCCGCCGTCGCATTTTTGCGAGGCTTCAAGCGAAGAGAACTGGGACGGCGTTAAGCCGTGGTAGATCAGGTGGACCTTCTCTGGCGGCAACGGATCGGCCCGCCGGTTAAGTTCATCTAAACCGTAACGGGTACATACGGACACGAAGTTCGCCGCCTGCACCTTCCTTGACAGGGCGGCACGTGACTGAAGGTAAATGTCTCCGGCGTGGGCACTGAAACTGAAACGTATGTCCAGCAGAGTTGCCATCATGCGGGCTACATCTGCGGGCATAAAGGCGAAATGCGCATGAATGTGTTCAACTCCGAAGTGTGCAGCCCGGCGAGCAAAGAAGGCGGCTACCGGGAGATTTCGAAGACACTTCGCCAGCTCAATCGGGTCATGCATGGAAAAGGCCAGAGTCTGCCGCAGGGCGCGAAGTGTGCGGCGCGGCTGCCGCAACATGAAATACCACTGAGCCGCAATCATGGCAGGTGATAAGAGCGACGGACGGTAATATACGAGATGCTTTATAGTTCGGTTCCCGGCCTCGCGGCAGTTGACGGCGGGGCGTCGGAGGGAGAAGATGATAATTTTGAATCCCTTTCTCCGGAGTTCATCAAGCTCTCTCTGGATGAAGGTCTCTGTCAGGGAAGGGAACGTTCCGAGCACATAGGCGAGTTTCATGTCAGGCATGGCTTACGGCCTCCCCATACACGACTTCTGTGGCCGCCGCAACGTTGGCCCATGAGAATTTGCGAACATGGTTCAGGCCCCTGGCGATCAGGTCTGTTCTCACTTTGTTGTCGGTCAGTACCGTTTCCATGGCTGCGGCCAGCCGGTTGGTCGCGAGCGCGTCCGTGATGATGGCTGCCGGTCCCGCAATCTCCGGCAGGGATCCCCTGTCGGAGATAACCACAGGCGTTCCGCAGGCCATGGCCTCAAGGGGTGGCAGGCCGAAGCCCTCGTAGAGTGACGGGAATACGAAGAGGTCGGCCATGTTGTATAGCAGTGTCAATTTATCAAAAGGGACAAAACCGGTGAAGATTACGTCATGCTCCACAGCCTGCTCACGGATAGCTCGTATCACTTTGGCCTGGTCCCATGACGGGGCTCCGGCGATCACGAGTTGGTGGGTGATGGCCGGGTTCTGTCGCAGCAAGCGATAGGCTTTGATCAGGCGCGTCAGGTTTTTCTTGGGTTCCAGACCGCCGACAAACAGTATGAAAAGCTCCGGCAAACGGTATTCCAAGCGCATACGCCTGAAGGCCTCTACGTCCCGCAGGATACGGAATTCAGGCCGTACACCGAGCGGTATGACGCGCACTTTGCTATCGGCGGCAGGAAAATAACGCAGCAGGTCGGTGCGCGTGGTTTCCGAGGGAACGATGATCCTTGTGGCCTTGCGGACAGAGGGAGGCACCAGCATGTGGTAGTGAAGCCGGTTGCTGAGTGTGCAAAGCTCGGGATGGGACAACGCGATCAGATCGTAGAGGGTGATAACCACAGGGACCCGTGACAGAATGGGGGCCACATAGCCTGGCGCATGGAGCAGATCGAACCGCTGGTTGATCAGGAGCGATGGGAGAACCAACTGTTCCCACAAGATGCGGATGGGACGAAGGTTGACCGGCCAGCGGGTAGGAATGGTTGCCGTTGTCCGGCGGGCGCTAAGCGGCCCGCCGAAGCCGTGCGAAGCAGCGCCCGGATTGTCTCCCGAGGATTGCGTGAAGAGTGTGTAATCATGCGAGCCGGAAGCGGCCAGGGCTTGCACCAGGTTCAGTATTGAGCCTTCCACGCCGGAGTGGCGGCGGCCCAGAAGCATTCCATCTATGGCTATACGCATGGCGTGCTCCTGTCAGATAGAAGATCGTCATAGAGCGCCTCTATCTCCCTGATTTTATTCCTGATGTTAAAGTCTTGTTCAACACGTTGTCGCCCGGCTGCACCGAGTTGTTCTGCCAACAGCGGATTGTGGATCAGGCAAAGTGCCTCCTCAGCCAGATCCTCCGCCCGATCACTTGCGGCCAGAAGTCCGTCAATGCCATGACGAATTATTTCGGCAGGGCCACAGGCATTCACCGCCACCACTGGTTTTTCCCTGGCCATGGCTTCCAGTATGACCCTGCCCAACGGCTCCCGCACAGCGGGGTGGATCAGGACATCCATCGACTCCAGCAACGGGGTCACATCAGGGAGGTGTCCCGTGAAGAGCAGGCGGTCCTTAAGACCAAGTTGCGCGATTTTGGATTCAAGCTTCGTTCGATAACCGCGATGTTCGGCGAAGAGATCGTCGCCGGCGATCACAAACCGGGCGTCGGGCAAGATTGTGGCCAGCCGGGCTGCTGTTTCAATAAAGGCGCCATGGTTTTTCCATGGCACCAACTGGGCTATCATGCCAAAAACCGGCCCCTTGTGAGACAGGCTTCCAGTCTGTGGTCCTGATATATCGATGCCGTTATAGATGGTTCGCAGTTTATTTGGCGGGTGAATGCACAGTGAAACATGACGGTGAACGCAATCAGAAATGGCAATGGTGCGGGACGAGAAGCGGTTAAGCCATGGGCCCAGTAAGCCTAAAGTCACCAGGTCACGAGTATGCCAGATGCAGGGAACGCCGGACAGTCGTGCCGCCGGGCCTGCGTAGATCTGTGCGGTATTGCTGTTGGCATGAACGAGGGCAATCCGTTCCCGGCGAATCAGTCGTGTCAGCTGCACGGTAACCTTTACGACATTCAACAGGCTGACAGCGAGGCGCCAGGGATTTGTGGTTTTGCAGATCCTGCGCAAGGGGAGGGGCAGACATCTCACCCCGCACTGTCGGAGCGCTTCGGTTAACTCCCCGCCGGGGGGGAGCGCGACGATCGGCTCGAACCTGCTCCTGTCAATATGCCGCAAAATGTCCAGAAGGCTGCGCTCCGCGCCGCTGATGCGTGAGACATGGTTGACGAAGAGAATACGCGCCGGTTTCACATGGACACCATCCACGTATCTGTCAGGTCAATGACCTTGCGTTCCCAGTCCAGCCCATAGAAACTATGGTTGGCGCCGGTAATCTCATGGACTTCCTGGGGGATTCCGAGTCGTGAACAAAGCGATTTGTAGCCAGCCTTGGAGGCAGCCGTCTCTGGATCATTTGTGCCGTGGATACAAAGCATGCGTCCCTTGAAGTTGTGCAGTTGGTTCAACCAGAGAGTTTCATCACTGATCTCCCCCTGTCCGGCGACCTCCCTGGCTCCCACCGCTTTCTTTACCATTTTTACATTGACCCGAAACGTCAGGAGTTTGCGCCACGTTTCCAGCCGTAGCAACTTCCGGCCGTAAGTGCGCATGGCATCCAGCGATTTGCGGTTCTTGCTGGAGGTGTTGCGCATGGGCCCCATTGGTTCGGGCGACCAGAGTGCCAGTCCACCAACCCGCGCGTCGGTTGCCGCCGCGCCGATCGCGACTTTGCACCCGGAACAGATGGCCAGCAGAATCACCTGACGTTCCGGATACTGTGGCAAGAGAAAGTCCAAGGCGGCCGTTGCGTCTGCGATCATCGAGCGGATAGAGGCATCAGTCGTAGTGCCGCCGCTATCGCCACGGCCGCGGAAATCGAAACGCAGGCAGACACAGCCGCGGGTGGTCAACCGTCTAGCCATATGGACGAACATCCGGTGCGGGCCGAGGCGTGAGCCGGCCCAGCCGTGCAGGAACACGACCAGTGGTCCCGCACGATCCGGCTCCGGCTCATGAACGATGCCATAAAGCGCCTGGCCGTTTACCTTGAAATGGATGGGGTATTCCATGGAATGTGTCAGGTGTTTAATGGCTGTCCGGTATTAGAAGTGAGCAAATTAATCCAACCCTTCGTCTTTTCGATTAAAGATGGACACTCCACCAGGCCGACCAGATTCCAGAACGGATCTTCTTCTGTTGAAATGAGGTCAACGTGGGCCCCGCCGTCAAGGCCTGCCTCCTTGAGTGCTGATAATTCCCGTGGCACCGCACCGCTTGGCGCAATATGAACCAGCAGTACTTTGCGTGGCCCCTGTGCCGCCGCCTTGATCAAATCAATTGTGGTGATGTCATGGAACAGCCGCGAGGTTACGGCATAGCCATCCAGATCTATCGGTTGGCCGTCTTTCAAATCTTTCAGCAAGGTTTCCCGCGTCACGCGGCTCTGCCCGAATGTCACCATTTCCCGGATCAATTTTCGGCGGAGTTCATAATCAAAATAACGTCGGCCATGGATGATGGGTTCCCAAAGGACGGTAAAATCGAAGGATTCATTCATTCGGGCCGCTTCAAAAGCCAGTGACGCCCCCAGACGCAAGCCCAGCAATCCGAGCCTATTCATTCCCGTTTGTCCGTTCATAAAACGAGCGGCGCAGGTGATATCTTCACGCCAGTCCGGGCAGGAGTAGTTCTTGAAATCACCAGTACTATCACCGCAGCCGCAATAATCGAAACGCAGGACGGCGCAACCGTTGGCGGCAAAGGTGCGGGCGGCGTCAACCATAACCCGGTGGGAACTCTTGCGCTCCTCGAAGAGCGGGGCACACATCACCATTCCGCACCGGATCTCTCCGTCCGGCTGGTAGAGCATGCCGGACAATGTCTCACGCCCTCTTGGAATCAGTACGGATTGTTCCATACTCACTCGGCAGTCATTTTACTGCCTACAAACGCGGCCAGAGCGGCGACTGTTGCGAAATGTTTAATGCTGAACTCCTCGTCGGGGATGACGATGCCGAACTCTTCCTCAATGCCTACCACCAATTCGAGCAGGCTCACCGAGTCCACCCCATAATCGTCCATGAGCGATTTGTTGTCTTCAATTGCTTCGGGGGCGATTTTGAGGAAAAGCCTTGAGGCAATCATGCGTTTCAGCCGGTCTTCAATTTTTTCTTCAGTCATAATAATACTCCTATATGAAGTCTCGCACTTTGTGGCGGCACTTTCAATACTAACGGTAATTGACGGCTATTCCATCACTGGCAGTGTTGTTACCTCCGTCAGCTTTCCGATACGCAGGCGGCGCCAGGGCGTTTCCTCATCGGAAGGACCCTGCTCACTCCCGAACATGGACTGCCAGCGTTGCTTGAATAGCAGACCATGGCGAATAATCAAGCCAGTGTTGGGTAGAGTGGGTGTCCCGGCCGTGGTGATACTTTCAAAATGATACATCTCCACGGCGGGGTCGAAGACAACGCGATGTCCCTGGCTTCGGACGCGGTAACAAAGATCAAAATCCTCGAATTCGACGGGGTTAAAAGCCTCGTCAAAGCCTCCGGCATTCTCAAACAGTTCGCGTCGGATCATGAAACAGGCGCTGATCAGGCACTGGACATCCTGTTTTTGGTTGAAACGGGGATCGTCCCGTCGTTCGCCCCGGCCACGAAACAGGACCCGGCCAGTGCGTGAGATGCCGACCCCGGCACATTGGATCAGATGCGGGGGCAGGGGGTACACCATTTTGGGGCCTGCTATGCCGACAGACTGGTCGGCATCCAGTGTGGATCCCAGTGTTGCCAACCAATTCCGGCTGCGGAGCGCCACGTCATTATCAATAAACACCAGCCGGGATCCGGACGCCATGGCGGCGCCCTGGTTTCGGGCTGTGGAACAGCCGACATTCCTCTCGTTGCGTATCAGCCGGACGTTAACACCTGCGGTTCCGGCCATGGCGGTCAACTCGTCGGTTACCCAATCAGGGGTATGATCAGTCGAGCCGTTGTCAACGACGATCAACTCCCACTTTGCGCCCGTGGAAGCCAGTAGTGACGGAAGGCAGAGACGGGTGTAATCGAGCTTGTTGTGGGTCAGTGTGACCACTGAAGTGAATGGGTCTGGCATTACCCCTCCACCAGTTTCCGGGCCGCTTCAAAAATCCGGCTGCGATCCGGCATGGCGGCTCGCTCGAGCGATGGACTGGCGGATAACGGGATATCAGGTGTAGCCAGACGGAGTAGCGGGGCATCGAGATAGTCATAGACAGTCTCGGAGATGCGGGCGCTGATTTCGGCTCCGAATCCACCGGTTCGACAGGACTCCTGAACAATCAGGACCCGATGCGTCTTTTTAACCGAGGCGATGATCGTATCCATGTCCAGCGGGATCAATGACCGGAGATCGATAACCTCGGCACTGATGCCCTTTGAGTCCAAATCCTCCGCCGCACGTCCGGCTTCCGCGCTCATCCATGACCAGGCGATTATGGTGAGATCCGTCCCTGTCCTGGCCATTCTTGCCTTGCCCAGTGGGATTACGGTATCAGGGTCTCCGGATACTTCCCCGCGACAACCGTAAAGCAATTTATGCTCCATGAAGACAACCGGATTATCATCCCGGATCGCGGCCTTCAGCAGCCCTTTGGCATCGGCAGGCGTTGACGGTGCCACCACCTTCAAGCCGGGGACATGCGTGAACCAGGCTTCCAGGCTTTGCGAGTGGGTGGGACCATAGCAGCGTCCGCCGCCGCCCACGGTACGTAGCACCATAGGACACCTGGCCTGTTTTCCCAGAACATAGCGCAACTTGGCCGCCTGGTTCACCATTTGGTCCACCGCCAGGGTGATGAAATCCATGAACATTATTTCCACCACCGGGCGGGAACCCGCCAGAGCCGCGCCTATGGAGGCGCCCACGAATCCCTGTTCGGAAATCGGAGTGTCACGAACGCGCTCCGCGCCGAACTTGCCAAGGAGCCCGCGTGTGACTCCGAAGGCCCCGCCATAAAGACCGATGTCCTCGCCCATGAGAAAAACATCCGGGTTGATTGTCATTTCCTCTTGCAGGGCTTCCCTCAGGGCTTCGGTATAGCTGATCGTTCTCAAGCGAACACTCCTTCTTCAAGCGTGGCGGGATCGGGGTCAGGACTCTGCTTGGCGAACCGCACCGCTTCCGCCACAATGGCGCGCGCCTCGCGGCGAAGGCGCCGGTCGTTTTCCTGGTTTAGTGCGCCGCGCTTGATCAGTACAGCCCGGAAACGCCGGATGGGGGCGCGTGTCATCCATAATGCCTCCTCTTTCCGTGAGCGATAGATGCGCTGATCGCCGCGCGAATGGCCGGAGTGGCGGTAGGTCTTGCACTCGACCAGCGTAGGTCCAGCTCCGTTACGAGCGCGCAGACAGGCTGCCTGCATGACCTCGCGGACCGCCAGGAGGTCGTTGCCATCCACCACGACGCCTGTAAAGCCGTAGGAGGCGGCGCGATCGGCGATGTGGGGTATGGGGATCGCCTTGTCCACATGAGTTGACATGGCGTACAGGTTATTCTCGCAGACATACACGACGGGCAGTTTCCAGAGGCCGGCCAGATTCAGGGATTCGTGGAAAGTTCCCTGATTGGATGCGCCGTCGCCAAAAAAACACACCGCTATCTTCCCTGTATTCTTTATTTTAGCCGACAGTGCGGCGCCGGTGGCGATGGGAATACTGCCGCCGGTAATGCCATTGCCTCCGAGAAATCCCAGCCTGTAGTCGGCCATAAACTGGCTGCCTCCGCGTCCCCGTGAATAGCCTGTTACCTTGCCGAAAATCTCGGCCATGATCCGGCGTGGGTCTCCGCCTCTGGCGATGAAATGGCCATGCCCCCTGTGGGTACTGGTGATGTAATCCCCTTTTTTCAGCACACTGCAGACGCCCACCGCCACCGCTTCCTGGCCGGTGGCTGGATGGGTAGTGCCGCGAATGACGCCATCTGAGAAGAGTTTTTCCACCTTCTCCTCGAAGAGGCGCATGACCAGCATGGTGCGATAACAATTGAGCATTTGTTGAGTTGTCATAAAAATTATTTCAGGTCCCGGAGTCCATGCCTCGCACAGCCAGACACACCACGTTACCGCCTGGATCAATGGAGTTGACCAGTGTCACGCCGGGATTTTTTGCACTCAATGCGGCGATCACGCGTAACGCCGCATCGGCGCCCGACGTCTCGCCAAGTATGGCCTTGAGGCGGTTCACGGGCATTCTTTCCGGTCTGTCGCCTTGGAATTCCCTGATGGCCGCCATTTCCGCCGGATCAAGATCACCGCCCGGGGTTGCTAATGAAAGACCTGTTACAGCGTCATCCCTTTTTGCGAGACTTCTGCAGGCAAGGTGCATGGCCTTAAGGATGTCTCCTCCCGTCATTCCTCCGCCCAGAATCTCTCCATGGACAACGGCGCCGCGTTGCCGGGCGTGGTCGGCATTCTCCAGCACGACGATTCCTGCGCCTTCGCCCGGCATGAATCCATGTTGGGCAACATTCAATTCAGTTCCCCGCAGGAGCATCGGGCTCAGGGCTTCGAACCCGCCGGCGAAGGCCAGCGCGCACCGGCCCGTCCGGACCATGTCATAAGCAAGCAATAGTGCGCCGGATGAAGACGTGGCCCCGGATGAGAAATTGAGATGATAGCCGTTCAGGCCATACTCGATTGCCAGCAGGCTGATGGTGGTGTTGGCGTAGGCATGGGGGAAGAGTATCGGTTTGACAAAGCGGGGGCCTTTCTCCAGGTAATCGTTGAAGAAGAGCTGGGTGCTTGCGAGACAGCCGGTTGCGGAACCCAGAATCAAGCCCATGTAGGAGCGATCCATATTCTTAAGGTCAAGATTGGCATCTTCAATCGCCAGGCTCATGGCCGCAAAGGCGAGTTGTGAAGCGCGGTCCAGATAGGCTTTTTCGGTTTCCAAGTAGTCCACCACGGTGAAATCGCTGATCTCGGCGGCAAATTGTCCGATGCCGCTCCGGTAGCGGCGTACGCCATCCATGAACGCTTCCCTTCCTATGCCGATGGCACTGACTGGTCCCGCCCCTGTAATGACCACGCCTTTATCTTCCATGGTTTTCACTCTGCTCTCCTGAAAATCACGGCCGCATTACAGCCGCCGATGCCCGCCGAGTTTGACAGGACAGCCCGGAGTACCATGCTCTTTTTGACATTGGCGACACAGGGCAAATCGCATTCAGGGTCCGGGTCGCGGTAGTTTGTGGTCGGCGGGATCAATTGGTCCCGGATCGACAGGATCGAGGCAATGGCCTCGATACTGCCGGCGGCGCCCAGCAGGTGGCCGGATGACGACTTGATTGAGGTAATGGGCATCGTATAGGCGTGCGCCCCGAATACCTTTTTGATGGCCTGTGTCTCGGTGACATCATTGGGTTTGGTCCCGGTGCCATGGGCGTTGATATGGTCAATTTCCTCCGGTTTCATACGCGCGTCGTGGAGTGCCATCTGCATGACGGCGGCTGAACCCGCGCCCTCTTTGGCCGGAGCGGTCATGTGAAAGGCGTTGTTATTGGCCCCATATCCCGCAATCTCGGCATATATCGTGGCGCCGCGTTCACGGGCGGATTCCGCGTCTTCAAGCAGCAGGGCTCCCGCGCCTTCGCTGAACAGCGTGCCGGAGCGGTTCTTATCGAACGGACGAAGCGCGTCTTTGGTCATGGTTCGCAGGGCGCTCAACCCGCTCCAGGCGAATCGTGACAAGGCGTCGTACCCGCCTGTCAGCACGGCTTTGGCATGTCCATGCCGGATGAGATCCATACCATAACCGATCGCCGCTGTGCCTGATGCACACGATAGAGACAACACGAAGCGGGGGCCGCCGAGATGCCATTGTTTGGCGACATGGTCAGCGCAGGACTGGAACAAAGATTCTGAATAGTCTGACGGTTGCGCCGTACGCTTGCCTAACAGGCCGGTGATGACATTTTCGCCGGAGTTGATGCCACCGAAATTAGTGGCCAGAACCACTCCGGTTTCGGAGGGGGCAGGGAAGCCTTCCCGAAGCGCCTCTGCCGCCGCCGCCAACATGAACTGCGTGGCAAGGTCGGTGTTTGCACCTGTTGCGGCGCAGTCCTTGGGCAGGTGAAAATCGCGGATTTCACCGCCCCGTGTATAGGCGAAATCCTTGAGGTCGAAACGTGTCAGGTCCCCGATGGCCGATTCACCGTTGCATAAGGCATCCCACAGGCGCGGTACTCCGATTCCGTACGGAGATACAGCGCCCATTCCTGTGACGACGATCGTTTTCAAATGTGCAGCCCTCCATCCACACACAGAACCTGGCCGGTGATGTACTGCGCTTCGTTTGAGGCGAGGAATACGACGACCCGGGCGACTTCATCCGGTTGCCCGAAGCGGCCCTGGGGAATGCGCTCCAGTTGCTTCGTTCGGCGAGTTGCCGACATGCCGGCGATCAGGTCCGTCTCGATAATGCCGGGAGACACGGCGTTAACCGTGATGCCCGAGGGAGCGAATTCCCGCGCTACGGATTTTGTCAACCCGATCAGGCCGGCCTTGGCCGATGCATAATTGGCGCGCATCAAATCGCCCATCAGTCCGGCGTCAGAGGAGATGTTGATGATGCGCCCGGACTTCTGCCGGATCATCTCCCGGCCCACCGCCTTGATGCAGTGATAGGCCCCTTTTAAATCAACGTCCAGCACTTCATTCCACTCCTCGTCCTTCATGAAGGTGACGTAGTTATCGCGGATAATTCCAGCGTTGTTTACCAGGATGTCCACCCGTCCCAGTGCTTGCTTTGCCTGATCCACCATGGCTTTGACCTGATCCAGATAACGCACATCGGCCTTGAAGGGAATTGCCTGTTGGCCAAAACTGCGGATAAGGCCGGCAACTTCCCCGGCGGCCACAGCCTGATTAACGTAGTTCACCACCACATGGACGCCTTCGGCTCCCAGTGCCAATGCCACGGCCCGGCCAATACCGCGCGCACCACCGGTTACAATTGCCACTTTGCCTTTTAGTTTCATGTAATGTGTATGGTCACTTCTTTTCCATTAGGTATCTATTCAGCACGTTTTCAGTGATGACCTCCACCTTGTACTTAGCCTGCACCAGAGCGAGATCCGTTCCGTGTTCACGGGCGAGTCGGCGTGCGGCGGGAGTGGCCCGGAGTGTGCCTGTTCCGGCTTCGGTTTGTGTGCCTTTTTCCAATGGAACGGCTTGAATCTTACGTGTTTGCGTTTCAACCAGACGGCGGTTAGAGGCGCGCACATCGGGCAAAATGTCGTTCGAGTCTCCGATAAGGGCGACAACGTATCCTACAGGGAGACTGCTCTTCACTTCGGCCAGTATTGCAAGCAACAAGCCCGAGCGTGGAGCGTCCACCTCGAATGCCGCCTTACTGGTGGAAAGTTCGACCAGCGGATCTCCCTTTTTGACGTACTCACCCTTTTTTTTCAGCCAGGCGGTGATGACCTGTTCTTCGTCGTTTTCGGTCAGTTTTGGGATTTTTACTTTTGTAACCATTTTGTATTTCACTGTTCTCTGCCTAAAATCGGTATATGCAGCGGAAGGGAGAGATTGCCAGCTTTATCCCTTACGCGCAATGTCAGCCATCCGGTTTCTTTTACCGAGGCGGGCAAGGAGTAGGGCGTGAGGCTCGTGCCGTTTGTCTGTAGTGTATCTTTCCATTGGATACCGGCGATACCACTCTCGTCATAGGCGTCCATTTTTATCAGGTCATTGGTTTTCCATGAGGCAAAGACAAATACGCTTTGAAGTTGCTGCTGGCAGCGTTTGGCATTGCCGTCAGTGATGAAGGTCAGGCTTTTTACTACAAACTGGTTCGTTGATCCGGCCGGCTGCTGGTTTTTGATAAGTTTGCCCGCATCAATGATGAATGATTGCCATGCATTTGATGCCCAAGTCAATGGTTTAGGAGGGGCATGGAGAATAGCGTCCGCTGGAATTTCAGACAGACTGAATTTGAACGTATTGGTCGCTTCAGTTTCCAGAATAATAGCGACCCGGGGATTTTCGTTGGAGATCAATACGGGGTGTCGCAGTTGAAATGCGAGACAGGGGTATTGATCAACGTTCCATTTCGGGGAAAACAGATGCGTCATGGCTCCGGTTGAAGATCCGGATGCCAGCGTGAGATAGGGAGCTTCGCCCGGTTGGCATTCCAAGGTTGTAGTCCCACCGCTTCGTGAGGTAAAGGAAGGATTGGTTTCTCCAATTCTTGCGGCGGCCGTTGTCCAGAATATGTTCGAGGGATAGGATGCAGACAGCACTGTTGGGGGCGTATGATCAGCATCGTAATTGATCCGGCGCGGGAATTCCAGGTCGGGCAAGACGTTTCCAGCACCATCCTTGATGTCCGACAGGATGATTTTAAAGGCTTGGCCGGAGTCCGACTGGTTCAATTGTTGGCGGAAAATAAGGGGCCAGTTCAGCGCGAGGGTGTCGTAATTAGTCGAATGGATGATGGTTGAGCCCAGCGTGTTAGTGATGGGGACGACGGTATCGTTCCATTTGAGTTTAAGCGCTTCCATATCCAGAGGGGCTTCGCCGTCCATCTTGAATTTTACGCACAGGAAGGAACCGTTGCCCGTGGCGTTGGTGGCAGGTTCAAAGGAACTGGAAGCGGATGGAGGCGTTCGGTCTATCAGGAATGGGATGGATGTGACCGGCGAAACAGCGTCCCTGTAATTCGAGGCTTTGAGGAAAATGTGCGCCAGCCCATTGTTCAGGGGCTTGATGTCGGGAACAGTCTGTTGATTGTTGGGGATGTCGTGCCAATTGAGCTCCGCACATTGGGCGGAATTCAGGGACGGGTAGTCCTCCGGGCCGTTTCGTAGCGACATTTGAACTTTTGTGACACCCTCAAAATCGAAGTAGTGCGGGGTGAAGGCCAGTTGTTCGTTCCTTGCCACGGCGGGTCCCGCCATCAGGTCGTCCAAGCCGAGTTCCGTGTATAGGCCGGTTTGGTCAATACTGTTGACTGAGCCGAACCGGAGCCCGCTTGCGTTGAAGGCCCCCGGTTGGCAGGGCTTCTCGCCCAATGCATCGGTGACCAGTCCCCACCATGTGTGCCACTGGTTGTCCAGGATCAGGTTGCCGGCGCCACGAACCCTGCGCGCCGGTCCGGCCGGTTCGCTCAGGAGGACAGGTCCAGCCGACCCGCAGTCGAGCGACACTCTGGCCATGGATGCCCCGCGATACCGGAACTGCACCACTGGATACCGGGCGAACGGCAGGGGAGACTCGAAATAGCTGTTCAGGCGTTGCGCGGAGCCCTGGTTGTATGTGGTCAGGAAACTTTGCTGGACGGGGTCGAAATCGGATATCAGGGTGCGTTGAGAGGGTTGTCTGCCGCAGACTTTACGCGATTCAAATGTTTCAATCAGAGGGCTGATACCATCCAATTTCAGGAGCAGCGGGGGGGTGCGCTGTGTGGCGTCAGCCCATTTCAAGGTGAACACGCAGGTGTTGGTGCCGAGGACAACTTTGACGGTAAGATTCGAGACGGGTCCGGTGGCGGCGTCGTGCACACGTGGCACAGAGGCCTCCAGGGTGTTGGGTGGCAGAAATCGTGTGTAAGCACTGGTTGTTGCAATGGTGACGGTGGCGCCGGCAAGGTCACGGTCGGGTGAACCGAATGTTGATCGGAATTCGATGGTGTCTGGTTGCTGTTTGCTCCATGCACATGAGAGAGGCAGTGGCGCTGCGGCATGGTGCGGTATGGAAGCGAAATTTCTTATCGCGTATCCTTCGCCAGGTCCGTTGCCTGTCAGTCCTTGCACGATGTAACCGGCTTGAAGGTTGCCCAATCCTTCAATCTTGACGAGGACGTTGGAATCCCTGATAGATGCGGCCCAGTCTGCAATCGGGAGCCAGGCCGTTGCAGTCGTCCAGTTTCCGTTGGTGTGCCATTCGGTAATTCCATGGATGGGGGCGCTTCCTGGCACAGCCGTTTGTCCTGTTAGCTGATACTTACCCTTTGAAAAACTTTCACCCGATAATTGGTGGAAATAGAATCGTTCCGGTGTATAGGCCCCATTGGTGTTGCGGCGGCCGATGGAATAATACAGATTGAACTGACCCCGCTCGGTCCGTTTGACGTCTAAACGCCAGCCTGAAAGAGTGGGATAGGGGACTGGGGGGAGTGAACAGCTGGTAAAAAGGGAACCGCTGCCCAGAATGCTTGTTACCGCGAAATAGGGGCTGGAGTTGGTTGGCGTCAGCCAGTCGAGGCGGGCCTGAGAGACCGGGTCATCAACTTCCCATGAGTCCCGATCCATGGGGCCCGATGTGCGGTTATTGTTGGAAGTGAGTGGTGTTGATGGATGGTTGGTGGTCGCAGGGGTTGGTCCGGCAGGGTTTAAAATACTGCGTATGGCTACCGGCCTGAAGGTGACGGGTCGCGGGGTGACTGATTCCGCGGCGATCTTCACACGCGCCACCATGATGGAATTCATGTACGTCCAGACGCCCATGGAGCCTTCGCTGAGTGGATCAGGATCGTTGGCGCTGAAGATCAATTCGTTATCGAAATAATACTCAAGTTTTGTGCCGGTGCGACGGAACTTAATATAGTACCAGGCCCCATGAACATCACGATTTGTACCTATCAGCGGGAGATGCACCTTGCGTTTGCCCCCCTCCCTGGTACGCGGGGCACAGTAAGCGTCGGACTGGGTCATCATTTCACCATTGCGGTAAAGCTTGGTGTAGAGTCGTGACAGGTCATAATCCCAGCCGGAACAGGTTACGGTGTAACCTTGGCTCGGGGTTGTATCGCGATTCATGACCGTCAGGTTAAAATCCCCGGGGGTGCTCTCGTAGGCGTGCCGGGTGCCGGCGTACATTTCCACGCAGAAGTCACCGCGGAACCGGTATTTGCTCCAGATTGCTGCCAGGGTGTTGGAGGATTCTCCGTTCATGTGCGACCAGCGCGGATCGCAGTTGAACCGGTTGATTATCTCCCAGCGGCCGCCGTTGCGAGTCCATTCGTGGAGTGACTCCTTAAAGAGGAAATCCTTTACGTTGTACCTTTCCACCAGGCTGGAGGCCAACTGAGCCGTGGAAAAGCCTTTGATCATAATGTGGCGCCCTTGTAATGGCGCCGGCAAGGAGTGTTCAAAGAGCAGCTCTTTTCCACTCGTCAGCCAGATCCATAGTCCCTCTGCGTGAATGGTGTAGCCAACGACATTGTTGGTCGCCAAACCAACGAAGCCTGTGATGCGGTTGGTTGGGATGGCGGCGACAGGGGCTTTCAATGTCGTCAGTTCTGCGCCATTTATTAGCGAAAGGCTCTGATTCGTGACGGTAATCACCCATTCGCCGGTCGTGGCCCCGTCCGCCACGCCTAAATGAACCGCGGTGTTGTCGACCAGCGGCATATGCACCGACACGCGTCCGAAGACGTCGCCTTTATACCAGACGGCGCTATTGGTCACATCGTTCCACTGGCCTTCGGGGGATGACCAGTGGCGCATGAAATTATCTGCAACGAAGATGGTGTTCTTTTCAAACTGGTCCGTGTAAAGATCGGACCGCTCGAAATTATACTCGGGATGGGCAATTTGCACTTTGTTGTCCGGCCCGACATAGAGCCCTGAGGCTCCTCCGACGGGTGTTGGGGTGTGATGCACAAGAACCAGTTCCTTGTTCCGATAACACCGGAGTTCGTTTCCTGAAGTGGCATCACACATGAGGTTGATGGTTTCAGGCGTATCCGCCGTCAAGGGGGACCGTGGCAGGCTCAACTCCTTTAGAGTGGTTGCGTTGGTGGGGCTGACGGTTTCGAGTCGAAACGTCTCGGTGGCGGCGGTGCGACGGCAGGTGAAGCGCAGGTAAGAGTGATTACTGCTGACATAACCGGCAATGAGGCCGACGTTACAGGAAGCATCAAGAGGAGTGAACTCTGCTGAGAAAACATGCGCTCCATGAGAAGTGGCCCCGACGATCAGCCATTGCGGATTGCTTGACCGGGGAGGGGAGAGAAAAGAGGTCTCCCGGGGTGCAAAGAGGCTGAAGAATCCGCGGCGGGGAAAGAATTGCCCGTTCTCGGCCACCGTGTGGCGGGGGAGGTCGTTCACCCCGGGAAAGTCCAGATCGTGATTTGAGCGGGCGGTAACGTCGTCGAAAAGCAGAGGGACGTCCGAGTCAGCGAACAGCCCGAAGCGCCCGCCCACCGGCAGTTCTGCGGGAATGTCTATGACCTTGGTTTTGTCGACAAAGCACTGTATCCGATTCTGGAAGGTGCGGACCTTAAGCCTGACCCATTGCCCGTTCATGATTTCGGTGGTGGCCGCCGCCAGTTCGGTGCGTGAGGTGACGTTGGAATGATCAGTGCGCCATAGGCTCAAACGGACTGTGTCGGAATCTTCGCCTGGTTGAACGGTGAAGGCATGGTATGCCCCCGTGTCGGTGCAGTCGAATACCAGTCCGCCCTCGCCATAACCGATTTGCAAGGCACCTTCCATTGTATAGGAGTCGTAGAAGTCATAGCCGGTTATCAGGACGGCATTGGTGCCGGAGCCCCGCAACGAGTAGAAATTGGGGCTCATGGAGGCGGTGGGCTTGCGTTTGGCTTTTGCTTCGGCTCTTGCTTCGGCTTTTGCGTTGGCTCTGGCATTAGGCCTGTCATTGATTCTGCGAGGTTGGGCCGGAGTAAAGTCGTCCAGTACGGAGTGCAGATCCCACTGGCCAGATTGCACTTCCCATGCGGCCAGCTCATTTTCGTCGCCTTCCGGCACTAGAAAATCATCGTGGAAAACGAAGTCGTCTGTCTTTTGGAAGCGGGGTTCCATCTTTAGCAGGGGCGGCAGAGTGTCGGACGATTGGTAAACGATGG
>Ga0194060_10001370_pt1 | contig 17375 bp, 10 predicted proteins | sample SepL225m_MetaG_FD_163427 | JGI IMG/M metagenome (GOLD analysis project Ga0194060, IMG submission 163427) | Anoxic zone freshwater microbial communities from boreal shield lake in IISD Experimental Lakes Area, Ontario, Canada - Sep2016-L222-5m | ecosystem: Environmental > Aquatic > Freshwater >...
GGGTAAGTGGCGGGGGTGAGGTGTGGCGCGGTTGTCGTCACGGTGGCCCGCAGTGGAAGGGGTAAGCCTACAGGAGCAAAGGCTGTATTCTGGGTTTGCGGGGTTAATGATTGTACTATGTTTTTGACAGATTTTTAGTCATTTTCTGATAATTTGATTAGTTTCCAACATGAGCAACAAATCAGAAAAAATAGAGATCACGGTCAATACCTTACTATACATCATCAAAAAGCTTAATGGCTCAGGTGATTTCCATAAGGTGTTTAAACTTCTTTACTTCGCAGATCAGAAGCATCTTGTGAAGTATGGCTCTTCTATTACAGAGGATTCATACATAGCAATGAAGTACGGCCCCGTACCTTCATTGGCGTATGATATTTTAAAATCAATACGAGATTCGAAACCTGTCGGTGCTATTTATGGAGATGTTGGCTCCTGTTTCGAGATTCTTGATAACACCATTGTTCATGCCAAGAAAGAGCCTGACTTAGATTACCTTTCAGTCTCTGAAATGGCCTGTATTGATGAAGCTCTTGAAGAAAGTAGATCACTTTCGTTTGGACGGCGTACTGGTAAATCTCACGACAAAGCGTGGAAGGCCACCAAAAGACATGGTGAAATGAGGTTATTGGATATTGCTTCGGCTGCTGGAGCAAAAAAAGGTATGATAGCATACATTCAAGAGAGTGTTGAAAACGAGAAGGCCTCTTTTGAATGAGTATCGGGGATGGTTTCCCGGAGGAGATGAAGAGGGAATATGCAGCCCGAAACCTCAAAATAGGGAGCGTATTAAAGCTCCATGTCAAAGACACCAACCCACCTAAAGAGAAGCGTTTTATTGTTGTCGGCAAAACCATAGATGGCATTTGCCTGGCGACAGTTTACATTAATTCATCAATGAATAAGAACGTCCATTATTCAGAGGAGCTTCAGAAGCTCCAGCTTTTTTTGGAGGCCGATGGCAGGGAGTACCTTGATCATGATTCCTATGTGGACTGTTCAACCCTGTACATCAAGCAGTATCCTGCTCTGTTGCACGATTTCTCCAGCAAACCGGAAGCTTTGATTGGCGTTTTGCGTGATGAGGATTTGCTCAATGTCCGCAATACCATTATCAGCTCGCCAAAGATCAAGGGAAAAGACAAGAAGAGGTATGGATTGTATTGACAGGCTTCGGTTTTCTGAATGCTTGACAAATTTCGTTTAGTCACTTTGATCAAACGATTTTTGCCTTCAGTAAAGTCTCCTTTCAACGAGAAATGAATCTGTAAAAAATTATTTAATTGGCAGATGATTGTTTGACTATCGTTGGGTGGTTAAAAAAGCTATCAAGCTCCTCAGCAGAGAACTAAAATCAACAAGGGTAGGAAGTTTAATAAGACCCGCTTGAACGGCTGTCAATAACGCGATGACCACCGATAACCAAAATATACGACGTTGAGCTTTTATGTTATCGGAATGTTTCCTCTCTTGTTCTTCATAGTTCTCGATTGCTTGCCGTCCCTTGCCACTCAACATAAATTTATCGGCTTTCCTTTTTAATTCTCCAGAATCCACCAAGGATTCTATGTAGAAGTTCAGTTTTTTCTTATGAAGTTCACGGTCAGGGTGTTGCAACCATTTGATCGAGTATAGGATAGTCATAAGATCTATCGTGCCATAAAATTCTTTGCCCTTTTGTTCTCGCTCCATGAGTATTTTTAAAAGATCAATGCTTGGTTTCGTAACAAGTTTTTTCTTGTTGAAAAAGTATTGATCAACTGATTCAATCAGCCTAACAGTATGGACTTTGATGTAGGGTAATAAAAGAATTCTGCTAAATGCAAAATCTATTATTCCTTTATATGATATCTCATTAGAGCCGTAATAATGAGTGATTGACAATTGCTTTTCATCAATATCGGAGATATCAATCTCTTTGTATTTATCGAATTCTGTATTATTCCATTCGAGGCATAGTAGTTTTTCACCTTGTATGCTCTCGATAAGAAAATAAGGCTCACCGGCTTTATCAATATATGTGGCATAGCAGTTAACCTTCATTCCTTCCGGCCCGCTTCTCGGAATTCTTTTTGGACAAGAGCGCTTGAGTGCTTTTGGTAGAAAAATGAGAGCTAACCATCTTTTAATTGAATTCATGGTGTATAACCGATTATTATATAAATGTTTACCATAAGGATTGAGCCTTTATCGGCAGGAGGATGAAGATTTTTCCGGGAAGAATAAAATATATTTTAAATCAAAACTATTTGTACATTATGTGCTGTTTCACAAGGGCTTTGCCTCGGGGTTTGCGCTAAGCAGCAAGCCGACAGTACTAAAAGGCTCGATTAGGTCGGGCCTTTGTTTGTTTATATCCTACCGTCAAAACTGCTATATTTCGGACTATGCCTTTGATATATTTACAGGGTCTATGCCAAAGCTCTCTTTTTATTCCTTTTCATTCATAGCTTGTTATTGCAGAAAATTATTATAGCTCATATTTTAAATCATCGAGAAATTCAGATGCCGGATCGGTTCCAGTTACCAGCAGCAAATCACGGGCACGGGTGCATGCTACGTAAAGCAGGTGGCGTTCGGTGTTGTATACCTCTTCAAGGTCAGTATCGTCGGTGACTTTTTCGATTCGTTCCTGGAGTGGAATGACTTCGTCGTCACAGGCCATGACGGCAACTGCACGGAATTCGAGGCCTTTGGCAAGGTGCATGGTTCCGATGGATATGTGGCCGGAGGTTGTTTCGAGGTGTTCGTCGAGCACTTTATAGGGGATGTTTGTCGCTTCTATTGCTTTGCGGGCCCGGTTGATTTCGGCTGTAGAGCGAACAAATATTCCTATCTCATAGGGCATTAATCCTTCTTTTGTTCGTTCCAGTATCCAGGTGCTCACAAGCTTGATCTCTTCTTCCGGGGTGTTGAGCACTTTGATAATAGGGGCTGGGCCGTTGAAGAGTGAAATTGTTCCGCTCCGTTTTTCAACGTTGCCATCGACATCTGAGAGTTCAGGTGATAATAAACGATCTGCCTGTGTTCTGATTTGGTGTGATGTTCGGTAATTGATATGGAGGGTTCGTGACCTGCCGCGAATATCAATGCCAAGTGCTTTCCATGAAAAGGGTAACTGAAAAATCCGCTGGCCAAGGTCTCCGGCGAAAAAGAGGCTGTTGGGTTTGTTGGGTGCAAGTGCCGCAAGAAATCGCAATTGGGCAATGCTGATATCCTGCGCTTCATCAACGACGATGTAGTCGAATGGCTTTTTCTCACTTGATCCAAGTCTAACGGCCAATCTGGAGAACATTGCTGATGCGGTCATGAGATGTTGTTCGTTGAGCCTCGAACGAACTTTTTCGAAGATTTCCCATAACAAGAGCCGCTGTTGCTCGGGAAGCCGGGTTTTTCGCCCCAATCTTCTTACATCACGATATTCTTCCCAGTTGTTCAGTTGCCAGGCATCGACGATGTCATCCCATTCGGCGAGAAGAAAATGCAGACTGAATTTCTGGCCTTCGGTCTCTTGTGCGGCGTCGTGCATGAGTTGCCGGAGTTTTTCTCGATCGGCGATAATGGGCCGTGTTTTTGGCACATCGGAAAGTCGTTTGGCTATGACATCAATGGCATGAACTTCGAGTCGTTCAGCAATACGAGGGTCATGGCTGATCAGGCGGCGCAGTTTTGTGTTCAGTGCATGGGCAAGTATTTCGGAGAAGGTGGTGAGTAATATCCTTGCCTCCGGGTTGGTGCGGGCAAGAAAGTATGCGCGGTGCAGAGCAACGATGGTTTTTCCGGTACCGGCAGAACCGGTGACTTTTGCGGGGCCATTATAGTCACGCTCGACCAGCTCTCGTTGGGAGGGGTGGAGAAAGATAGTCCATTTGTCCCAGGGGTAGTCGAGGGCGGATGCTAACTCATCAACGTTGTTCATGACCCTGAAGCGTCTCAGGGCGTCCGGGTGGTTGAATGGATTTGCAGCAACTGGCAGCGCTCGGGCAAATTGTGGCTTCCCTCCGGTTGCAATTTCAAGCAATGCCTCTGATGCTTCACCGGGAAGATGATCGGCCAATTCAAGAATGGTGTCTTCATCTGCATTGTGAACGGCATCTATCCACTCTTTTGGGACTCCATAGGATAGCAGGTCAGCCTCTGGAATGGCTGCAAAGAGCGGTGGTTTTAGTGGTAGAACGGTCGAACCGGGTGCCGGATAGGTATTGGTGATGATTTCCCTGACCGTTTCTCGAACTTCAACGAGCTGCGCTGCACCGGTTTTGGGGTGGGTTTCGAGTTTTCTGCGATTTGCCCAGCGATAGGCTTCGTCATGGTGATCGACATAACAAAGCAGAATACTGGTTTCTGTTCTGTGAACGATGATGCGAAGATCTCCGCTGACCCTGACGGACCAGAAGTTCTTGTCCCTTGCTCGGTCAAGCTTGTGGAAATTCATTCCAGGACTTGCGGCATTCAGTTGTACATCAAAGGCCGTGGTTTTAACGGCTTTTTGCTCATCGCCTGTCAGGCGGGCAAGGCTATCAGTAAAGGTATCGGCAATACGAAATTCCATAACTGCGTCTTCAAAAAATTATGTTACTCGAAAGACCTTCATAACCTCGTCGCCAAGGTGGTTGATGACTTTTACGGCAATTCGACCGGTTTCGGGCTTATCGAATGGACGGGAGATGTTGCTGTGGAGCGTTGCCCAGGCATCTTCATTAATTTCGGCCTTGAGGGTGGTTTTGAGCGCTTTGTAGGGGTCGTTAGCACCAAGGAAGTAGGCGTGACGGACAAAGAATGATTCCATATTGTAGTCGGTGTCGATGAACCAGCAGGCAATACCTTCGGCTCCATCGCTGCGGACTTCGCCGGTGTTGGGGTGGAAGACGTCAACACCGTTGACTTGTACCTGTATCTGGCCATTATCTGACGGGATGATGTCGATATCTGGCTCACCAAAGATGACAAAGAGGTTGCCTTTGCCGGTATTTTTCAGGTCATCGGCCATGTGCAGATCGGCGTTCATCCGTGCCTTCAGCACTGGAATACGGCCCAGTTTGTTGAAGTCTGCGGAGTGGGCATCGTAGTTGAAGGCGCAGGTGATCAGCACATCAAAGTCGGCATCACCCGCTTCACGGGCAGCGGCGACAAGGTCAGGACGTGAAACCGTGCCAAATTCGGGGCCGATGAAGATGGCGGCCCTTCGTTCTACGCCTTCATACGCTTCGATATACTTTCCTTCAGCACAAATAAGCTCTCCCGGCCAGGGAGTGAGGGAGCTAAAGGTGACTTTGTCATCTTTGTGCGCTTGCTGTACTCCGGCGTTTTTGAGGTTTTCGAGAATCATCTGCACAAAGCTGTGCTCTTCGCCATAGGCGTTACCGGGATTGCTCAGCGTGTCGAGCAGTTCATCGTTTTCACCCACACCCAGCACTCGATGAGGGGAGATGCTTTCAACTGTAAAGGGGCCAGCAACACGGACTTTCTTTTTATCAGGATATGGTTTGTCGTAGAGATATTCAGAGTCGGCTTTTGCCGCAATGGATGCATCAATCTCCTGCTGCCGAGCTATGCGCTCTGCCCACCATGCGGCATGAAGTGTTGTTGCCTCTTCAGGCCATTGCTTGCCAGCTTCACGGGGGATTTCCCACTCCTGCCAGCTCTTGCCAAGCGCTTTGTTGAGCTTTTCACGAAGTGGTTCAAGGCGGAGTTGATACTTCTCCCAAATGACATCAATTTCAGCATTGTTGGCAATTGACTTCAGGGTGACATGCGGAACCCGCTCATAGACAAAACCATGACGGATATCGCCTCTTGTCGGCTGGGATGATGGCGCTGCATCAGTCAATGCCGCTTCCTTTAATTGACCTTCACGGCTGTCGGCAAGCAGATAGTAAGCGTAGCGAGCACCCATAATGCGAGCACGAGCCAAGGCAAGCGCCACACGTGAGGTGTCGATGGTGATCCAGCGGCGACCCCATTGTTCAGCAACGTAGGCTGTGGTGCCGGAGCCGCAGGTCGGATCGAGCACCAGGTCGCCGGGGTCAGTAGTCATGTGTATACACCTTTGGATAACCTTATTCGCTGTTTGTACAACGTAAATCTGATCCTCAGTAAAACTCCCTGTGCCTGTGTCCATCCAAACGTTATCAAAATCAGTCACCGGATTGTCGCTAGCTAATAAAACCGTTGCAAGCCCCTTTCCTGCAATGCGAAGGCGATTCATTCTGGCCAGCTTATCCAACTCTGCTCCAGGAGCGGGATTATAGCTCCAATGTCTCCCTTGAGACGCAAAAAATGATTCATTTCGAAATCGATACGCTCCAATCTCACCACTTCGCATATTTTGGTGACCTTGTGATGTGGTTGGACCAGGACGGCCGATGCGCCAACCGACAGGTATACGCGTTGGATCTACTATTTCCTCTGGGGTCATCCGACGCATTTCGGACAAATCAGGTGAAAAAACGAAAACGTATTGTTTTGCTCCAGCTTCACCTGGAGACTTCAGCCTAACAATGCGCCGCACCTTTTGTTTCTCTATTTGTTTGGCATAGACCACTAAATAATCGACAACACCTTGCACACCAACAGTTGACTGAGAGCTCGTTTTGAAGAATGAAATCATTCCCGCAAAATTCTCATCCCCAAACACCTCATCCATCAGCGCCCTGACCCGATGCACATTCTCATCGCCAATCTGAACAAAGATCGAACCGGACTCCGTCAATAAATCACGTGCTACCGTGAAGCGATCGCGCAGATAGGTGAGGTAAGAGTGAATGCCGTCGCGCCATGTGTCACGGAACGCTTTGACCTGCTCGGGCTCGCGGGTGATATGGTCAGTATTGCCGTCCTTGACATCGCGGCTGGTAGTTGACCACTGGAAGTTGGAGTTAAATTTTATTCCGTAAGGGGGATCAAGATAGATGCACTGCACTGCTCCTCGCAACCCTTCACGCTCGGCAAGACTCGCCATCACCTGAAGGCTGTCGCCAAGGATCATACGGTTGGCCCAGTGGGCATCGTGCTGGTAGAACTCCGTCTTGGCATTGTCATCAGGGAGACCGTTGAAATCGGCAAAGAGGTCGCACTGGGTATCGGCAGCCTTTGCATCGGCTTTGCTTCGGCGGAGCAGGTCGTCGATGAGTACTTTCGGGTGAACCTTTTCCTGGATATAGAGCGGTGGGGCCTGCACAACGAGATCACTCCAATCCTGCTCGTCTTTGCCACGCCAGACAAGCTGAGGGTCGAGGTCACGGTTGCGACGGTCATAAGCCACCCGAACAGGGCTCTGTTCATTTTTTTCCATGACCGACTGATGTTCGGCAGTTGGAATATTTTTGCGTGTTGCCTCGTCGTGGCGGAGGGTTTCGACGTCCAAATATGATGTCTGTTTTTTTGCCATGGTTCTCTTCTTCTGGTCTGGTTTTCCTGTTTGTGTTCACCACCGCAGGCTATGGATAGATTATGATGCCTCTGCCGGGAGAGGTGGTGAACAGTGATCAATCATTGCTTTGAATGATTCAGCAACTTTTGTTTCGAAGTCTGGTTCAAAGGAGTAGATCTCGGTGAATTCTGCAAATGCCCATCGGCCGTATGTGCCAAGATTGTTCACTCCCGGAATCCAGTAGGTATCCATGGTGGATTTTTTTTCTTTGGCGTCTTCACGGCGGTATCCTTTGATTTCTACAACAAGATGCAGCAGGTCGTTTTCGCCGTGGCCGTCATCGACGAGTACAATAAAATCAGGGCGGTAGTGGCGCATTTCGGAGCCATATCGGTAAGGGACTTCAAAACCAAGACTGTGGTTTTTGACATAAGCCCGTACTTTTGGATGTGATTCGGCCATGCGGCAAAATTCTCCTTCCCAGTCACTATCAAGAATAACCCAGTTGATATGGCATCGACGGTCATCGGTTTTCCAACGGTCAAGTTTGGATGTATTGAAGTTTACATGCATGGTTGAGCCTGTTGGATTATAGGGCTCAAGCACGGCTTTGATGGGTCGTTTGCCTATTTGGGCAAGGGTTATGGCCGTTGTTATCCGGTTGCAGGCCATGTCAGCAAGTTCCTGATAGAGAAGTTGTGCCGGCCAGGTGCCCCCTTTGCAGACAAGGCAGGTATCAAGCCATTGTTTGGTGATTCGTTTGAGTTGACCGAACAGGTGCAGTTTTGGTGCTTCTTCAGGGTCTCGCCATTTTGTGTAGAGCAGGCGCTGGGTCAGATGAAATAGCAGCGTGGAGCGGCGCATGTCGCCGAGATGCTCAAGGTTGAGGTTGACGGATTCACCAATAATTCCGGAGTTTCGGGTGATGGATGGGCCGACAAGTTCCGGGGTGAGTTCAAGTATCGAGTCTTGTGTGAATTCTGCGGTGAGCTGCTCTTCGGGCAGTTCTACCCGGTAGCCAGCAACATTTGGAAATATGATTTCAAGGTGGTCACGGTCGGGGCGAACGGCTTTGACGTTGATGGTGTTGCGGGGTGGCTGTGGTGGAGCAATTACCGGTTTTGCAGTAAAGTCGAATGGTATGCCGAGCACATCGGCATATTCAACGTTGAAAAGGCCTGTCACTTCGTTAAGCTCGTAGGATTGACGACGAAGGGCGCGACCGATGACCTGTTCGCAGAGTAACTGGGTGCCAAATGCGCGAACACCAAGCACGTGCGTTACGGTGTTGGCGTCCCAACCTTCGGTCAGCATGGATACGGAGACAACACAGCGGATTGATTGACCGAGCCGCCCCTCTTTTCCAACAGTATTCATGACTTCGCGAAGAAGCTCCTGATCGGAGATACTTTCTGCCTTTTGTCGGTCTCTGGTTCTTTCAATTTTGTCGCGGCGGAACCTTTCGATTTCGTCTCCCGCCATCTCACGAAAGTTTTTATCGAGCGCATCACCGGATTCAAGCTGTTCGCTATCAATCAGCAGGGTTCGCGGTTGAGGAATCGGATCGCCGTGTTCATTGAAGTTTCTGAAGAGTTCAAGCCGTCCGTTCATCAGTTGTGTTGAGCCGTCTTCCTGCTCACGGTAAAAGCCTGAGATGTAGTCGTAGACAAGCTTTGAGGTTGAGGTGTTGTTGCAGACAACGATGAAACAGGGTGGCACTTTTAACCCGGTTGCTTCCCAGAGGTCAAAGGTTTTTTTGTAGTGGCCATAGAGCGCTTCCAGTGCGGTCTGTAGTTCAACAGGTATACTGAGCGGGTCGAGCGTTTTTGACTGGCCTCGCCCTTTTTTTGGCATTCTTGTGCGGATATGTTCCCAGAGGTTCCTGAATTTTGGGATTTCACCGCCAGGGATATTGTCGGCAACCGGCACTCGCGGCAGTTTGACGATGCCGCATTCTATTGCATCCATGAGTGAAAAGTCGCTCATGGTCCAGGGGAAGAGTGTTCCTTCAACATACCCTGAGCCACTCAGGAAAAAGGGGGTGGCGGAGAGGTCCATCACCCTTGTGACGCCGAGCTTCCGATTGACGGTTTCGAGGCCGGAGATCCAGACTCGTGCGGCTTCGTTATTCTCTTCGGCCTCTTTTTTGTCGTCGCCTTTGAGGTCAATATCTTCTTCTGGGGTTGGCTTTTCTCGATAACAGTGATGTGCTTCGTCATTGATGACCATGATGTTTTTTATGCCCATCAGGTCTGGTATGACACGCTGCAACATCTGCCCTTCAGTTTCAACCGTGTTCAGTTTTTCACCTCGACCTTGAAGCAACGACCTGCCGCCTTTCGATATATCTATTCGTTCGCGCAGCTTGAAGGCGTGGTAGTTTGTGATAACGATTTTGGCTCGTTCGATATCACTGATCATATCATTGGGAACAAGTTCACGGCTTTGATAGTAGCTATAGGGATCATTAGGCTGCAAAACGCGAAGCCGGTCGCGAATGGTTATGCCGGGGGTGACAATCAGGAAGCCTCGAGTAAATTTTTTGCTTTGTGGCCTTCGCGTTGCATTTACCACTTGCCAAGCGATAATCATGGCCATCACGGTGGTTTTGCCTGCACCTGTGGCAAGTTTTAGTGCAAGTCGGGTTATTTCCGGGTTGGCATTGTTGTTGGCATCTTCGAGGTGGTCGAGAAATCGTTTACCTGCCTTCCCTGCCAGTGGAGCTACCTCTGTTAGCCAAATTGCCGTTTCGACCGCTTCGATTTGGCAGAAAAAAGGTTTGATACTGTTAAACTTGTGGTGCCGCCAGTGTTGAAGCAGGCGGGCTGTTTCTGGAGTTACCTGCCAGCTGTTTGGATTGGGAAGGGTTCTCCATTTGTCAACTTCTTGGCGAACAGCATTGATAAGGGAGGTCTGATCGTATTGCTGTTTTTCACTTGACAACCCCTTTCCTTCATCAAAAACAATCTGCTGTTGCTCCGAGCTGCTCCGCCGCTTTTTTGGCTTTGGAATGGGTGTTATAAATTCAGCGCGACGCCGTGTTTCGATGACCTTTTGTGTTGGTTGACCATCTTTATCAAGTTCCCAGTGTCGAAGTGGATAGTCGTAGGGAGAATTAAGAATGGGATGGTCAAAAAAGGGGTTATTCATGCTGTCAATAGAAGCGTTTATAGACCTCAGTCCGAAAGATTAGCGTACCTTGCTATGTCAATATTTAACAGGGAAAACTGAGTAACAATATACACAAGGGCTTTGATTTGCAGCGGTTTGGGGGGGTGTTTTTTTATGGTAGGCTGCTCGGCGCAAGTATGGAGTTGAGCTGTTTGTGATTTTTTTTCGGACTCTTTTCATTCTTGGCAGGGAGAAGCCGGAGGAGTGCAAGTTTGCTTTACATTGGCGCCATGGTGGGTGATGGTGATGGACGTTCAAGAGCGAAGGCGTTACTCCGCGTTCGCGGGAATAATAGCGGGATGTATCATTTCTTGTTTTAATGCGTAACCTCATCTATTTTTGGACTGAAATCCGTTTTATACTTTTGTTGGCCATCTGGAGTTTGCAGCGGGGTTGTAAGCAACGTTTTTGTGCCGATCCATATAAAACGCTGAAACAAAATACAATGCGAGTTTTAAATGATTTATATTTATTCGGTTAACAGTATTTCGAGTAGTTTATAATTGGGATCTTATATGGGTTTTAACTCAAAAATCCGCAGTTTAGGCGGATCCATTTAATTATTGTTAGGACTTACATGCTATGCGTACGCAATCTGAAAAATGGTTTGAGCAGTTCTGTGAGGCACAGAGAATTTTAATCTCCCGGATTGAGGAATCCGTTTCTCGAATGCCCGATTACTCAATAGAACTGAACGGACAGAGGATCATCGTTGAGGTGAAAGAAATCCAGCCAAACGCCGAAGAGAGAGCGTCGATCGAAAAGATGCGGCGCACCGGTGTAGGTAGTGCTGTAGGAGGTACCCCAGGGGAACGCGTCCGAGGAAAAATATCCGATGGAAACGGACAACTCAAAGCAATAACAAATGGGCAGTTACCGAGCCTCCTTGTTCTTTGCGACATCCGATATGGATGCGGCCAGATTTCCGGTCACCTCGATTCATATAATATTCGAGTAGCGATGGAGGGTCTAGACCAGGTCGTGTTCGCTGTCCCACGCGACCCCGCCAATTCCCCATATGTTGTGGGTACCAAATCCGGCCCACGGAAGAAAATGACCGAGCATCAGAACACTTCTATAAGTGCCATTGGAGTGCTCTATACTCCTCCGGACGAACCGATCGGCCTCATTATCTACCATAATCGATTCGCAGCGATCTCGCTTGACCCGAGAATCCTAAAGGGACATGTCACAGAGCAATTCTGTCTATCGAGTTCTGTGGGCACACCCTCGCAATGGGAGCGGTGTGAGCCCTAACCAGCGGTTGGAGCGGACAAACTCCTTGCTGTGCGCTCCGGCGCAGCTCAACTTCACGTTAGATGGCGCGAGTTCTAACTCGCCATTCTCGGAACAGTGATCCTGACTACATGAACGTAGCCGCTGAGCAATATTTCGGGTTCATTGTATCAAATCCTAATGGTACTCACGATATCCGTGTGGATCAGCGGTCTGCCGAGCGTCATGTCGTCGCGGAATTTCATAGACTGGTTGAGGTCATTAAGCGGTTGAATCCGTTGGCGATAGTGTACGCCGCTTGTGAGGCAGATTTCGAATCGCTTGTTCAATGGCCGAAAGACGAGGAAGCTCGGTTGAGGGCGGCTGACGGCCTCAATATCCCGATCGCCGTAGTCTCCGATCTCATGGTTGAAAGCGTGCGTCGAGTTAATGCTTACCTCGCGGCCGCAAGCTCTCTCATTGGCCAAGCGACGATACATGTTACGAAACACTTCGGTGCAGAATCCGAGTTCACTAAAGCCTGGGATCTGCGTCGCCAGGAACTGCACGGCGGGTCGTTGGGATACCGTGTGGTTTATGACCTTCGGAATTACGCGCAACATTACGCACTGCCAATTGGTGTCGTAAACGTGGCAGGCCAGCGAGACCCTGGCGGGGAAATGATTTTAGACTGTTCAGCAAGGCTCGATCGTGATGCCCTGCTTAACAGCGGGTTCAATTGGAAAAAGCGCACCGAAGATATCGCAGCACTCGAAGCCGAGTTTGATGTCTTGCCCCTTGCTGAGGACTATCAGCGGTGCTTGCGACTTCTCATCGGTGAAATCGTGGGTGTAAACGGTCAACCTCTGATAGCATGTGTGGAATACTTGAGGGCTGTTCGGCGTGTGTTAAGTGCACCGCCTAATTCCCGTATTTGGCTGTTCAACGGACCTGGTGAGGAGGGGCAGCCTCCAACGTCAGGTTTAATCGTTCCAGAAGAACAAGTGACCTGGCTTATCACCCAATTTCGCACAGCGTTGAAAGAGGATTGACCCAGGCCACGCTCGGTTCGCCACCAAACAGGTTGATGAGTTGATGGGACGGATGGGAGGAATGGGACTTATTTTGTGCGTTGTGGCTTGTGGGCAAACTCCCCTTTCGCGGAAGTCTGCTGGTGGCTGTTGAGCCTATGCCCCGACCTTAATGCGAATTGTATTGACGGCTTGGTATCTATTTTGTGCCTGAATTTCACTGTATACATCCAAAGTGCCGCTAACATCCTCTATCGTAGCCACTAAAGCGTAAGGGACTTCCGAATTATCCTCATCCCAGCGAGAAAACAGTTCAAGCCATACCTGCCAATCTCCTGAATTAAAATCAGAGAAGGTTCTGCTAAATTGATGGCATACATCCCATTTTTTTCTTCCTTGCTTGAATTGTTGCTCTACTCGCAGTAGTGACCCGTTTGGCTGAGATTTTTTAAGAGAAGCTCTTACATAGGCACCCAAATATTCGCTTCCTTTTGTACGGTCAACTGAAGGTTGAGAAATACAGGTAACCTTAACCTGTGCAACATTTCTGCCTTTTTGTGCTGCCAATATTTCAGGCATAAAAATTCTTACTCTTTCTTTTGTGATTCGGTTCAGTGCTCCTGTGCGCACAAAAGTTACCTTTGATTTCGTGGAAAACTTGCTTTCGCCTACTGAGGTAAGCCCTCGACCATATAAGTTGTGAGCAAAAGCAAGATCATCATCATCCATATCATCAGATTCCCACAGAGGTACTGCATTGTGATAAAGAAGTGCTTTGGCTAATAAAATTTCTGAATTTGGAGTTCCAGATAAAATTTCCGCAAGATCACCAGCAACAGCAGGTGACGTGAAACTCGTTCCAGCCCCTGTTACTACTGTTCCATTTGAAGTTATCACCAAAGAGTGACTATCAACCGGAACTGTTGATTCTCCAGATTTCTCAAGCACAATGGTACCACCATAGGCAGTAATATCCGGCTTTGAAAATCCAGAGAATCCTGGACCTCTTCTGCTATATGGGGCAATTATATTTTTGCCAGATAAACTGCCCAAATGCTCATCAAAAACAACTGCACCCACGACGATACTCAACATGGAATCTGCGGGCGCTGTAATTATTCCATCATCATCGTCTAAAATTTCTTCCAGTGAGCTTTCTGTTTTCCAGAGTTGATGGTTACCAGCAGAGACAACGAATTGCACATTCTTTTTAAGCTGTAACGCATCCAATTCAAAACCGATAATGCTCATTTCATCCCCTTCGACAGGAGTTGATGAATTTGCCGATAGATTATATATTTTGACTATGTCAGCATATTCGGTTACTGCATTTTGAATTCTTTGAATTAATACGTTTTCTGGGACCGAGTCGCTTAAAATATTACAGTCAACTACCCGCGCCCGGGGTGTCAAAATTCCAGATGCTAACTGTTCATAGAGGTTGGAAAATACTACCTTGCTTGCAACACGAGTTCCGTGACTGCAATCACCACCGGCTGTTGTTGTATTCCAATGCTCAACGATAAGGCAGTCAAGAGGTGGATGGAACTGAATTCCTGTATCAAGGACTACCACAATTGGCAGCGAGCCAATGTCAACCGATGGATCTATTTGGGTCGATGAGGGAATGTCGCAAACATACTCATCTACCCCTGCGCTAAAAAAACGTGTTTCTTCGATTCTATAAATTGCAGAATCATTTTCATATTTTGCAAGCGTCTTTGATGGGATAATTACTCGAATAACAGGGGTATTATCCGACAGATAGTAGGGGTTTTGCTGAATAATTCCGTTACTCTGTTGGATTTTTTCAATAACCTTTTTCAAAGCAACCGTATACTCTTGTGCACGAAGATTTGGGATGAACATTAACTGAACATCTACAGTTTCTGGTGGTCGCTGTAAATACACCCTCTTTTTTAATTCGTTAGAATCCTTTTCGCTCCCAACATAGGGCGAAAAGCTTTCAATGTAGTCAAAGTGTGTTTTGTTTGTTCCTTGCTCAGTATAAGCACCAATTCGGTTTTTCAGAATTTGAAACTGCTGGTTTGTCGTTGAGACTACGGCACTGCGCTCGTCTTTTACGGCGTTCACCTGCATACCGTTTTTTGCAAAAAGTTCTGCCTTGTATTGAATTTTCTCACCCTCTGGCAGTTCAACTTTAAAAACGCATAATCCAATCTCAGCAAGTGAGTTTTCTGATTCGGTAGTATGGAGGGATTTTTTTACTCTTTCCAAGCCATTGCTTAAGTTTGCTCCATGCTCGGTGTAAACTACATCACGCGGTTTTGTTCGTGAAGTTGGTTTTTTGGAAACTTGCTGAACTTCATTGTCCGGTATCCAAAAATGCGGTTTCTTTTCATTGTTCATCTGATTTAACCTCCTTATTAAAGCGATAACTTAAAGTGGATTTTGGAATTCCTGTAATAGTCTCCAACATTCTGACCGAAACACCACTATCTCGTAATTTTGACAGTGACGTCATAAAATCTTCACTGTCTTCACTCACGTAGAGTGCAGCATGTTTCAACCATATCTTTCCAATATCTTCAATAGGGATATTACTTTTCTTTTCTTTTTTTAAAACGCTGAATTTAGCAAGCGACCTTAAAAAAGTGCAAATTTGCGCACCACTCATCCCGTCGGTTAGAACCACGAGGGTTTTTCTATCAATTTGATAATCCTTCAAGTATTGCGTCATCGCTCCGGCAATAATTTTCTCTCTCTGTTGTTCATTAGGTTCTTCAATCAGAAGAGATATGTCAAAACGTCGCCAGATAGCAGGATCAAGTAAATGATGGTGGTTTGTTGCGGCAACCAGAAAAACATTAGCAGGCATCTCATCAATGTTTTGTAATAAGGTTGTTACAACTCGTTTAAGTTCTCCCAATTCGTGTGAATCATCTCGTTTTTTTGCAATGGCATCAAATTCATCAAGAAAGAGCATGATGCGTTTACCCTTCACAAACTCAAATATCTTCCTGATATTTGTCCCCGTCTGGCCAAGGTATGAGGATACTAACCCATCTAATCTGACATAGGCGACAGGTAAGCCAAGTTCTCCGGCTAATGCGTTTGCTGTCATTGTTTTTCCGCATCCTGGAGGACCACAAAACAATATGCTGTTTGTTGGAAAGTTACCCGTCTTTAGAAGTTCTTCAGATTGATTTTGCTCATCAACAATTTGATGAATAGTGGTTAAAACTTTTTCAGATAAGGCAACATCGCTCAACTTGATGTTGGGTTGAAGTATGTCAATTAAATCAAGCGTACTGTCTTTGTCCTTGGGAACAGTTGTATGAGATTGGACAGAGTAAGACATATTTGCAACCGGCCTTCCTGGTGTTATGGCTCCGCTTCTTTTGTTGGGCGCATACGCGTTTTTTAATGACAACGCCAAGGCTGAATTGCCCTTACGCTCCTCATCGCAGACTAAATTTGAAAGTGCCTTTTCAAATTGATCCTCATTGCCGCGACTGTGTGCGTTCACAAGGTCAATGATCATACTGGCTTTCATACATCGGTCTCCTTTTTGGGACACTATTGTCCATTCTGCACATTATAAGCTAATTAAAGCATAATATCAAGAATTAAGTTGGACATGGTTGGACAAGCCAAGAACATGCCTATAATAATGTGATTTGAAAAAAATTTCAATAGCGAGCGTGATGGGGGTTATTGATTGAGACTGGCTTGATAGGACTAATAGGAGGAATGGGACTGATGATGTGGTTTGGTGCCTGGGGCGGTACTGCGCTTTTGCGGGGGTCTGCTGTTGGGCAATACTGCTCAGCTCAAGTAAGGAGTTGAGCTGTTCATGATTTTTTTCTGAATCTCTTCATTCTTGGCAAGGTGACGCTGTTTTACGCTGGGAGGTATGACGACAATAGTCAGGTTATCCACCAGTTTCTTGCCGTGCCATGAAGCTTTGCGGCTGATGATGGCCTGCTACTGAAAACCAAAGCGCATTTCTACTCAAGGGCGGGCGCGATAGCGGCTCTTTCCTGTCCCCTATTACTTCAGTCTCTTCTTTTCGGCGTGGTTGGTACTCCAACCGCGCCGCTTTTTGCAGGTAAAAGAGGTGAGGTACTCCGAACCCTTTTTACCTTGCGCTTTTCATTGCGAAGGCGGGCTGCTTGCTCTGTACTGTGCGACGTGTTGCCCTGGGGTGGGTTGCAAGCAGCGTGACTGAGCAGTATGTCGCGAGTTCCAAGCGGAGCGCGGAGAGGTGAAGGGCGCCGGGCAGGCCACGTGGTGAAGTTGAGGATCAGTAAGAAGATTGCCTGCGGATGCCTGACGCATTGAATACTGAAGCTCCACCTTGCCACCATGACAACCACGCCACCCGTCTGCGGGAGGACGCTACTGATGCAACGCAATACCGGCGGAGATCAAGCGCGACAGGCGGGGGTGCAAGATACGGGAGGAGGTGGGCGCGGTTTATCCTGAAACAAAGAGATGAAGAATGCCGCTGGTTGTGGAAATATGCAAGAGTAAGCAGGAGTATATGCGTGTGCTATTCCGTACATAACCTGAGAGGCATATTGGGGCTCTTGTACATTTGGTGCGATTGTGGGTCGGTGGGG
>Ga0194060_10001371_pt1 | contig 17375 bp, 22 predicted proteins | sample SepL225m_MetaG_FD_163427 | JGI IMG/M metagenome (GOLD analysis project Ga0194060, IMG submission 163427) | Anoxic zone freshwater microbial communities from boreal shield lake in IISD Experimental Lakes Area, Ontario, Canada - Sep2016-L222-5m | ecosystem: Environmental > Aquatic > Freshwater >...
TCGGTCCGGAAGTTGTGACGAATGATATTCCGAATGTCTCCGAAGAAAAGTTGAAAAACTTGGATGCGGAAGGCGTTATTCGTATCGGCGCAGAAGTGCGTGCCGGCGATATCTTGGTTGGAAAAATCACTCCGAAGGGCGAAACTGAATTGTCGCCGGAAGAAAAATTGCTTCGCGCGATTTTCGGCGAAAAAGCCCGCGATGTTCGCGACTCTTCGCTTTACATGGAACAGGGAACTCACGGCAAAGTTATCGGCGTGAAAGTCTTCTCGCGTGAAGCCGGTGATAAATTGCCTCCGGGAGTTATCAAAACCATTCAAATTACGATTGCGGATCTTCGTAAGATTCAGGTCGGCGATAAAATGGCCGGTCGTCACGGTAACAAAGGTGTTATTTCGAAGGTCGTGCCGGTCGCCGATATGCCGTACTTGGAAGATGGAACCCCGCTCGACATCATCTTGTCGCCGCTCGGTATTCCTTCGCGTATGAACTTGGGTCAGATTCTTGAAACCCATTTGGGCCTTGCCGCAAACGCCCTCGGTTACAAAGTCGCGACGCCGGTTTTGGATGGTATTACAAACGAAGTCATTCGCGGCGAATTGAAAAAAGCCGGACTGCCGGAATCGGGTCAGCTCGATGTTTACGACGGTCGCTCGGGCCGCAAGATGGATCGCCCGGTCACGGTCGGTTACAAATACATGCTCAAACTCGACCACATGGTCGAAGATAAACTCCACATGCGTTCGATTGGTCCGTACTCGCTTATCACGCAGCAGCCGCTTGGTGGTAAAGCGCAGTTCGGTGGTCAGCGCTTTGGTGAAATGGAAGTCTGGGCACTCGAAGCATATGGTGCCGCTCACATGCTGCAAGAAATTCTCACGATTAAGTCCGATGATGTGGTGGGTCGTTCGAAAGCATATGAAGCCATCATCAAAGGCATGCCGATTACGAAGCTCAATATTCCGGAATCGTTTCACGTGTTGGTTCGCGAACTCAAGGGTCTGTGTCTCGACGTCGAACTCATGAAAGACGGTGAGCGAGTCGACGAAATGTCTGATGTTCAGGAGATGGGGAAATGACAAAAAATCAAGAAATCAAAAAATCAATAAATCAAATGTCACACTACGCCCTACGGCCTATGGCCTAAGGCCTAGTACCTAACCCAAATCTATGGCTACAGAATTTCTTAAAACCACAGACTTTGACGCAGTGCGCCTGCGCTTAGCCTCACCGGATACGATCCGATCCTGGTCATACGGCGAAGTTACCAAGCCGGAAACCATCAACTACCGCACGCAGAAACCGGAAAAAGCCGGTCTCTTCGCCGAAGAAATTTTCGGTCCGTCTAAGGACTGGGAATGTTATTGCGGTAAGTATAAGAAGATCCGTTATAAGGGAATCATCTGCGATAAATGTGGTGTCGAAGTCACGAATGCCGCCGTGCGTCGCGAACGCATGGGCCACGTCGAACTCGCCGCCCCGGTTTCGCATATCTGGTTCTTGCGCGGCGTGCCGTCAAAAATCGGTACCGTGCTTGATGTCGGCGTGCAGTCGCTCGAAAAAGTTATTTACTTTGCGAACTTCATCGTGACCGACGTAAATCAGGATGCGAAAGCGCTCGCCGTTGCCGAACTCAAAGAAGAATTCAAAACCAAATCAAAGCAAATTGAAGGTGAATTCAAGCGCGACAGTGATCGCGCCGAAAAGCAGGGTGCTGAAAAGGGCGTTGCAGCTCTTGAGATTGCAAAATCGATTGAAAGCATGACGGCTGACAAGGACAAGAAGCTCGAAGAATTGGAAGCTGAGTTTGATTTGGCCATGAAAGAATTAAAGTCTCTCGAACCGCTCCAGATTCTTTCGGAAGAGGCTTATCACGAAATGTCGATGCGCTACGGTCACGTTTTCGACGCCGGAATCGGTGCCGAAGCGATCGCTTATCTTCTCGCAAAAATCGATTTGAACCGCACGTCCAAGGCTTTGAAAGAATCTTTGGAAACGGCGACGAGCGCCAAGCACGAACGCCTGGTGCGACGTTTGAAGTTGATTTCGAGCTTGATTCAGACCGGCATCAAACCGGAATGGATGGTCTTGAGCGTGGTTCCGATCACGCCTCCGGATATGCGCCCGATGGTCGCGCTCGACGGTGGTCGTTTTGCCACCTCGGATTTGAATGATTTGTATCGCCGCGTCATCAACCGCAACAATCGTTTGCGCCGTTTGAAGGAATTGAATGCTCCGGAAGTTATCGCCCGCAACGAAAAGCGCATGCTTCAGGAAGCCGTCGACGCTTTGATTGATAACAATGCCCGCCACTCGAAAACCGTGCTCGCCGCGACCGGAAAGAAGCGTCAGTTGAAGTCGCTTGCTGATGGTTTGAAGGGTAAACAGGGTCGCTTCCGCCAAAACTTGCTCGGTAAGCGTATAGATTATTCCGGACGTTCAGTCATCGTCGTCGGTCCGCATCTCAGACTTGACCAGTGCGGTATTCCGAAGAAAATGGCGCTCGAATTATTCAAACCGTTTGTTATTTCGAAGCTCATCAACCGCGGTTTCGTTCACAATATCCGAAGCGCGAATCGCTTTATCGAAGCTGATCATGCCGAGGTCTGGGATATCTTGGAAGAAATCACGAAGGACGCGCACGTGCTTTTGAACCGCGCTCCGACCTTGCACCGTTTGGGTATCCAGGCTTTCCACCCGATTTTGATTGAAGGTAAAGCTATTCAAATTCACCCGATGGTTTGTAAGGGTTTCAACGCCGACTTCGACGGTGACCAAATGGCTGTTCACGTGCCGATCACCGAAGAAGCCAATCGCGAAGCTGCCGAACTGATGCTCGCGACGAAGAATCTTCTTTCTCCTGCGAGCGGTCGTCCGATCATGGCTCCGGATAAGGATATTGTTCTTGGCAACTACTACATGTCGATGATGGTTGAACCTAAGAGCGGAAAGATGAAGTCTTTCGGTTCGCGGGATGAAGCCAAGCGTGCCGAACAGCACGGTGTGGTTAACTTGCGTGAAAAAATCATGGTTCGATTGAACGCCGGCGAGAAACTCACCGAAACCAATGTCGGACGCCTGCTCTTCAATGACTTGTTGCCGTCAAAAATCAGCTACGTTAATGACCTGCTTTCCACAAAGAAGCTTGGCGATATCGCGAAGAACATTTTGGAAGTCTACGACATGGCAAAGTGTGTGGAATTCTTGGATGCGGTTAAGGGACTGGGTCTTCGTCAGCTCACCAAGTCCGGTATTTCCTGGGGCATGGTTGATGTGCCGGAACTTCAGGGCAAGGTTGAACTCATTGACGAGGGCAACAAGCGTGCCGAAGAAGTTTTGGAACAGTATAACCAGGGTCTTCTCACAGCTCACGAACGCCACACCGGCGTCGTGAAAGTTTGGTCGGAAATCAAAGACCGCGTCGTGACTTTGGTTAAAAAGCAGATGCCGAAAGACGGTCCGGTGCTTATCATGCTTGAGTCAGGCGCCCGCGGCTCTTGGGGTCAGCTCACGCAGATGGTTGGCATGAAGGGCCCGGTTACAAACCCACTCGGCGAAATTATTGAACTCCCGATCAAGTCGAACTTCCGCGAAGGCATGAACGTTATCGAATACTTCATTTCGACTCACGGTACGCGTAAGGGTCTTTCCGATACCGCCCTTCGTACCGCGAACGCCGGTTATCTGACTCGTCGTCTCGTTGATGTGGCGCAGGACGTTATCATCACCATGGATGACTGTGGCGATGACCAGGGTGTGACTGTGACCAAGGCGGAATGTGCCGAAATCGGTGAACCTATCTTGACTCGCATTCTTGGTCGTACGGTTATCGACGCGATTAAAATCGGCAAGAAAACTATCGTCGAAGCTAATTCGATTGTCACGGAAAACGATGTTAAGGCGCTTGAGGGTTCAGAACCGGAAGAAGTTAAACTTCGCTCGGTTATGTCGTGCCGTCTTCAGAAGGGCATTTGTGCCAAGTGCTACGGCTACGATCTTTCCTATAACAAACCGGTCCAGCTCGGTACCGCTGTCGGTATCATGGCCGCGCAATCGATCGGTGAGCCTGGTACGCAGCTCACGATGAGAACCTTCCACTCCGGTGGTGTGGCTCAGAAAGATATTACCCAGGGTTTGCCGCGTGTCGAAGAATTGTTCGAAGCTCGTACGCCAAAACGTCGTGCAATCATGTCCGACGTCTCGGGTCAGGTAGTTGGCATTGAAATGCTTGAAAACCGCTCGATTGAAGATGAAAAAGGTAAGGTTTTGTTCGCTGGCGCGCCTGGTCAGAAGGCGATCAAAATCGCGTACAAGGGCGTTGAAGAAGAATTCTACGCACTTGAAGAAGGTGATGATGTTCGCGTAAAAGACGGCGCCTCGGTTTCGAAGGGATCGGTAATTGCAGTTATGGCTGGGAACGAGGTGCTCGCGGAGCACGGCGGTACGGCGAAAGTCGGACCGGAAGGCGTTGGCATTATCTTTGAAGGCGAAGGCACGAAAGAATACGCAATTCCGCCGGGCTACGGAATCCTCGTCAAGAAAGATGACATGATTATGGCGGGCGATGCTTTGACTGATGGCCATTTGGACTTGCAGCAACTCTTCCGTCACAAAGGCAAAGACGCGGTTATGCGCTACCTCTCGAAGGAAATACAGCACGTCTACGCTTCGGAAGGTGCACGCTTGAACAACAAACATATCGAAATCATGATTCGTCAGATGTTCTCTCGTATGTACGTACGAGAGGCTGGCGACACGGATTTGTTGCCTGGCGAGTTGGTTGAAAAGCATCGCTTCGAACGTTCGAACGACAAGGTTGGCAAGAAAGGCGAGATTGGTAAGGGCGACGAATTGTTGCTCGGTATCACCAAGGTTTCGCTTTCGACTGAGTCTTGGCTCTCGGCGGCTTCGTTCCAAGAAACCATGAAGGTTTTGGTGAACGCCGCGGTTACGGGCAAGATGGATACGCTCGAAGGTTTGAAGGAAAACGTGATTATCGGTCGCTTGATTCCGGTCGGCACCGGCTTCGATCGCAACTATCACGGACTCGGGTTCACGGAACGGGTTGAAGAGCCACCGACAGAACCGGTTGTGTAGACATCAAAACAAGAACTCCCATCAGAGTCGTCATTCCTGCGAAGGCGGGAATCCATCTGAGGGAGTTTTTGTTTTGCCCTATGTTGTCATCCCGTACTCTTCCGCTCGTCATTCCCGCGTAGGCGGGAATCCATTTTATGTCGCGAGCGCGGTTTGGCGACTCTCCCGGCGGACACGGGGACCATGTTAAGTGTCCGGCGGGAGAGTCGACCAAAATCGCTCGCCTCGAGCCTTCTTTTCAGCCCCCTGTGTCATCCCGAAGCCGAGGGATCTTGAAACGTTTGGATGGCAAATGCGATGAAAGATTGTCGAGTCGGTATGTTTATGATTATATAGATTCGAGAGGAGGCAAAACCATTGAAAACGACGATTTGCGGAAGTTTCAAATTCCTGAAAGAAATTGATGAAGCGATACGTGAATGTCAGGGTTATGGAATCGAAGTTCTTTCGCCGCGTGGAACGAAAATCATCGGCGAGAATGAAGAATTCTTACTGCTCGAGGGTGATCGAAATACCGCGATAAAGCGGGTGGAGGATCGCCATCTTCGCTGCATCAAAGAATCAGATTTTGTTCTTTTAATCTGCCCAAACGGTTATTTCGGAGTATCTTGCGCCTTTGAAATCGGCGCCGCGCTTGCATCCCGGGTTCCGGTCTTTGTCATGAACGCGCCGAGTCGTTTGCTTGACGGCGATGGCCCGATTTCTTTCTGCGATAATGTCGAAGTGGTTTCCGGTATTCCGATGATTCTTGAGCGGCTCAGTGAAATCACAGAAGCCTCAACGGTGGTGCTATGACAGCCTCATTCAGGGCTGTTTTTTTCGAGCCGATTCTCGAATCTAAGTATTGTATATTTCATGGTCGCCGACAGCCAATAAATATGCTTCTCTCGGTTTTGATTTTGAATAGGTAAACACGATTCTAGTTTTGTAATTTACCGAAAAATTATATCGGCCTTGAAGACGACCTGATAATTTATGCACTTTTAACATCTTATTATTTTCAGCGTTCTTGAAGAGTTCAATTTTTTCAATGACTTCGGTCTGGAGATTAGGCGGTAGAGATTTAAAAAGACGTACGAAAGTCGGTAAATACAAAGCCTCCATACTTCTTTTTAAGGCATGGATTTAGCAAGCTTTTTCAAATCACCACGCAACATTTTTCCGTCTTTGATCTCTTGTTCGGCACGCATGACGTCGGCCACGGCCTGATCTTCGGCGAATCTAACAAGTGCCTGGCGTACGACTTCGGCTTTATTCGGTGCGACACCGCGGCGAATCATCTCGTCGATAAAGATTTCGAGCGTGTGGGGAATCGGGACTGAAATTGTGGACATAGTATTATATTTAAGTATGATAATATCATACATCTGAAGCGAGTTTTCGGCAAATACAGTGATTGACATCGCTCCAAAGATAAGCTATATATCTCGGGTCGCAAGAGAGCGACCGGAGGAAGTCGTGCTGATGAGTTTCCCGAATCCTGACATGCTTGTTTACGTTGCAATGGGCGATGCTTGTGCTCTCGGAACTGAGTATCTTAAGTTTCCGCGTGACAGTCAGATCGAGCTTGATATCTTGCGCTTCGACCGGTACTGCTCGCATCCCTTTCACAAGAACGCGCCGGGCGGAAAAAAGGGGACTGTCCCTTTTCCCCTTAAAGGTACAGGACATACAACATTTTCGGCTGAGTGTGGCTATGAAAAGGTCTGACCCCTTTAGCCTTAAAAGGGACAGTCCCCTTTCATGTGGACAAAAAAATTCCCCGGGCGCACGTGGCGACTGGGGGGTTGAGCGTTTCATCTTAAGGAACGAATATGATGCTCGGCCGCAGCTTGAGACTCGCCGGTCTTGCTCAAGTCCTCAAGCACGCTGCTCACCGCTTCGGCGAGCGTCCGCTTTTCTGGCGGGATGCTTGTGAGACTCGGCAGATCCGATGCGAGTACGCGCGATCGTTCCAAAAACTCGATCATCGCAGCATCGTGTCCGGGTCCAATCCCGGAGATATGGTTGGTTGCGTTCCAGATCATGAGCTTGATCAAAGGTCGCTGCTTCAAGTCGAGCTTCTCGCTTCCTTGGAAAGCTTCTAGCGCGATTCGGAAAAAGTCTTGCAGATTACGATGAACCGCTTCCGGAAATGGTTCTGTTGGCAGTACCCCCTTTAGTAGTAGGCTGAGTCTTTCGAAGCTGAGAGTGACAGTATAGGCCCAATACTTTTCATCGTAGTTCATTGTTATTCCTCCTTGGAATAGCATTACACCTTTTCGGTGTTCGGTCAATACAAGAGGCGTGGTTTAAGAGAGGTCCTACTTTTACCCGTGAAATTACATTTTGTAATGATAAAATCCCGTGATTTTTCGATTTTGTGCGCCGAAATTTATGTCGTGGCGAATTGGAAACCCGAATCGCGAAGAATTACTAATGGCTCGCGTTCCGCCGATAAAAAATCCGATATGAAGATGCGGTGTGACGTCATGAATGTTGCTCGGTCCCCAAACTATCACGTCACCCGGCACTGGTTTTTTAACGCGTCGAAAATTATTCGCGAGCATGTCGCGCTCTGTGCCCTCGACCGTCGTATGCAAATCCGAAATCATTTTGAAATGAAACAAAATAGAGGAAACAAAAAACGCGCAGGATAGGCGACCGTTTTTTACGAGATCTTTTTTATGCCCATCGACTAAAGCGAAATTGTGTCGCCAAAGTTTGGCGCCGACGCTCGCCTGAACCATCGAGATTATATTTTCACGCGTAAGAAATTTCATAGGTGTTGCACCGGTGTATCACCTGTGTTAAGCTTCAAAAACTATGCCAACCACAAAGACAAGATTAGCGCTTTCGCTTGATTATGACTTGGAAAAAGCTCTCGAGCAAGTAGCTCGAAAGGCTAATGTTCCGGTTGCAACAAAAGCTCTCGAACTACTTCGGGAAGCTTTGGAGATTCAGGAAGATGTTTTGCTTGCACAGCTTGCGGAAGAACGCATGGCAGGAAAAATCAAATGGCTGAAACATGATTCGATATGGAAATAAGGTACCAACTGCGGTATCACGAAGCTGTGCTAGAAGCCGACATTCTGCGAATAGATAAAACAAACCGAATCAGAATAAAAATTGCCATCGAAAGCCGTCTGCAGACATTTCCGGAAAGATACGGAAAACCGCTCCGAAGTCCGCTTCAGGGTTATTGGAAACTAAGGGTTGGAGACTATCGCGTAGTCTTTATGATGGTTGGAGATGAAGTCAAAATAATCGCGATTCAGCATCGAAGTTTTGTTTATAAAAGTGAATCGGATTTAAAATCGCGAACATGAACATCCTAGGCATCGATCCTGGCTTTGGTCGTCTCGGTTACGGCGCCGTGCGCGTCATTCGCGATACGCCGGAACTTATTTTGTGCGGCTGTTTGGAGACGCCGAAAGAAATGGCACATGGTGATCGCTTAGTCGCGGTGAGGCGCGAGGTTTTACGATTGCTTGATGAAATCCGTCCGGCTGCGGTCGGTGTTGAAACTTTGTTTTTCTCAAAAAATATCAAAACGGCGATTAAAGTTGCCGAAGCGCGCGGCGTGATTTTGGAAACTTTGGCTGAACGGGGCGTGCGGATCATCGAATGTTCGCCGCAGGAAGTTAAACTCGCCGTTACCGGTTACGGCAATGCCGAGAAGCAGCAAGTTCAGGAAATGGTGCGAATTTTTTTGAAATTAAAATCCGTGCCGAAGCCGGATGATGCCGCCGACGCACTCGCGCTCGCAATTGCGGCAAGTCGGATGTGAAGAATGTGACGAAATGAGGTATTCTTAAGGCGTATGGCGGAAACAAAACCAAGTGATGTCAAAATAGTCGAGAATCTGGAAGGCGAGATGATTGATATTTTCGAGGCACCCAGAAAAGAATTTTCGGATGCGGCAGAAGAACTGTTTGGGCTCGAAAAATTTACTGATGAGTTAAAAGTGGCGGAGATTTCAGTCCGCAGCAAAATCCGCGATGATGTTGGGGAAAAAGGATATGCGGAAGAACTGTCTGCTGGAACTCTAGCTAAACTGTTAGCTTTTGGAGCAAAATTATTGTCCGCTAAAGACGGTTTGAAGACCGCAAATTTGGTTCGGGTGCCGGAAGAGGGGATGAAGATCGTTGGAGTAGAGGAAGATGGCAAAAAATTTGAGCGCCTACTTACAGTTGATGAACAGGATTTTATTTTTGATTTGGAACTGAGTGCCGAGCAAGAATTGATGGCGGAAAATGTTCGCAGATTCAAAGTTTTTTTGGATGAGACATCTAAACTTTTGGAGGGCAGAGAGATGGAGGATCGCGAAAAGGAACTCCGCTTTATTGTTCGGCAACACTATAAATTGCTCGGTTTTTCCGCACAGGATGTAGATGTGCTTTTGGCCTCCGCTGGTTCGGGAATTCCCGAATTACACCCTGGTTCCAAGCCTGATGTTGATCGATTAGAAATCATGAAGCGGGTTTGGAATGAATATCTGACTCGGGCCGATAAGGGAAAGACGGCGGCTTTTGCCGGGGCGATGATGTGCATGGGCGCTTTTGAAGGTATCGCACCGAAAATCAGCCAGCAGCTTTTTGACTCGCCGGATATGCAATCGGCGGCGCTTTTCGGAGCGGCTTTTATGCTCATGCATCAGGTTACGGGGCGTTCAAAGGCGTTCATCGAGGAAAAGTATGGAATATTTATGCATGGGATTCTTGAACGATCAGGCGGTCTTTACGATCGAATTGGTCGGGCAGTCGTGAATATTCCGGGAGAGCAATTCTCTGAATCTGGCATAATGGAAAGAGGGCGTGTTTTTAGTCACGGCGAAGCGGCAATCGATTCGACTCTGCGAGACGTTGTTCAGTCGCAGATTCCACAAATCGTAAGCCTCGGAACTACGATCGCGCTCCTGATTCAAACCGATTGGAGGTATGGTGCAGCTTCTTTGGTTTCTCTGCCGATTTCGATGTATGTTGAAAAGAGAATGCAGCGCAGAGTTGATGATGATTTGGATAGAGTTCGTGAACTGGCAAGGGCTAGTGAAGAAAGAGGCGAGAGGCTGAAAAAGGCGCATATCGAGGTGGCGCTTTCGGGAATGAGAAACATCATGTCCGATGCATATAAAGAGCTGCGTCAGACCGGGAATCGAAGGTCCGAGGCAATGACGTCTGATAGGAATAAAGACCGGATCTTGATGACGGATCTGATTGATCCTTTTTTTAAGATGTGGACGGTGGTGCTCGGAGTGGCTCTGCGGGCCGCCGGAAGCGGGGATGCCGGCAAAATTATTATGGCTCTGCAGTCGACCGAAGTTTTTAAAGGTTCAATCATGAATCTGAGCCGACAATATTCAAGATTATTTAGGTCATGTCGAGACGTGGTGGCTTTTGAGCGCGATCTTTTGATAACCGATGTGGAAGAAGCGGCGGATAAGAATCGTTTACCGGTTCAAGAAGTTCAGGAATATGCGTTTGAGTTGAAGGGCGTTGATTTTACTCAAGGCGATGCTCGGATTATAAAAAACGCCAGTTTTCAGGTACCCGGTGGGGCGGTGGTTCGGCTTTCGGGTGAAAGCGGCCATGGAAAAACTACCTTAACTAAATTAATCACGGGATATTTTTCGCCATCAGTCGGGAGCGTGCTGCTTGACGGTCGCCCGATTGGAAATTTTAAGAAATCCGGGCCGGAATCGATTTATACGCGCTTTGCGTATCTAAATCAGATACCTTATGTGGAAGAGACAGGGACTTTGCGAACGAATTTGATGTTTGGGAATGTTTCTAATAGTGATGATGTTTCGGAGGAAGATGAGGCTTTGATGCGCGATGTGATTGCCAGGTTGGGGCTGACTTCAAACCGTTTTTTGAAGAATGGCGTGGTTAATTTAGATGAAAGTGTGCGTGGAGTTTCTGGCGGTGAGCGCCGGCGTATCGGAATTGCGCGATTGCTTATGCGTTTGCGTAAAATGAAAGACGGCGGACTTGTGGTTTTGGATGAGCCGGCTGACGGTTTATCGGAAGATATGGAGCTTGAACTCGCACAATTTATTCGTGAGGAAAAATTACGAAACCCAAAACTGACTTTGATTGTGGTGAGCCATCGCAGTAACTTTGTGCGTGGAATCGAGGGGGCTGAAACCGAGAATCCGCTCAATGTTCAAGAGGTGAATGTGCACATGGGAACGATAGTCGACGAGCTGCCTAAAAATCAGAAACCGGTTTTGTGATTTGCTGATTTTGTCATGAATTTGACTAGTTGAGGCTTGACATTTTCGTAAAAAAATGGTAGATACTCCGTACTGACACTCGAGACTCGAGTGCAAAGGGAGGAAGCGATGAAGCAATTGGTGCAGGACCCGGTGCGGATTGCCCGCGAAACCGGCGGGTGTACGTTTGAGCCGGGGTTGGGGTGGTGGGCTTTCTCAAAGAGTCCGTTGCCCGGAGCGAAGTTGTTGCATAACAACAATCGGGCACGTTTCTTTATGCCCACCTTGACCCGCAATGGGCGCAAGATCAGCCACAAGCCGCCGCAGGATTGGACCGGTGTTTCAGGTTTGCGCGAGGCGCGCTTTGCGGTGTGACCAGTGCTAAGGGTCTCTGGATTCTCGCAACAGGGGCGGTACAGGTTGAAGACATCCTGATTTATGAAGTTGAGGGGATGCCGGACAAGCTCGAGGATCACTTGTCCTCACTCGCTCTGCGGGTGAAAGAAACCTGCGATCAAGAATGCGTGGCGTTCGAGATCGGAAACGAATTGCGCTTTGTGTGATTTTTGGTGAGCGCCGAGACGAAGTTGTCTCGGCGTTTTATATTTGAGTAGAGCTGACGCTCCAAAGAAATTCAAAAATCTGCTTAAGGCTGAAGGCTAAATCGGGTGAGTGAATAATAAAAGCCATGCCTTCGTTTTGCGAGGAGATTAGGCCGATATTATTTTCGTAAATATAAATCGAAGTTTTAAGATCGACGTAGGCGGGTAAATAACGGATTTGGCGAAGATATTCAGCCTCTTTAGTGAAGAGCGGGTCGTTCACGTTTTTATTCTGCACGCGAAGTGAGCGCGAACGTAGGCCTTTTTTAACTCGGTTTTCGATCCATTTTTTAATATAGGCGCGGTCTAAGGTTTGGGCGGTGAGTGACTGAGGAGAAAAATAGACGTATTCATTTTTTGCGACATTCAAAATATCGGCCAGCACTTCGCGGGCGGCGTGCGGGCCTTGAAAGGTTTGAGTGAATGGCGTTTTGGATTTTCCGGCGTAGAGCGAGAGAAAATCAGGGAGCAAATCTTTCAACTGATCACCCAAATTATCAAAGCGCTTTTTGAGTTCCTTCGGGTGCAGGGCGACATAAGCGATGCGCTTGCCGTGTTTGATTGTCTGCACGTAGCCCCGAGATTCCAAAATTCGTAAGTTGTCATAGATAGCCGTTCGGCGCATTTTCATGGCGTCGGCGAGTTCGGCGGCTGTAGCTTCGCCTTTCGACAAAGTGGCGAGATAAAGCTCGGCCCTTTGTTCATCAAGACCGGTTTTGGTAAGCCAGGAAAGTAGGTTTGAGTTCATATGATGAGATATCTTTCATAAATAATTGACGAAGAAAGTATACATTAGTTGGCTAAAATAAGCAAATATGTGTGAATTTACTGTATAGTCTTCTAAAATATTTGGCGTATTTGTATGGGTGGATTATGGTGTCTGTACCGCTGTGGTAGCGGCGCACACTGACAATCAAACGAGGAAAACATGAAGAACGCAATGCGCGATGGAAAACCGAGACGGCATCATGTCGGGTGTAAATGCGCTGGCTGTCGGCGTCCATGTCGGTGTTCGCGCTGTCTTAAGAAGATGCGGGTGCAGCAACTTACGAGGCTGGAAGAATTCGTGGCGCAGAACTTGAAGCACTTGATCGGTAACATTTGCTATTACGATTGTCCTCGGTGCGACATGCCACTTGTGCGGATCGACTATCTCTCCTCGGGCTTCCCTGGGTCGATGCGGATGAGCTGTAGCTGTGGTGAATAGTGGTACTCGTCTACACGCGCAGGTTGTCGTTTGACCTGCGCCTTCTTATGGGGCTCTGAAATCCATTCAGAGTCACTAGGGAGAAAACATGAAAGCTGTTCCGTTTGTGCCGAAGGACCATGTGCCGCCAATTTTGGGCCGGCTCAAGTGTGATGAACTCACAATGCAGCTTGTACCTGAAGTGCGGAGTGTAGCCTGTCTCGTGATGGACTGCTCGACTTCAATGCGCGATTTTGGCAAAGCGCCGCGTCGCGTCATGAACGAGTACGTGAGGACTCTCCGTGAGTCAGTGTCAGCCAAAACTACGAGCGTTTGCGTGTTGCGCTTTGCTGCGGAGCTCGAAGTAGTGGCGCAAAACCAAATCGCAGTGGCCGCGGGTGACGTTCCTCGTTTCGAGCTCACCCGAGGCACGCGCTTGTTTGGAGCGCTGCTCACAGTGCTCGAAAAAGTGGTCGGAGCGGTTGAAGCCGAAAGGGCTCGCGGTCGCCCGGTGAACGCCACGGTCACGCTCTTTACCGACGGCTACGATTGGCTTTCGACGCAAGAAGAAAGGCAAGCGTTGCCGGATATGGTCATGCAGGCCAAGATGAATGACGTAAAGGTTCTCCTTGTGGGAATCGGCGTCGAGCTATATGGCTTTGCCGACGAAATCTGGGTGGCGCCGTCGGATGTGATTTTCATCAAGCCGACCTGCGATGAGTTGATTCAGTCAGGGCGGGCGATCTCTGAAATCACCAGAGAGCGCTCCGAAAGTGCTCGATGAGTGTCTGGTTGAAAGGCCAGATAGCTGCGCTGGTCTAATAAATCAGCGCCTTCTTATGGAGCCCCGGAATGGTCCGAGGTTCCTCAGGAAGAAACCGCATGCTTCAAGAAAGGAAGGGACAACATGAGCCATGATTGTGATGGGGGCTTCTCAGAGGAATTTGAAAAGCGCGTCGAAGCGCGTCGGCAAGAGGCTCTGAAAAAGCAGATTCTGGAGAAGGCGATTACGATCGTCATCGGGCGTGGATCTTTCGCGCGTTTGTGGCGTGAAGAGCGCATTCCCGAGCAAGCACGTTGTGAATTCCAGCCGTTCACCATCACGGTGGACGCGAATGTCCGGGTGACATTTGCGGGGCGTCTGGTTTTCGACAGCGGCCGGTTTGGGATCGGCGATGAACTTGAAGGGCTTGTCTGCGACCCACAGGTCTTTATCCCGGGAGAGTGGGAGAAGATCTTTGATGGACTCTTTGAGCAGGCAAAACCCGTTGCTCAAAGTGTTCAGAATGCGCATCGTGAAGTGCTCCGGCAAAAGGAGAAGGGAGAGCGTGATGAGCGTGAAAGAGAGGAAGCAAAAAAGTGGGGATTGTGAAAGCTGGCGGATGGGTGGCTAGCCCGGCGAAGTGAAATGCTTCGCCCTTTTATGGAGCTTCGGAATGATCCGGGGCTACTGGAGGGAGGAAAAGATGGAAAAACATCATAAGGGGTGCATCTGCGTTGTCTGTAAGACGCCTTGCCACTGCCCGGACTGCATTCGTGAGCGGGAGGAGGCCGAGGCTCTGGCGGCGCGGATCGAGGCGGAGGCTAACCGGGTTGTGCGAGTGGAAGAGACGAGGTGTGAAAGGCACGGTTGCACGGTACGCGTTCTTCACCGCGCATCCGGCAAAACTGAAACCGACATTTGTCGAGTTTGCATGCGGGGTGGGGACCCTGGTCCCTGGCATGGGTCCGCATACTGAAGAAGCCCTTATTTTAGGGCCACGAAAGGAGAAGCGATGCACGGACTTGGAACCATCATCGGCATGAATGAAGCGGCTTATGCGCGATTCATGCAGGCAAAGAAGGCGGGCTTGATGCGAGAGCTCGAAGGTGACGATCGAAGCGAGCTCCGTGCGGTACCGGAAAACGAAAAAACGCAACCTCGCGATCATCCAAAGGGAAAGAAGAGGGACTAGTCGGTTTTTTACCCTTGCATTGATTGAAGTTTTCGTTTAACTTCGTCTGCAGGGAAGTGTCAAAACAGCGCTTTGCGCGAAAAGGAGCACAGTGATGATGAGTCTAGTGATTGCAGGGTTGTTTGCGGCCGTTCTTGGCCAAGTACCGAACACGGAAGCACTGAAGGGCGCGAAGGAGTGGCGAAAGGCAAGCCAAGCCGTCATGCTGAACCTGCCGGCGGATCCAAAGGCGAGTCAGGCAGAAATCAGGACGCGCTTGCGGCTCGTAATCCGGAAAGGCGATCTGGTCATCCAGGCGGAGAAAACTTTCATCGAGCAGAATCTGAAAGCGATTCTCGTGAAGTCGCTCAAGATGCCGGAAGACAAGCGGCATCCGGAGCTCGAAAACCTGGAAAAGATGAACGACCTCCAGTCGAGAACCTGCGCATTGTACCTTGTGAAGTTCGGGGGTCAGAGCGAAGAGGTTCCGGAGTGTGCGAAGCTACCTCCTCGATTTCAGACCTGGCAACAGAAGTGATGCCCACGCCTTGAGGTGACTCAAGGCGTTTTTTTGTTAACTTTATTCGTCAAAAACCAAAAGCCGGCATAGAGCGCCGGCTTTTGGTTTATTCTTCTTCGTCCTCGTCATCTTCCTCTTCCGCCTCCGCTTCGATCTCTTCAAGGTTTTCTTCTTCGTCGAGTCCTGGCTCTTCAGGCTTCTTTGCTGCTGGATCTATGAACTTATCGTCTGCCATAAATTTTAAGTCTGTTACCATATAAGCTCCAACCCAAAATGATAGCTTTCGGCAAACTCTAGGCGAAAAATTTTTAGCTTAGCAGGGGCTAAACGAAAAATTTTGTCGCCGTCGATTTTGCTCGAAATCTATCATTTTGTCTAAGAAGCTTATATGGCAACAGACTTATAGTTAATTTTGTAACTCGGCATATAATACAAAACCAAGCGAAATTTTTCAAAGCCCATTTTCCACAGCCTGTTCACATATGGCCAGCGCAAAATAAAATCGCAGGCCTTCCACGCCCCTGAACGCGATTCGCACCATTCTTCCCTTGAAAAAATTCTCAATGTATCTCGATACACCTCAAATTTTTTCAAGCTCCAGAATGGTGCGACTCATCATTCATCGGCGCGGAATACCTACGATTTTATTTTGCGCTGGCCATTGGTGCTATAATGTACTCAATATGATTAGGGGGAAAAAACTGCTGAAGAAGCGCAAGCTATCTTTGATTGAAAAACTTTACGTGCAACATGCTCATCCGATAAATCTCATCATGACGCTTGTCGGCATTATGTGGGGCGTCTACTTTTTGTGGCTGCAAAACATTTTACTCGCGGCGATTTTCGCTTTCGGGTTCATGATTATTGGACATGCTTCTGTTTGGGGTGAAAACGAAGATGGTTTAGCGGAAACCTGGCTTGGTAAAATCATGATTTTGCACTCGCACCCAATCAATACTCTTTTTCATCTCGTCGGAACGTTTATTGTCGCCGTGGGATTGTATTCTAACGTCATCGAGATGATTATGTGGGGCGTAACGATACTGTTATTCGGCCATTTGTGGGGCTGGAGCCGCGTGCATTTACTCGGAGAAGAATAAAAAATATGCCGCAGAGCGCATGGCACTCGATGTCGGTGCGAGCGGTTTTTGAGGCGCAAAAAACGAGTGCGTCCGGGCTCGCACAAAAAGAGGCGGAAAGCCGGCTTTTTAAGTTTGGTCCGAACTCATTGCCTGCGGATCATCACGAAACGTGGTTGCGGATATTTTTGCGACAGTTTGCAAGCCCGCTCATATTTATTTTGATTTTGTCAGCCTTCGCGGTTTTGTGGCTTGGCGATACGACCGACGCTTATATAATTTTCGGGGTTTTGTTTTTCAATGCCTGCATCGGCGCAATTCAGGAAGGAAAAGCAGCACGCTCACTTGAAGCTTTGAAACGTTTGGTCGTGGTTGAAGCGACGGTTTTGCGCGATGGCAAGGAAGTTCGTCTGAAAGATGAGCAAGTTGTGCCCGGCGACGTGCTGGTTTTGCGTGAGGGCGAAAGAATTTCGGCTGATGCGCGTCTGATTTTCGCGCGCGAGTTTCAGGTTGATGAGGCGATGATGACCGGAGAATCATTGCCGGCGAGAAAGTCCGCGGAGGCCTCTATTTCGGAGAATGCTGCCGTTGCCGACCGTCGCGATATGGTTTTTCGTGGTACTTACGTGGTTTCCGGTTCGGCTAAGGCTGTTGTTGTTGAAACCGGTCTGAATACGGTAATCGGAACGCTCGCGAAGTCACTTACGGTTCCTGATACGGAAATGCCTCTTAAGGCAACGCTCGCAAAGTTAACTGCTGTAATT
>Ga0194060_10001372_pt1 | contig 17368 bp, 16 predicted proteins | sample SepL225m_MetaG_FD_163427 | JGI IMG/M metagenome (GOLD analysis project Ga0194060, IMG submission 163427) | Anoxic zone freshwater microbial communities from boreal shield lake in IISD Experimental Lakes Area, Ontario, Canada - Sep2016-L222-5m | ecosystem: Environmental > Aquatic > Freshwater >...
GTTACGCCTATTGAGATAACATCCACTAATGCCGACTACCAAAGAGCATTGTTAAATCAATTACAATACCAGTATCAGCTTTGTAATGCGCAATTAGAATTGATTAAATTAATGGGCGTGGAATTAGTCGATTAAAAATCGGCGTAATCACGGGCGCTCATTAGTACAGTCTCATTTCTATTGACTGAATTTAAATATTCAGGTGCAGCTGAAATCTTTTTCCAAAGTGGAGCCTCTCCAAATGATTTCCAATGTGCATTGCGGTCCTCCATATTGTTAAAGCTGGTCATGTAAATTAAGTTAGGCATGCTGCTTCCTGCAATTACTTTTGAATAAAAAATGGCATTAAAATTAAGGCTAGCAAACAATGTCACTTCTCCACCCTCGTTAAACATATGTACTTTTCTTAAATGCATATCTTCTGTAGGGCTTTCATAACTTCTATATTCATACACACGACTACTCGATTTTGTAAGTGTCGATTTTGTTACATATTGAGGCTGAAACTTAAAGGCTCTAGTGATAATTTTTTCTATTCTAGTATAAGGCAAACTGCTATCTGCACTTTCTAAATGAATAATAGCGGCATTTCCCATAGGGTCCAATGCTTCTATTTTTTGATCTAGTTCATCTAATTTTTGAATATTCTTAAAAGGCACCCACACATATAATCTTTTATCTCTAGCCGTATCGTTATCTAAGGGAGCGAATACACCTACTTTTTGAATACCATTTTCATGTATATAGGGTAGAAATGTATTTTTTAAAAAGGCATCAATATTTGCAATTTGTTTTGCCGTGCTACAGTGGTATACTTGTATTAAGTAATAATCACGCGCTGGCTCTTTTGCAAAGGTGGAAATAGTTTTTTCAATATTTGAAATAGTTGAAGTAGATACATTCGCGAAAATTATAAGACTTGCGAATAGACAAGTAATACTTAGTAATAATTTTTTCATATGTTTTAATTTGAAAGGCTATAGGTTTTTATTTGCCTTTGATGGGTTTGAATTGTATTGTAATCTTATTTGAAACTTCTTCAAAAATAGGCCTTTAGCTTCTTTTAATGGGATTCCACCACCTAATTTTTTGCTTAAATGTTTTGGATAGATTATATTTAAATATAATTTATGAACTATGCAAAAAGCCAAATCAGACCTAATTCCTTTTATATTAATTACTTGTTTGTTTTTTTTATGGGGCTTTGCACATAATTTAGACCCCATTTTAATTCCTCATTTAAAAAAGTCTTTTACTTTAACGACCACACAATCTACCTTGGTAGACTCTTCGGTGTTTGTAGCTTATTTTTTTATGGCCTTGCCAGCAGGTTATATTATGAAAAGATGGGGCTATAAAACTGGTATTATTGCGGGTCTTTTATTATTTGCCATTGGCTCTTTCTTGTTTGTACCTGCTGCTAATAACCAATCTTATAACTACTTCTTATTTGCTTTGTTTGTGATTGCTTGTGGCTTAACTATTTTAGAAACTGCGGCTAACCCTTATGCTTCTTCCTTGGGCGACCCAAGTACTTCTACCCAAAGACTGAACCTAGCACAATCTTTCAACGGTTTGGCAGCGGCCTTAGCACCTGCTATTGGTGCAAGAATTATTTTAACCAAGGGTTATACTGGGGAGCAATTAGGCTCTATGACAGCTGCTGCTCAAAAAGCAGCTCTTGCAGCAGAAGCCTATACTGTTAAAACACCTTATACTATTTTAGGCATTATACTTTTATGTATTGCCTTCTTGTTTTTTAAAATTAAGTTACCCGATATTAGAGAGAAAAATGGAGCTAGCACTAATCAAACTATTTTAAAAACATTTAGACATTCCCATTTAACATGGGCCGTGGTGGCACAATTTTTTTATGTAGGTGCACAGGTATGTGTACTTAGTTTATTTATTTTATATGCCACAGACTCGGCGCAAATTTCAGATATACAAGCAGCCGATTACTTAAGTATGGGGGGCCTGGCTTTTTTAGTAGGTCGTTTTTTAGGCACTGCTTTAATGAAATATGTCAAACCTCGTAATTTATTAACTTCATTTGCTATGGTTTGTGTGCTATTATGCTTGGTAGCTATTTTTGGAAAAGGAATGATGACTATTTATGCCTTAATAGGAATTTGCTTTTTTATGTCAATTATGTTTCCTACCATTTTTTCATTAGGTATACAAGAACTTGGTCCAGATACCGAAATGGCCAGTAGTTTAATAGTCATGTCCATTGTAGGGGGCGCTATCTTGCCTCGCATTTTTGGATTAATAAGCGATGCCACAGGTAATATACAAATGGGCTATATAGTACCACTAGTGGCTTTCGCAGTAGTAGCCTACTTTGGATGGAAGGGCAGTGTCATTAAAAAAGCCTAATGCTTATATACTTTTCCGTCTTTCATTACAAAGTCAACATTTTGTAAAGCAGAAATGTCTTTAGTAGGGTCTTTCTTTAAAGCAATGATATCTGCAAAAGCACCTTCTTTAATTTCTCCAATTTTTCCTTGCATGCCTAATAATTCTGCTGCAGTAGTAGTAGCCGTTTGAATGGCTTGGGCAGGGCTTAATCCCCATTCAACAAAATAGGTGAAGTCCTTGGCTTGCGCTAAGTTCCAATCATAGCCACCAATATCGGTACCATAAGCTAGTTTCACACCCATCTTAATGGCTTTTTTAAAGGTAGCTTGAATAGATTGTTGAAAATATAAATTAATAGGGCTTCCTAATTTGGCTCTTCCTTCTGCAACAAACTCATTGACAAATAATGTAGGGCACCAATAAATGCCTTTCTCTGCCATTACACGCATACATTCTTCATCCATCCCACTTCCATGTTCTATACTTGTTGCACCTGCATTAATAGCGGCCAGTATACCATCTCTTGTCATAGCATGTGCAGCTAATTTTTTTCTGCTGGTGATAGTTTCATCACCAATGGCTTTAATTTCTTCATTGGTAAAATTAGGAATAGATCTAAAAGAACCATCTGCTAAACGGTAGTATCCACGGTCGGCATATATCTTAATCCAATCAGCGCCTTGTTCAATTTGTTGTCTTACTGCTCTTCTGGCTTCGTCCGCACCCGTAATTTCAATTACCCCTTTTGGGAAATGTAATTCCCAGGCATAATCGGATGCTTTTAAAGGATAATGGCCAGTGGTATTCATGGCTAAAGTAGAAACAATCATTCTTGGTCCGCTGATCACTCCTTTATTAATTGCTTTTTTAAGATCTACATCTGCAAAGCCAGCACCTTCAGTACCCAAATCACGAATAGTAGTAAAGCCATTCATTAAAGACTTTTCGGCGCTTTTAGTAGCTCTAATGGTTCTATAAGGAATAGATTCTTTTAAAACTTGTACATCATAATCCTCGGAAGTGATATCACCTTGTAAAAGCACATGTGTATGACAATCAATCATACCAGGCATTACAAAATAATTACTTAAATCAATAATAGAGTCGGCTGTACCTGCACTAGTACTTATAGAGACTACTTGATTGCCTTTAATAAGAATATTTTGTTTTTCTGTAACTATACCTGTTTTAGCGTCTAATAATTTTCCGCATTTTATTAATATAGTTTTTTGTGCACTAATAGCAGTACAAAAAAATAAGCTTAGCCCAAGAATTAAATTACGCATCTTATATATTTTTAAGTTTAAAGTTAAAGATTTTTAATTGATTTATTGGTTCCTCTACATGTATATAAGTTCCTCTACATGTATAAAATATTCTACTGAATAATTTTATTTTTCTGCATCCAAGTTTTCATTACACTGGTCCATACAATTTCACTGGTGGGGTTTTTCATCCCATAGCCATGCGCCCCCTTTTCATATAAGTATAATTCGGCTGGCACTTTATGGGCTATTAAATTATCATAATAATGTATGGCGTTCGCAACGGGTACTACATCATCGTCTTTAGAATGCACCAAAAAGGCAATAGGGGCGTCTTTGGTAATTTGCTTTTCACTACTAAAATAATCAATGGCTTTTTTTGTCTTTTCATCATTGGCATTACCAATTAAATTAATTCTTGAACCTTCATGTCCTTCAGGTCCAAAACTTATAACAGGGTATATAAGAATTTGAAAATCGGGTCTTAATGAAACTTTAGTAGGGTTCTCAATTTTAATATCGTTATAATGCGTGGCCAAGCTTGAAGCTAAATGACCGCCTGCTGAAAAGCCCATGATGCCAATCTTATTTTTATCAATACCCCAGGTGTCGGCATTGGTCCTTGCTAATAGCATAGCCTGCTGAGCATCTTGTAAAGGTGCTATCGTTTTATCTATTTGATTTTCTGCATTCGGAATTCTATATTTTAAAACAATGGCGTTCACTCCAATACTATTAAAATATTTTGCAACATCGGTGCCCTCATGCCCTGCAGCAAGAATAGTATACCCTCCGCCTGGACAAATAATAACACAAGGTCTTTTAATATTGTCGGCAGCCACTCTAAAATATTGGTAACTAGGTATAGATACTTTTTCTACAATTAATATGCCTACAGTATCAGATTCCGATTCTTGATTTTTAGAAGTAATATTATTAGGGATAGTTTTATATAAAGGCTGGTATTGTGCAAGGGAGTTAGTCATGTTAAAAAATATTATACAAATGAGTAAACTAATTTTAGTTGATATTTTATTTTGTATCATAGAATTATTATTAAAATATTACGTAGTTGGTGGAATATAATTTAAATAGCTAATTGATAAGTTTTCAAATATTTTTCCGACTTTATTTCGATCCTTGAATTAAGAGTGTATAATAATTAATACTTTTTTGAAAATCACTAATTAATAATCTTTCATCAATACCATGGTATCCTTTTGCATTGGTAATGGGTGTAAAATTAATAACTCCGTCGCTAATATCTCTGTAATTTCTAGAATCGGTGGCGCCCACCATTAACATAGGTGCAACAATAACATCATCCACTATGGCATTAATTACTTGCTCTACTCTTTTAAAGGCCTTGCTATTAATATCGGTAGTAGGGGAAGGAAGAGTACTGTAGTTATGGTAGTAGGTTATTTTAATATTGGTATCGTTAATTGCTTTTTCTACATAATTGTAAACATCTTGCTGTGTTTCACCTGGCAATATTCTGCTATTTACATAGGCTGTTGCAAAAGTGGGTATCACATTGTCACGCACACCACTATTTACAATAGTAGGTACGATAGTGGTTCTTACTAAAGCATTGGTACTAGGCGTTTCCGATAAATTATTAATGACTTGTTTTTCAAATAACCACATATTAGAAAGCATCATTTTTTTCCAAAAATTATCTGTGTAACCACTTACTCTTTCTAAATAGGCTTTAATAGGAGGAATTATTTTTGCAGGCATTTGATTTTCTCTCAAGTGGTACAATCCCTTACTCAAAATATCAATGACAGTTGTTTTACCTGGAATAGAGGAATGCCCTCCTGCTTTTTGTGCAGTCAAAATTAAAGTGACATAGCCCTTTTCCCCCACACCAATGGAGGCAATGGGTCTTTTCACATCTTTCATATCTTCTGTAGAAATTTCTCCGCCTTCATCTACTACTATATCAAATCTTTTATTAAGTGATTTAAAATATTTAACAACTGCAGTAGCACCATTACCACTCGATTCTTCATCGGCGCCAAAACATAATAAAATAGTTTGTTTGGGCTGAAAGCCTTTAGCTAACTGTGCTTCAGCCGCTTCTAAAATACTAATCATACTCGATTTATCATCTAGTACTCCTCTGCCCCATATATAACCTTCTTTCACTTCTCCACCATAAGGAACCGCATGCCATAATTTAACAGCCGATGCTTCTACAGGCACCACATCATAATGCGCCATTAATACCATCGGTAGTAAACTAGTATCAGTTCCTTTCCATTCGTAGATATAGTTAAAACTATCTATAATGGTTCTAGGTAAATTTTTATGTATCAACGGGTAAGCGTTTTCTACAAATTTTCGATAAGCTAAAAATGTAGCCGTATCAAATTGATAAGCATCGTTAGGCGTTTCGGTTTGAATTTGAATGGCCTGAGTCATATGCGCAATGGCACTAGCAGGAATGGCTTCTAAGGCAGCACTTTTTTGATGAGCTCCAGGGCTATTGGTGAATGTTTTGACAAGGACAATGCTTAGCATTACAAGTAGCCCAATACCAAAGATGCCTAATAGCTTTTTCATATAAATACGGTTTAATTATATACTGTAATATACGAAAACTAGGCTATAAAATAAAAGCGCCCCTATTAAATTAGGGACGCTTTTATGATTTATTTCAGCGCTCAATAGGGTTCTTACTATTCTTGATCCCAACCTCTTCTTCTGCTTACTTCGTGACGCATTTTGTACAAGAATTCTCTTTCAACTCTTAATGCATTATTCACTCTTTCTTCTGTTTTTAATACAGGCAGTAAATCGGCTTTGTATTTTTTTCTAGCATTAAGCATGGCTTCTTGCATTAAAATCTCATCATTCATTTTTGTCTTTATAATTTCTTGAATTGATTTTTTATGTGCTTCATATACAGGCCAGAATCCTTCAGCCTCGCTTGTAGTCAAGTCTAAATTTTTAGTAATGAATTGAATTTTGAACATTTCAATTTTTTCTCTTTGTTCAGGTCTCATTCTTTCACCTCTTCTTGGTCCAGGACCACGATCCTCTCTTCTTTGGTCATCACCTCTCTGGTTCTCTCTTGGCGGAGGCGGAGGAGGGGGCTGTCTTTTATCTGGATTAGACTGCGCCATTGCCGCAGCATGAACTAGCATACCTAAAAAAAGAAGGTAGATTATCTTTTTCATTGGGTTATTGTTTTTTTAATTTCTTCAATTTGTTTTTCATCTAAAGAACTTAGTCTTGCATTCTCTTTTTGCATTTGGGTTTGTACATCTATTTCTGCTATCCATTCATTGGCATCTACATAGCTTTCAATTTCTTCACTACTAAGATCCTGTAAGGAGATATTGTTAGCAACAATAGAAGCATCTGTTTTTTTAGATACCGAATTATTTAAGAAAATAAAAGAACCACCTACTACAATAATAAATGCTGCTGCAACAGCCCATTTATTAATAGGTCGCATAAAGGAAGGCAAGAAAAATATTTTTGAATTTGTTTTTTCTATTTTTTCTCTTTCAATTCTTTGCATCACTTTATCAGAAAAGCTATCAAAATAATTAAAAGGCGCATCTGTCTTAGACAAGTTAAATTGGCTTAGGCTTTGTTTATTCAACAAGCTTTCTGCCCATGCACGGTCTTCTGCTAAGTCCTTCTCTATATTGTCTTCTGTATGTTGTTCCATAACCTTATTTTGACTATTATTTATACTATAAGTTTAAAGTTGCTTTATAAAACCCTCTACTTTTTTTACCGCCTGGTGATAATTGGCCTTCGCACCCCCAATGGTTGTTCCAACAATAGAGGCAATTTTTTCATAATCAAAACCCTCATAATAGCGTAACATAAACACAACCTTCTGTTTTTCAGGCAGTTGGCTAATGGCGCTGTCTAGTCCAATTTGAATTTCAGTGCTTTTGGGGCTATCTGAACTGGCAGTTGCATGCTCATATTCTATTAAATCGTTATTAGAGGGGCTAGTAAGCTGCTTTTTCTGCTTCTGTATATAATTAAGGGTCTCATTATAAGCAATTCTGAATAGCCAGGTGGTGAATTCGCTTTCCATCTTAAAGCCGTCTAGTTTATCCCAAATCTTTATCCAAACCAGCTGAGCGATATCATCGGCATCGGCATGGTCGGTGACCATTCTTTTAATTTGGTAGTAAACTTTTTGTTGATGCTTTTTCAAAAGGGCAGTGAAATTGGCTTCTCTATTGATAGATTCTTGAAACTGAATAATAAGTTCTTGATCACTTGCCATAATATGCTAATGTAACAAAAAGTTTTATGAATTAGCCTATTTTGACTATTTTGTCTTGCTTTAAATACGTGCCTTTTAAAGCAAGAAGTATCTTAAAAATCATCATTATGAAGCACATAAAAATTTACCTTATGAAGTATATGAAATTTTGTCTGTTATTATTAGCAGTAGGATTTGCTGGAAAATCTTGGAGTCAAGAATTATTGAATACAATTACAAAATCAGAGACCGAACGCATTGAAAAATATTTATCCTCAGATGAATTAGAGGGACGTAAAACTTTTAGCAAAGGCATTGATAAGGCTGCTGCTTTTATAGCCAATGAATTTGAACAAGCAGGGCTGGCTAAGTTCAACAATAGCAGCAGTTATTTACAATCTTTTTCAAGAATGTCTGCTAAGTTTATAAGTGCCTCAGGAAATTTTGATGGCGCCATAATTGATCAAAAAAATATAATTGTAGTTACGCCTCAAGCCCATTTTTCTATTACAGAAGCCAGTGGTTATGAGGTAGTGAAAATAAATAAGGAAGATAATTTAGGTATGGCCATTAGAAAATATATGGGCGCGGGTAAAAATTATTTAATACTCTTAGATGAATCGTTTGCGCAGAACTTTGGTAGGTTAACTAATTTAAAATCTAATATTACTGAAAATCAAAAATCGGTTGTTATTGTTTTAAGTAATGCAACACCTACAAAGTTTGCTATTGAGGCAACACATAAAATTGAAAGTTTACAATTAGCTAATGTAGTAGCTGTTATTCCAGGCAAGTCACTTGCGAATGAATATGTTATTTTTTCTGGGCATTATGATCATTTAGGTATTAATAGTGCAAGAGCAGTGAATGGAGATAGTATTTATAATGGAGCCAATGATGATGCAGCAGGCACCACTGCTATGATGATGCTATCTAAATATTTTAAAAAATTAAATAACAATGAGCGCACTTTAATTTTTGCAGCTTTTACAGCTGAAGAAGTAGGAGGTTTTGGCGCACAATATTTTTCAAAACAATTTGATCCTGCTACAGTGAAGGCTATGTTCAATTTAGAAATGATTGGAACAGAAAGTAAGTGGGGCAGAAACAGTGCTTACATTACGGGCTATGAAAAAACCGACATGGGGGCAATTTTACAAAAGAATTTAGCAGGCACAGCCTTTACTTTTTATCCAGACCCTTATACCGATCAAAACTTATTTTACAGATCAGACAATGCCACTTTAGCACGTTTGGGCGTACCAGCGCATACTATCTCTACTTCTAAAATGGATAGCGAGCCTAATTATCATAAACCAAGTGATGAATTTCAAACATTGGATATAGATAATATGAATGAGATTATTAAAGCCATTGCTAAAAGTGCGCAGTCCATTATAGCAGGGAAGGATACCCCTACAAGAGTGGACACGACACAATTAAAATAATGGCGTACTCTTTTAAATATACAACTGCTAATTAGATAATTTCAAATTCACCCTTATCGGTATTTTTTTGAACCTTATCAGCTTCAAATATTTTTCCATTCATGGCTATGTATACGCCAGGGTTTAAAACTTGTACAAAGGCAAGGGCGCTTCCTAAATTAAATAAACCATCAGAGCTACCAAATTTATAAGGCACCATGGCGCCCGTAAGCACAATGGTTTTGCCTTTACAATGTTTTGCTAAATAAGAAGCAGTAAGGGTCATGGTATCGGTACCATGGGTAATTAAAATTTTATCATCCTTAATTTTATTACAAGCAGCGGCAATCATTTGTCTATCGGCTTCAATGAATTCTAAACTATCTTTCATCATAAGTGTAGTAATCGATAAATCTAAATTACTTCTACCTAATTGCAACATTTCATGCAAATGTGTTTCTTTAAAAAACAAACTACCATTAAGTTCATTATACTCTTTATCAAAAGTGCCCCCTGTAACAAAAACCTTTATTGTATTTGACATATAATTATTTTTGATGAAAGCTATCTCCAATAAAGGCTAGTGCATCAATAATACCTGTTCTCCAATAGGTCCAGTTATGTGCACCATCTCTCATTCTAAATTCATGAGGTACATTCTTATTAGTGAGGGCTATGTGTAATTGCGCATTGCCAATGGTTAAAAAATCGTCATCACCGCAGTCAATCCAATATTTTACCGAAGACAATTCCTCTTTTGTCTTTTTCTCAATAATAGCTAGTGGGCTATTGCTTAACCAAGCTTGTGTTAAACGGTCCTTTCCTTTTAAGTTCTTCCCCATGGAATTGCCGAATAAACCATTGAACATATTTTCATTAAGATTAATTATATCGTTGTCTGTCCAAACTGCAGCACTTAGTGGTGCAGCCGCAGCAAATAAATTGGGATATTTTAATGCATATAATAATGAACCATAGCCACCCATGGAAAGTCCAGCAATGCCTCTAAATCTTTTTTCTGCCTTAACCTTATAGGTTTTTTCAATATGTGGAATGAGTTCTTTGATAAAAAAGTCCTCGTAATTTAAATTACCATCGGCAGCATTAATATAAAAACTTGTAAAGCCATCGGGTGTTACAATAATCATGGGAGGAATTTTACCCGTTTTAATAGCATCATCGGCTAAGCGGTTTACTTCACCAAACTGAATCCAGCCATCATCGGCATCACCATAGCCATGTAATAAATAGGTGACAGGATAAGCGCGCTCGCTGGTATAATAGTCACTAGGTAAGTATATAGAGTAATGTACTTCCTTATTGAGTATAGCACTTTTGATGACTTGTTTTTCTTTTACAAAACCTTGTGCAAAACTGCCTATCACAATTGCGAAAACAAAAACTAATAATAATTGTATTTTTTTCATATCTATTTTAATTTATTAAAAATCTAATGTTGAAATTTCCTAATTCCTTTTATGTGTAATTAATAGTTGTCATCGTTTATTTCTAACCAATAACCATCTGGGTCTTGCAACCAAATTTGATGCACGCCGTCTACACGGGTAGTAATGGCATTTTTATTACCACTTACATCTTCAAAAGAAATATGTGCTGCTTTTAGTTTTTCTATAAAGCCTTTAAAGTCTTGTTCAGTGAAACAAGTATGCTGGTTTTTATAATAGTCCTTTTTTTCAGTAGATCCTTGTATCACATGTAACATAATATGGTCGGCTGTTTTATACCAAATATGTTTTCCATCATGAAAGGGTTCAGCTATAGTATCGAGTCCAATTATTTTGCTATAAAAGTTTCCTGATTTTTCCATATCCATTACAAAAATGGCTGTATGATTTAAATGTACTTTAGTGTTTTTTTCTTGCGCTTGCAATTGTAGTGATACTACTAAAAATAAGAATAAGATAGTTTTTTTCATGAGTCCTTGTTAATTTATAATTCTAAGATACAAAAAACAAGGCGCTGTTGAAAGAAAGTTTTATGAACTAATTTTTATGCTTAAAGGGCTTATCAAACATATCTAATTTATCTTGAATAGGATTATCGGAAAGGGCACTCACTTGCACTTTGTTGGCTCTTGAAACCGGCGTACTGCTAGCAATTGCATTGGGCTTAAAGGCAGTGGGGCCAATGATATTGAGTGCTTTGTTTAAATAAGTTTCAGTGGGGTCGCCCAATAGTTTATAGGGAAGTATGTCATCCGTAAGGGCATAGTCTGGTAAAAATCCGTTCACAGTTCCGTAATCGGATTGATCTAAGGAATTTAATATTTTAAAAGTAATGGGTTGTAAGCCATAGTTCCATCTTTTACTATTATCGGTAATAGTAAAGGAGCCCACATTTTTTCCATAAGTATGTTCGCCAATTAAAATGACGTTCATAAATGGTTTTAAATTATTTATAATAAGTTCACTAGCAGAAGCCGTACCAGTAGAAGTTAAAATAAATACTCTATCTAGTGAACCAATATTATTAGGCTCCGTTTTAAAATTGGTGACAAAGGCCGTTGCTCCATATTGTTTGGTAATTTCCCTTGTATAAGCGTCGTTGTAGGTTTTTTTATTCATCAGCTTATCTACCTTGCCTGCTAGGTCTTTCACTATTAAAGTGGTTAATAAATCTGAATTAGTAACATAGCCGCCCCCATTGTACCTAAGGTCAATCACTAATTCGTTTACTCCTTTTGCTTTATATCTTCCAAATACAGTTCTTAAACTATCGTCAAAGATTGTTAAGAATTGTAAGTAGGCTAAGTAACCCACTTTCTTGCCAGCCCAATTAATTACCGTGTCTTGTAAAATAGGATTGGTTTGCAATTCAGTTTTAGTAACGGTTAAAAATTTACCTGTGCTGCTAAATACTTTATTAGTATAAGTGCCTAAACCTAATCTCAATGTTTGATTTTGTAATACTGAATTGTAATTAGAGGAAGTAATGGTTTGGTCATCAACAGACATAATAATGTCTCCTCTTTTTAATCCATTTTTTTCAGCAGGACTGCCTTTTAATACATAGGCTATTACTAAGGCTATATTTACTCTTGCGTCATCGGTATAGAATGCCGCCACTCTAATGCCTAAAACGGTATTGATACCATTTAATTGGTTTTGTAAATTGGTGGCACTGCTATCAATCCATGAAAAACGATCGATGGTATGATAGTCATATAAAATACTATAAAAATAATCCATGGGATTACTACCAGTATTGGTTTTGGCCAAAGCAGGTAAATTGCCTGCCCATAAATAATAGGCCGTCATGTTTTCGTGAATCCAGGTATTCACATCGGTATTCGAATATTTTTGTACAGTCGCATTATCTGTTACAGCTGTAACAGGTAAGGTAGTAACCGATTTGTTACAAGCCACCAACCCCATGATTATTAAAACAATAAATAATTTTCTTATTTGCATGCTTGTTCGTTTAGCTTTCTAAAATTAAGAAATATATATGGTTCTAGGTTTTAATTAACTTAATTTTGTGAACACTCGAAGTGGTTCTAGGTAAAAAATAAATACATAAAAAGCAATGAGAAAAATCTTATACAGTTTACTTCTTTTAAACTTCTTTTTTCTAGCGAATGCACAGAAAACAAATAGCTATGCTAAGTCTATAAATGAATGGCATAAAGCGCGCATAGCCGATTTAAAAACACCTAATGGCTGGTTAAATTTAGAAGGGCTTTTCTGGCTACATAAGGGTGCCAATAGTTTTGGGAAAAAAGAAGGCAGTGATTGTAAGTATGACAATGCAGTATTTCCTGCTGAACTTGGTTCTTTTATTTATGAAGGTGATTCTGTTCTATGGATGAATGCTGCAAATAATTCTATTAAAGTGAACGGAGTGTTAGTGAATGGAACAAAACCCGTAAAAGTATTTTATAAAGAAGAGCAGGCTATAACCATGTCATGGTCTCATTTTACTTGGACCATTATTAAAAGAGAAGATAAAATGGGTGTAAGATTTAGAAATTTAGAAGCCAAGACTTTAACTGGCTTTAAAGGTATCGAACGCTTTACTATTGATTCTTCTTGGCGCATAAAGGCAACCATGGTAGCAGCTTCGCAAAATTTATTAATGATTACGAATGTGCTTGGTCAAACTACCGCCACCAAAACGGCTGGCAAATTATTATTTACTATTGACAATAAAGAATACAGCTTGGATGTAATTGATGAAGGCGGACCTAATTTATTTATTGTATTTGCCGATGAAACTTCAGGTAAAACCACTTATGGAGCTGGGCGATTTATTGATATTCCTAAACCAGATGCTTTGGGCAATACTGAAATTGATTTTAACAAAGCCTATAATCCTCCTTGTGCCTTTACGGCCTTTGCTACATGCCCCTTACCTCCTGCACAGAATAGATTAAAAGTTGGTATTCCTGCAGGTGAAAAAAATTATGGTAATCATTAGTTGGTCCATTACCTTTGAAAAGAGATGAATCAAAACTCAACCATATCACCCACCATTGCCATAGTAGGACTGGGTTATGTAGGCCTACCACTTGCTGTAGCCTTTGCAAAGAAGTATGCAGTGATTGGATTTGATATTAATGAGACAAGAGTAAAGGATTTGCAAAACGGCAAAGACAATACATTAGAATGTAGTGCAGAAGAAATTCAAAATGCAGGTAATTTATTATTTACAGCTTCTTTACAAGATATTGCATCCTCCACAATATTTATTGTTACAGTACCTACTCCGGTAGATGCAGACAAGCGTCCTAACTTAAAATCTTTATTAGAAGCAACTGCTATGATAGGTGCTGTTTTGAAAAAAGGGGACTTGGTTATTTATGAAAGCACAGTCTACCCTGGTTGCACTGAAGAGGACTGTGTACCTGTTTTAGAAAAGCAAAGTGGTTTAGTTTTTAATAAAGATTTTTATTGCGGCTACTCGCCTGAAAGAATTAATCCAGGCGATAAAGTACATACACTTACTACTATTAAAAAACTTACATCGGGTTCTACACCTGAGATGGCTAATAAGGTAGACGCAGTTTATGCAAGCATTATAACAGCAGGTACTTTTAAAGTGTCTAGTATTAGAGTGGCGGAGGCTGCTAAGTCAATTGAAAATGCACAACGCGATATAAATATTTCTTTTGTCAATGAACTCGCACTCATATTTGATAGAATGAATATTGATACCCATGAGGTATTAGAAGCCGCTGCTACTAAATGGAATTTTTTACCTTTTAAGCCAGGTTTAGTGGGTGGACATTGTATTGGAGTGGACCCTTATTATTTAGCGCATAAGGCTACAAGTTTAGGATATCATCCGCAAGTAATTTTATCGGGAAGAAATGTGAATGATCAAATGAGCAGTTTTGTCACTGAAAAATTAATTCAATTATTAAATACCAGTGGCCTTGCAGTTAAAGGAGCGAAGGCCTTAGTATTAGGAGTGAGTTTTAAAGAAAATTGTCCTGATATTAGAAATTCAAAAGCCTTTGAAATATATAGCCAGCTAAGTGCTGCGGGTATGGAGGTAGATGCTTTTGACCCTTTTGCCAATGAAGTAGAAGTAAAAGCAAAGCACAATATTCAATTAGTGAAGGCTTTGGGAAAATATGACGCGATAGTGCTTGTGGTAGCACATGCGTTTTTTAAGTCATTAGATTATACTAGCCTGAAGGCTACCAGCAAAACAATTATTTACGATACCAAGGCCTTCTTAGATAGAAGTATTGTTACTGCAAGATTGTAACAATTAGAGTTACTTGCTATTTATTTAAAAATAACTACACCAACCTACTGAAGATTTAGTATTAAGCTACTGAGGATGATAAGTACGCTCCGCATTTTTTAGTACTTCGTTTTTATCTAAGGTCATTTTTTTCACCTGCTGCGCCTGATACATGGCACGTTGGTCGGCATAATGTTTGTCTCCTTTATTAGAACTTGCTCCAAAAGTATTTACGGTTTCAATCAAAGGTAAACTTCCATCTTTAGGGAAACGAACAAATCCAATATAAGCATCACCACTATTCATTTTTCTTTGTCCAACACCAAAAGGCTCTGTTTGCACTGCTGCGAGTACATCTGGCATACCACCTTGAGGCCAGTTCTCATCACCTCTTACGAGTCTTTGCATTTCACCTAAGCTCAGATCCAGTCTATTATAATTTTTCATTAAAAAATCATAAATATATTGATAGGTAGCAATGGCTTCTTGCATCGTTAATTTATCATTCTTTCTTCCCTCCATTATTTTGGGAATTTCATAATAAGCTAAATTATAAATAAGCGCCCCCTTACTTTCGGGATTGGTATTGTGGTCCCAAGTCTTCAACGCTTTTATAATGGGTGCAAGGGTAGGATATTTATTTTCATCTACTAAAAACATAGTATCTGCTGTAAAGCCATAAGGGAATAAAATAGTAGAGGGTAATTGACGATCAAATTTTATTCGCTTTAAATCGGCATAAGAAATTTTATCTAATGGGTCGATCAAATCCTTGGCACGACGGCTTCTATTGTCGTGGTATAATTCATAACCATCTTTAGGATCAAAATTCTTAGGATCTAAATTTTCATTTTCTGCAGTGGCTAAAAATGGAGAGTGATTCATGTTTATTAAATACCCACTTTTAGGATTCGTATACTGCGGAAACTCGTTTAAAGGTTTAAATTTTGTCCAAAGCGTAGCCCTTGTATTGCCCGGTACTGTTGAATTCCAATGGTAGCTAGTATCTGCATTACGATAAGGCATTTTACCACTAGAGATATAAAATATGGTATCGTACTTATCGGCGTACATGATATTAAACATAGCTAAATGGTTTTGCGCCACAGCTGCTTTAAATTCAGTAAAATTTCTAGCCTTGTTCATGGCATACCATTGTTGCAAAGCACCTGCATCCATTAAGGCAGGTAAACGCATTGAAAAATATTTTCCTTCAGGTGTTACAGCCGTTGGGCCATATATAGAAGTATAGGCCGCTTTATAAATAGGAAAAGGAATGCCTTTGATACTTAATTTAATTTTTCTTTTTTCAAGTGCAAGCCATTCACCATCTACTTTGTATTTGCCTTTATGTGCTTTATCGGTTTCTAATTGATAGATATCTATTTTATCTTGAAAGTTAACTGTATGTGCCCAAGCTAAATTAGGGGTACTGCCATGAAAAATTAAGGGAGCCCCTGGAAACAAACCTCCTAACATATTCCAACCTTCTTCACTCTGCACTTGTGCTTCATAAAAAGCAGTAGCACCTTCAATGGGTTGATGCGCGTTAATCACCAACATATTTTCACCAGAGGCAGATTTACTTGAATGCACTGCAATGGTATTAGAGCCTTCTCCAGTCATACCTGCTAAATGTGCAATGGAGCCGTTTAAAATTTTAGGTAATGATTTATCCACCCCACAAAAAACTGCTACTGAAAAAACAGTAGAGGCTAAATAGTCTTCAATGCTTATAGGAAATACATGTTTATTTAAAACTTTATCGGGATGTGCTTTTGCAAAGGCTTCCAAGCCTGCTAAATAACCCTTCACCAGTAAAATAAATTTAGGATCTAAACTATTTATTTGCTCTAGCACAATAGACTTTGTATTTAATAAACCAAATACATAATCAACGGGTGCACCCTTAGCACCTAAATAAGTAGCTAGCTTTCCTTTACCCGTTAAAATAAGGGTTTGAATAGTAGTGAAATCATCTTCTGCATGCGCCCAGGCCAAGCCATAGGCCACTTCAGGGTCGGTGGGTGCAAATATATGTGGCACGCCGTAAGTATCTCTTGCGATGGTAATTTTATCAGTACGAATAAGGGGTTCAGCGCTTGACTGAGCAGTAGCGAATTGTTGTAATAAAATACAAAAAGATAAAAGTAAAGTACGCATGTAGAGTTATTTAGGCTTAATTATAATTTGACCGGTGTAATTTATAGAAACTATCTAAATTTGCAATAGTAAATAATTAAAATAGATAACAATGATTGAGTCTAAAAGGTTCGGTTCTAAGAAAGCGTTAATTGATATAGATGAAACCATCTGCTTTTATACAGATAAAAGAGTATATGAGCTAGCCGAGCCTAATT
>Ga0194060_10001374_pt1 | contig 17359 bp, 13 predicted proteins | sample SepL225m_MetaG_FD_163427 | JGI IMG/M metagenome (GOLD analysis project Ga0194060, IMG submission 163427) | Anoxic zone freshwater microbial communities from boreal shield lake in IISD Experimental Lakes Area, Ontario, Canada - Sep2016-L222-5m | ecosystem: Environmental > Aquatic > Freshwater >...
CCGACCCGGCGGTTGTCGCGCGTGTATCACGGTTTGCGGATCACCGCCTCGGCAAGGGCGTCGTGGTGGCAAAGGACACGCCGAACTTCATCGCCAACCACATCGGGCTGTTCGGCGTGCTCCAGGTCCTGCGGGCCCTCGAGTCAGGCGAGTACACCATCGAGGAGCTCGACGCGATGACCGGCCCGGCGCTCGGGCGGCCCAAGAGCGCCACGTTTCGGACCATGGACATCGCGGGCATCGACATCCTGGGCCACGTCGCGCGCAACCTGTCCGAGCGCCTGTCTGACGAGGCCGCGCGACGGGCGTTCGCGCTGCCGGCACTGGTCACCACCCTCATCGATCGAGGCTGGGTCGGCGAGAAGGCCGGTCAGGGTTTCTACAAGCGCGAGGCCGCCAAGGGCGCCGATCGCCCGGACATCCTGACGCTCGACCCCGCCACGTTCACCTACCGGCCGAAGCAGCCGGCCCGCCTCGCCGCCCTCGACGCCGCGCGCACCATCGAAGACACGGGCGCCCGCATCAAGGCGCTCTTCCTGGGGCGCGACAAGGTCGGCTCGTTCCTGCGCGACACCCTGGGCCCGACGCTGCTGTACACGGCGCAGGTGACGCCGGACATCGCGTTCTCCATCGACGATGTGGACCGCGTGATGCGGTGGGGATTCGCCTGGGACCTCGGCCCGTTCGAGATCTGGGACGCGATTGGCGTGCGGGAAGTCCTCGAGGCCACGCGCGCCGAGGGCGAACCTCCGGCCCTCGTCGCAGAGGTCCTGAAGGGCGGCCGCAATCGCTTCCGCGACGACGGCGTCCCGTCGGCCGCGGCCGACTTGCAGATCCTCAAGTCCGCCCGCGATCGCCAGCGCATCGTCCGCAGGAATCCTGGCGCGAGCCTCGTGGATCTGGGCGACGGCGTCCTCGCGGTCGAGTTCCACTCGAAGATGAACTCGATCGGCGGCGACACGCTGCAGATGCTGCACGCCGGCCTGAAGGAGGCCTCCGCCGGCTTTGCGGCGCTCGTCATCGGCAACGATGCCCCTGATTTTTCTGTCGGCGCCAACCTGATGCTCGTGCTCCTGGAAGCGCAGGAAGGGAACTGGGACGAAATCGACCTGATGGTGCGGACGTTCCAGGCGGCCACACAAGCCGTGCGGTGCGCCGACGTGCCGGTCATCGTCGCCCCGGCTGGACGGACGCTCGGCGGCGGCTGCGAGATTGTGCTGCACGCCGATCGCGTGCAGGCGGCCGCGGAAAGCTATCTCGGGCTGGTGGAGGTGGGCGTCGGGCTGATCCCCGGTGGCGGCGGCACGAAGGAGATGCTCGCGCGCGCGGTCGAGGACCTGCCGTCGGCGCAGGCGGACCTGCTGCCGTTCGTCCAGCGCGTCTTCGAGACCATCGGTTTCGGCGCCGTGGCCACGAGCGGACCCGACGCGAGACGCCTCGGATTCCTGCGGAGCGTCGATCGCGTCACGATGAACCGCGACCGCGTGATGGCCGATGCGAAGGCCTACGCCCTCGAGCGCGTGCGCGAGGGTTACCAGCGTCCGGCCCCGCGCACGGCGATTGCCGTCGGCGGCGAGAGCGTGCTCGCCGCGCTCAAGCTGGGCGTGCACCTCGCCTGGCGCGCGGGACGCATCAGCGAGCACGATGTGGTGATCGGGCGGACGCTGGCTTCGGTGCTCGCCGGCGGGACGCTCCCGCATCCGACCACCGTCAGCGAACAGTACCTGCTCGACCTCGAACGCGAAGCCTTCCTGAACCTGTGCGGCGAGCGCAAGACGCTCGAGCGGATCCAGTACACGCTCAAGACCGGAAAGCCGTTGAGGAATTGACACCCACGCCCATGACGATCGTCGACCGCGGCAGCGGCCCTCCGCTGGTCCTCGTTCCGGGCCTGCAGGGCCGCTGGGAGTACCTGCGCGCCACCGTCGAGGCGCTGTCGGCGTTTTTCCGCGTCCTGACGTTCCCGCTGTGCGGAGAGAACGGCTCCGGCCGGACCGTCAACCCCGAACTCGGCCTGGACAACTTCACCGAACAGATCGCGGACGTGCTCGCGCGGAAGGCGCTGGGGCAGGCGACGATCTGCGGCGTGTCCTTCGGCGGGCGCACGGCGCTTCGGTTTGCTGCCACCCGAACGGCCGCGACCAGCGCGCTGATCCTCGTGTCCACGCCAGGGCCTGGCTATCAGTTGAGCCCGCGCCACGCCGTTTATGTTCGCGCGCCGTGGTTGTTCGGACCGCTGTTTCTCGCGGAAACGCCCTTCCGGCTGCGCGCGGAGCTGCGGCGCGCGCTGCCGGACGCGCGAGAGCGGCGAGCCTTCGGCCTGGACGCACTGCGGTCGCTGTTCAGGGCGCCCGTCTCGCTGCCTCGCATGGCCGCCCGCGCACGACTGTTGACTGGCGGCGATCCGGCCGGGGACTGTTCGCGTGTCGTCGCGCCCACGCTGGTCATCTCCGGCGAGCGTGACCTGGATCGTGTGGTGCCCGCGGACGGAACCTCCGAATACGCCCGGCTGATTCCGGGGGCGCGCCTGACAATCATCGAGGGCACAGGCCACATCGGGGCCCTCACACGCGCCGATCTCTTCGCGGCGATGGTGCGGGACTTTGTGAGGGACGGAGCCGGCGCAGCCCCTGGGATGCACGGGCAGGTCGCGTAAGGGCGCGACCGTCGCGGTGTCACGGTTTCAGGAAATACGCGGTCGAACCTATGCATGACGCAGTGATCGTTTCAGCGGTGCGGACAGCGGTGGGGCGCGCTCCCGCCGGCGCCCTTCGAGGAACGCGTCCCGATGAACTCGCGGCAACGGCCATCGCCGAAGCCCTGCGGCGCGCTCCGGGGTTGGATCCACGCGACATCGACGATGTGATCCTGGGATGCGCCATGCCCGAGGCAGAACAGGGACTCAACGTCGCACGGATTGCGAGCCTCAGGGCGGGCATTCCGGTCGAAGCGTCCGCTGTGACGGTCAATCGTTTCTGCTCGTCTGGACTCCAGGCGGTCGCCTACGCCGCCGAGCGCATCATGTGCGGCTTCGCGTCGGCGATCGTCGCCGGCGGCACCGAATCCATGAGTCTCGTGCCGATGGGCGGCAACAAGATCGCGCCCAATCCCACGCTGATGGACCGCTACCCGGACGTGTATCTGGGCACCGGGCTCGTCGCCGAGAACCACGCGCGCGAGACCGGAATTTCGCGCGACGCGCAGGACGCGTTCGCCCTCGAGAGCCACCGAAAGGCACTCGCCGCAATCGACAGCGGCCGGTTCGCCGAGGAGATCGTGCCGGTCACGGCCAGGCTGCTGGACGCCCCGCTGGAAAGGGTGGCGTCACCGCTGTCGTGCCCGCCTGTGCGGCAGTTCACGTTCGCCGTCGACGAGGGTCCCCGGCGGGACACGTCCATCGAAGCGCTGGGCAAGCTGCGGCCGGCGTTTCATACGGCCGGGACGGTGACGGCGGGCAACTCCTCGCAGATGAGCGACGGCGCCGCTGCGATGGTCGTCATGTCGGCCGCCCGCGCCCGTGAGTGTGGCCTGACGCCGCTCGCACGGTTCGTGGCATTCGCCACGGCCGGCGTCGAGCCGGAGAGGTTCGGCATCGGGCCGGTGCCCGCGATTCGCAAGGCGCTGGCCCTGGCCGGACTCTCGCTGGACGAGATCGACCTCTTCGAGTTCAACGAGGCCTTCGCCGTGCAGGTCCTGGCATGCCTGCAGGCCCTGCCGATCGACCCGACGCGGCTCAACGTGAACGGCGGAGCGATTGCCCTGGGCCACCCCCTGGGGTGCACTGGCGCGAAGCTGACGGCGACGCTGCTGCACGAAATGCGGCGGCGCGGCTCGCGCTACGGCATGGTGACGATGTGCGTCGGCGGCGGGATGGGCGCGGCCGGCATTTTCGAAAGAATCTGACGACATGGCCACCACACCTGCGCCGACGTCCCACCTTCGCGGCGGCGAATGGCTCCTGACGTCCACTGACCCCAGCCAGACCTTCACGCCCGAACGCCTGACCGAGGAGCACACGCTCATCGGCCAGACGACGCGGGAGTTCGTCGACAGCGAGGTGTTGCCCCAGCTCGATCAACTCGAGGAGAAGGACTGGGCCCTCGCCCGGCGGCTCGTGCAGCGCGCGGGCGATCTCGGCCTGCTCAGCGTGGACGTGCCAGAGGCGTATGGCGGTCTCGGCCTCGACAAGGTCAGTTCGCTCGTCGTCAGCGAGCGGATAGCCCGATCGGCCTCGTTCGCGGCGACCTTCGGCGCGCACGCGAATCTCACGGTGATCCCGCTGTTTCTCTTTGGGACGGAGGCCCAGAAGCGCGCGTACCTGCCGGGCGTGATGTCCGGCGCGACCATCGGCGCCTATGCGCTCAGCGAAACGGGCGCCGGCTCGGACGCGCTCGGCGCGCGCACGCGCGCGACGCGTCAGCCTGACGGCAGCTTCGTGCTGAACGGCGAGAAGATGTGGATCACGAACGGCGGCTTCGCCGATCTGTTCGTCGTCTTCGCCAAGGTCGTCGATGACGCCGGCGAGCACTTCACCGCATTCCTCGTCGAGCGCGGATTCGGCGTGGAGAGCGGCAAGGAAGAAGACAAGATGGGCCTGCACGGCTCGTCGACGACGGCGCTGGTGTTTCGGGACGTGAAGGTTCCGGCCGCCAACGTGCTCGGCGAGATCGGTAAGGGCCACAAGGTCGCGTTCAACGTCCTCAACTTCGCCCGGTTCAAGCTGGGCGCGATGTGCAGCGGCGGCATGCAGGGAGCCATCGGCGAGGCGGCGAAGTACGCCGCGACGCGGCGCCAGTTCGGTCACGCGATCGCGTCCTTCGGCGCGATCAGGCACAAACTCGGCGAGATGGTCGTCCGCGCCTACGCCACCGAAAGCCTGCTCTACCGGACGGCGGGAGCCGTCGACGCGCAGATCGCTGCGACGCCGCACGACCCCACCGACGCGTCCGCGGCCCTCGCCGCGTTCGAGGAGCACGCCGTGGAGGCATCGATTGCGAAGGTGGCCGGCAGCGAGGCGATGGACTTCGTCCTCGACGAGAACATCCAGATCCACGGCGGCAACGGCTACGCCAGGGACTATCCGGCCGAGCGGCACTTCCGCGATGCCCGCGTGAATCGCATCTTCGAGGGCACCAACGAGATCAACCGTCTGCTCATTCCGGGCATGCTCATCCGCCGCGCCCTCAAGGGCGATCTGGCGCTCATCCCCGCGGCCAAGGCGCTGCAGGACGAACTGCTGTCCCCGTCCGCCCTCCCGTCCGCGGACGATGCGCCGCTCGCCGAGGAGCGACGCGCCGTGGAGGCCTTCAAGAAGACGGCGCTGATGGTGTTTGGTCTGGCCCTCCAGACCTTCGGCCAGAAACTGACCGACGAGCAGGAAGTCCTGATGCACCTGGCCGACATCACGATCGACGTGTTCAGCGCGGAGAGCGCCGTCCTGCGCGCACACGCGGCCACCGATGCCGGGTCGTCGCGGGCGGGCCTTCATGCGGACGCGGCGCGCGTCTTCGTGAACGACGCCGCCATGCGCATCGACGCCTCCGCTCGCCAGGCCCTCGCGGCGACCGTCGACGGGGACACGCTGCGCACGATGCTCGCCGCGCTCCGTCGCGTGCTCAAGGTATCCCCCGTGAACACGGTCGTCATGCGACGACGCCTGGCTGACGAAACGGTTGCACGCGGAGGATATCCATTTGCGTAGTCCCGACAGGCGCTTGCGTTGCTGTGCACGAGCGGGCGGCGACGGACGGGTTCCCTCCGCCGGCCGCGCGGGCACCGCGATCGCCCTAATCGCCCTCGCCTTCGTGGCTGGCGCCTGCTCGAACAGGCCGCCTGAGCCGAAGGCTTACGTCGCCAGGCTCGCGGCCGCCCGCGCGGCCAAGGACGCCTGGTTCGCCACTGGAGCGGACTCGCCCGTCCCCCAGGCGCGCCGGGCCGCACTCCTGCCGCTCTCCTATTTCCCGATCGATCCGGACTACGACGTGCCGGCCGTCCTCACGGCCTCTGACGACGGCGCGGTCTTCCAGATGCCGACATCGAGCGGCACCCCACGAGACATGCGGAGGGTCGGCTCGCTCGAGTTCACGCTGAAGGGCCAGGCGCTGAAGCTGACCACGTTCGTCGAGGTGGCCACGCCCGATGATCTGTTCGTCGCCTTCAATGACCTGACGAGCGGCTCTGAGACCTACCCAGCCGGCCGCTATGTCGACATTCTCAGGAACAGCACGGGGATCTACGAGATCGACTTCAATCGCGCGTACAACCCGTACTGCTACTACAACGACTCCTATGAGTGCCCGTACCCGCCAGCGGAGAACCGGCTCAAGGTTCCGGTTCGCGCCGGCGAGCGGATGAAGCCGGCCCCGGACGCCAGGTAGCCCGGCCATGCCCTTGCGCGCGATCGTGTTCGACTTCGACGGCGTAATTGCCAACAGCGAGCCGCTTCACTTCCGGGCCTTCCGTGCCGTGCTCTCCGACCTTGGCCTCGCCTTCGACGAGCGCGACTACTACGCGCGGTTCCTCGGATTCGACGACGTGGGGGTATTCGAGGCGGTGGGCGCCGAACGCGGCACCGGTTGGACGTCAGCGCAGGTGCGCGGACTCGTTGCAGACAAAGCGGTGCGCCTCGAGGCGCTCGAACACGGCGCGTCCGTCCTGTTTCCAGGCGCGGCGGAGGCGATTCGCCGGGCGGCGGCGACCGTGCCGATCGCCATCGCGTCAGGCGCGCGCGGCGAGGAGATCCGCCGCGTGCTGGACGGGAGCGGTCTCGCGCACTACTTCACCGCCATCGTTGCCGCCGAGGACACGCGGGTCAGCAAGCCCGCGCCAGATCCCTACTTGCGGGCCGTCGAACTGCTCGCTCCGGTCACCGGGGCCAATTTGCGGGCCGCCGAGTGCGTGGCCATAGAAGATTCGGTCTGGGGACTGGCGTCTGCCCGGTCAGCCGGCCTGAGAACCGTGGGCGTCACCAACACCTATGACCGGTCGGCCCTGGGCGATGCCGACCTGATCATCGCGAGCCTCGAGGCCCTGGATCTGGCGCAGTTGGCGGGAATCTGGTCTCGATAGCAGCCTCGGACCCGAGTCGGCCCCTGCCGGGGGCCGCCCCTCTGTGTCGTCGCGACGTGTGCCGCCGCTGCGTCCCCGGTATCCCGATGCGCTATCCTGTTGCCAGTGATTCGCCAGCCGCTGGTCGATAGTTTCACGCAGGCCGTCTTCAGCCCGGACCCGGACCTTGCCGTGGCCGCGCTGCTCATCGCGCAGGTGGAGTACCCGGCGCTCGATGCGGCGCCTTACATCGAGCAGCTTGATACGCTTGGGCGGGAGGCTGCGCGCCGCCTGGCGACCGTCTCCACGGCAGGCGACACGCCGCTCCGCGTGAGCCCGAGCCGCTACGCCCAGGTCATGGTGCTCAACGACTACCTGTTTGGCGAGCTGCAGTTTGTCGGCAACGAAACGCAGTACGACGACCCGCGCAACAGCTTCCTGAACGAGGTACTGGACCGGCGTACCGGGATCCCCATCACGTTGGCGCTCCTGTATATCGAGGTTGCCCGGCGTGCGGGGCTGCACGTCGAGGGCGTCAACTTCCCCGGGCACTTCCTGCTGCGTTGCCCGGCCGAGCCCGGGGGGGCAAGCGCGGAGGGCCTGATCATCGACGCCTTCCACGCGGGCGCGATCCTGTCCGAGGACGACTGCCGGGGCCTCGTCAGGCGGCGGGCGGAAGCCGGCGAAGACGATGAGGCCGTCCCCGAGTCTCAGGTGCTCGCGCAGGCGACCAAGCCGCAGATCCTCGCCCGGCTGCTCGTGAACCTCAAGCGCGCGTACGTGAGGATGCACTCGTTCCCGCAGGCGCGCGACATGACCGAGCTGTTGCTGGCCGTCCGCCCGTCGGCGCTGAACGAATTGCGCGATCGGGGCCTGCTGGCGTATCACATGAAGGACTTCTCAGCCGCGCTCCGGGATCTGCAGGCCTACCTGCAGTTTTCCTCGACCGGCCCCAGGCACGAAGAGCTTCAGGAGGAACACGACGTGATCCGGGAGCACATCAAGGCGCTGCAGCGGCGTGTGGCCTCGCTGAACTGAGCGTCGCTCGATCGGGGCTTGCGAGTCGGGCCAACCGCTTCACGCAGCCCTCCGGTCTCACCCTTCGACGTCGGGCCCTGCCCTCCCCGGGCAGTCGTCCGCGAGCGGACAGATGGCGCAGTGCCGGTCTCGCTCCGTGCACGTGGCGGCGCCGTGTTGCGACAAGTACAAAAAGGCCCGCCGGAACGCGACCACATCCCGGGGAAGTGCCGCGACAATGGCCGCGCGAACCGACCGTGTCTGTTCGCGGGAGTCCTCGCTCGCGTGCCCGTACCCGAGGCGCCTGGCCACACGGCTGACGCCCGCGTCCACGGGCAGCACTGGATGGTCCCCGGCAAACAGCAACATGCGATGGGCGCCGGCTTCACCCAGTTGCGGCAGCGGCTTCAGGGCGCGTCGGGCCGCCACGAGCGGGCCGCGCATGGTGGCCAACAGGCCCGGTGAGCGGCGGAACAGATCGACTCCCGTGCGAAGCGCGAGCAGCCGTTGCTCGGAGTACGACCCGGCCAGCCTGACGGCGTCTTCCAGCTTCTTCTTCGGAGAACGCCACATGGCGTCTGGCGTGAGCGCCGGAATGCGCCTGAGCGCCGAGAGCGCAGCGTCGCGCCTGCGCGGTGTGGAGTGCACCGACAGCGCCTCCCACACGAACAGCGTGAACGGGTCGCGAGGGGGCTGCGGCAGCGCGCCGTAGAAACGCTGGAGCGCGTCCAGCAGCCCGTCGAGTCTGGACACAGCGGCCCACTTTATCACCTCTTCCGCGAGCGCGAGGTCGCCGCCGCGTCAGACGCGCCGCCCTGCCGCCTAGCGCGCCCGCGCAATCTCCGCATACAGGATGGCGGCCGAGATGATGCCGCTGTGGAAGTTGCCCACGTCGAGCTTCTCGTTCGGCGCGTGCGCGTTCTCATCCGGCAATCCCACACCGAAGAGCACGGACGGTAGCCCCAGCTCCTCCTGGAAGGTCGAGACCACCGGTATCGAGCCGCCCTCGCGGGTGAATACCGGCTTCTTGCCGAAACCTCGCTCGATCGCTCGCCCCGCTGCCTGCACGAACGGGTTGTCGTACGACGTCATCCACGGCTTTCCGCCCTGCATTCGGGTGACCTTCAATTGCACCGTCTTCGGCGCCACCTTCTTCACGTAGTCCTCGAACAGCTGCGCGATGGTGTCGGGATGCTGGTTCGGCACGAGCCGCATGCTCACTTTGGCCATGGCGACAGCCGGCAGAACGGTCTTCGCCCCGTCGCCAGTAAAGCCCGACAGCAGACCGTTGACCTCGAACGTGGGCCGCGCCCACGTCCGCTCGAGCGTCGTGTAGTCGCTTTCGCCATGGAGCTTCGGAATGCCGAAATCCTTCCTGTACTGCTTCTCGCTGAACGGCAGGGACGCCCACGCCTGCCGCTCCTCATCCAACAACGGCACCACATCGTCGTAGAAGCCCGGAATCTTGATGCGGCCGCCGCGGTCCTTCATCTGCGCCAGCATCTGCGCGAGCACGAATCCCGGGTTGGCGACGGCGCCGCCGAACGAACCGGAGTGGAGATCCGTGCTGCTGCCGCGAAGGTCGAGCTGGAAATACACCAGGCCGCGCAGGCCGTAGCAGATGGACGGCACGCCCCTGGCGAACATCCCCGAGTCGGAGATGACGACGACATCAGCCTTGAGGTCGTCCTTGTGAGCGCGGATGAAGTCGTCAAGATTGACGCTGCCGACCTCTTCCTCGCCTTCCAGGATGAACTTGATGTTCACCGGCAGGCGACCGTTCTGCTTCAAGTGCGCCTCGACCGCCTTGAAGTGCATGAAGACCTGCCCCTTGTCGTCGGCGGACCCGCGCGCGAAGATCTCCCCGTCGCGAATGGTCGCTTCAAACGGCGGCGACTCCCACAGCTCAAGGGGATCCACCGGCTGCACGTCGTAGTGACCGTAGAACAGAATCGTCGGGGCGTCTGGCGCACCGAGCCAGTCGCCGTACACGACGGGGTGGCCGGGCGTGTCGATGAGCCGCACGTGCTCGAGTCCGATGCTGCGCATGTGGTCGGCGCACCACTCGGCGCAGCGCTTCACGTCGCCGGCATGCTCCGGCAGCGCGCTGATGCTCGGGATGGCCAGGAGGGCCTTCAGTTCGTCGAGATAGCGCTCGCGGTTGACGTTGATGAAATCAATGACGTTGTCCATGTGCTCAGTGCTCCCTGAAGCCCGGTCAATGAAGAGGCAGGCGGAACGATCGTCTCGCAGACACTAGCCGCCCGCGGCGGACAGGGCGTCGACGCCGCTGGCCGTCACCGGCAGATCCAGATGAAATCGAAATCCGCTGACGGCCGATCCGCTGACGTCCAGCGAGCCGCCGTGAGCGGCCACAATCTGCCGGCAGGCTGCCAGTTCCCCGGACCAGGCCCCGTCGTCCCTGTCGCCCGCCGTCCGGTCGTCGATGTCAATCGCCAGTCTGTCGTCTGCAGCGCGACGGGTCTCGATGGCGACATGAAGCGGTCCGCGGCTGGGCACCGGCCCGGGCGAGGGCCTCGACAGCAGCGTGGTCACCACCTTCTCGAGTTGGCGACCGTCGACGTAGAGCAGCGGCAGGCGCTCGGCGTACGTCACCTGCGCGCGAATCCCCGACGCCTCGAGCCGGTGGCGGCTGCCGGCCACGGCCCGGCCGACGATCTCGTTGATGGATTGCCAGTGACGGCTGAGATTCGCGGTCTCGCTGAAGGCCAGCATGTTGCGGACGATGTCCGCGGCACGAGTGGCGCTTTCCTGAATCCCGCGCAGATCGGCGCTGGGTTCTGCGCCGTGCGCCGCCGACGCCAGCATCAATTCGGCGGTGCCGATGACACCCTGCAGCGGGTCCTTCAGTTCCTGCGCGAAACCCGAGACGAACTGGCTGACACTGGCCCGGTGCTCGCCCTGCTCCAGGAGAACCTGGGCCTCGCCCAGTTGCTGACGAAGCCCGGCGATGGTCCGGGCGGACGCCCGCTCGCGAACCACGAGCACGACGGCCAGAACGACGGCCGCGAGGACGGCTAGTGCCGCCACTGCCCGTCCTCGTCGCTAATACGTCCGTCGGTCTTCAGCTTTTCGAGATGAGCGCGCACGTTTTCGAGGGCCGCCGGCATGAGGGCCGTGACCAGACCATGATAGATGGATTCGCCTATCGCCTGCACGGTGGCGTGCCCGGCGTCCAGCGCCTCGAGGACCTGCCGCTCGCGCAGGCGCCGGTGCTCGAGATAGCCGAGGAGCAGCGCGCGAGGCGCGTCGATGCTGGGACCGTGCGCAGGCAGCAGAACCGCCGGATCCAGCGCCAGAAGGCGTTCAAGCGACGCCAGATACTGCGAGAGGTCGCCGCCCTGGCTCCAGTTGATCATGAGGCTGCTTCCCCTCACGACGAGGTCGCCGGTCAGCGCGGTCCGGGTTGGTTCGTGCCAGAACACGACGTGGTCCGGAGAGTGCCCTGGCGTATGGAGCACGGTGAGGGCTTCGTCCCCGAACCCGACCAGTTCACCGTCCTCCAGCGCACGCCACTCCACCGGATACAGGCAGTCCTGCGCTGGCCAGGGCAGTTTCGCAAATGCCGCTGCCGGGTGGGCGGCCGCAATCAGGACCGCGCCGGCCGCGTGGTCCGGGTGCGCGTGGGTGACGAGCACGGTCTCGAGCCGGGCGCCACGCGCCGCCAGCGCGCGGCCCAGATCCGCCAGGTGCCCCGGTGCTCCGACCCCGGCATCGATGAGCGTCGCCGATCCGCTGCGACCGACCAGAAGGTAGGTGTTGTTGCCCGCGCCCGTCATCGGACCGGGATTGCGGGCGCGCAGCGGGATCGGCACGAAGGCGTTGGTCACTGGGAGGGAAGACGGGCGCGCTTCTAGAAACTATATCGGAGCGTGAGGGCGACGTGGGAATTGCGTTGGTACTGGCCCAGAAAGTCGTCGCTGTGGCCCGCGATCGCTACGCCGGTCACGGTGGCGCGCCAATGCTGGCCACGCGCCTGGGAGTACTCGGCCCTGGCGTAGACGCCCTCGCCGTTCTGACGCACCGCAGTTTCCAGCGTCAGGCTGCGGCTTCCGTCGATGGTGTATGACGCACGTCCCACGACCGATTTCGTCATCCCGCGGTCGGGAGCAAACGCCAGAACGCTGCCGCGGGCCGTCACCACCTCGCCGGCATAGCCGCCGACCACCACCCACTCCCCGACCTGGCGCTCCGCCTGCACGACGTAGAGCACATACTCGTCGGTGAACGCTGACGGCGACCTGACGTACGCCGCCTCGCCCTTCAGCGTCAACCAGCGCGTCGGCATCGCCGCATCGGCGCCATAGACGCGAATCGCCGGGTACGTTCGGGTCAGTTCGATCCGGGTCGGCGCCGGAAGGACGCGCGAGTCGATGTTCGGGAGGTGATTGAAGCCGTTGAAGAACGACACCGAGTACTCGGCCCTCGCGCCGACATGGCTCCATCTCAGCCCGGTCTCGGCGCCTTCGGGCCATGTCGCGCCGGCATCGACGAGCGGCACCCCCGTCGCTGCCGCGGGCACGGCCGTCCACCGCTCATCGACGAGCGGCGTACGGCTTGGCGTGAAACGCGGCACCCACACCCCCTCGAACGTTTCGCTGCCGGACTGCACCACGCCGCGTGCTCCAGTCACGGCCATGAACTCGGCATCCACCACACTGATGAAGTCTCGCGGGGCAAATCGGTCCGTCGGGTTGACGATGTCGGCCTTGCCCCAGCGGATGAACTGCTTGCCGACCTCGAGGGACATCGGGCCGCGCGTCAGTGTGACGGCGAGCCGTCGCACGGACGCGCGCGCGCGCCGGCTGCCGCGCTCGTCCAGGTCGATACGCCAGCGATCGTCCACCTGCGCGTGCGAGTTCGCGCGGAGATCGACCCCGGCCGCCAGCTGCATCCACGGCGTCGGCTTGAAGAACAGCTCCACCCGGGCGAGAACATCCGCCACGAGGCGCTCTGGGTCATTCGGAGCCTGCTGGGGAAACACCCGCGCGCTGCCCTCGACGAACCCGCGCTGCGTGAGCGCCTGTGCCCCGACGACGACGGGCCGTGAAGACGCGACGATCGCGCCGCACACCAACAACGCCGTCGACAGGACCGACATCGGGTGTCGAGCCCGTCGCGCCTTCGTGGTGAGCCGTCGCCGCATCTGCCGTGGCCTTACTGCCTGCGAATCGCCTGGAGGGTGACGTCGCCGTCCTCGAGTGGCACGTTGTACTCGAGCTTGTCGAGGGTGAGCCGCGTGCGGCTGCCCCGCCTCAGGTCCACCATCTCGAGCGTCCGGGCCGTCCAGATGCCCTGCACGTTCTGAATGTCGGAGTAGCTCAACCGGCGGACGAGCTGGTCCTTGACGTAGTTCTCGATCCGCGCGAACGCGTAGTTGTCCTTGCGAATCCAGATGATCGACCGTGTGTACTGCGAGGACTTGGTCTCCTTCGGCGTGGACTGAATCTTCCAACAACCCGCACCGTCCACCGATTCCTCGCCAAGCGCCGCGTACGCGTACTGGTTGACGTCGCGTTCTTCGAGATCCTCGAACGAGAAGTCGGTGCCGAAGAATCGCGTCGACCGGTCCTGCAGGGCGATCCGGCGGTCCCGCTCGAGGGCCGGGGTCCACATCCACTGGTCCGACGCCCGGTCAGCATGGTTCACGATGAGCATCGCCACGCCCTTCACCTCCGCGGGCGCCGTGAAACGCAGCACCGTCCTGCTCTGCCCGTGAGCACCGAGACGCTCGATCGTCCAGCGCTTGTCGCTGATCTTCCCTTTCGCGTCGAACACCTGCAGCAGGCCTTCGTATCGCTCGGACGCGGCGTCCGTGCGCTTCTGCGATTCCTCGACGATTTGCCGGGCATCCGGTCCGGCGGCGGGCCCCGCATGAACGACGGCATGCCGCGAGACCGCGGCGATGGAGCAGCACAGGAAGAGCGCGATCACCCGTCGTTCCCTACTCATACTCCAGCGCCTCCACGAGCGAGCCGCGCACCGCCAATTCCGCGGGCCAGATCGCCGCCACGAACGCGGCTGTGAGCATCGTCGGCACCAGGGCCAGGGCCGTGCCGAACGGGAAGACGTAGTCGAGCCGCACGCCGGAGATGTCTTGATGGACCATCTGCAACACGCAGTACAGATTGATCGCGCCGAGCGCGAACCCAAGCGCGAGCCCAATGGCGGAGATGCTCAGGGCCTCAATCCAGATGGTGCGGCGGATCTGCCCGCGAAGTCCGCCCACGGCCTTCAGCACCCCCAGCTCGCGGCGGCGGTCGGTGATCGACACGGTGAGCGTGTTCACAATGCCCAGAATCGCCACCAGGACGGCGACGGCAATCTGCAGCGACGAGAGGCCAAACCACTGGTCGGTGATCTTCAGGATGTAGCCCTTGAGCTCACCGTTGGTCAGCACGAACACCTGTCGCCGGCCCGCATACTGCTCGAGTATCAGTTGACGCACCGCCGGCACCGCCGCGTCGCGCTTCAAGTACACGCGAAACACGTTCACGGTGTCGTCGTGCCAGTACTTCAGGAAGACGCTCCGGTCCATCAGGATGGTGCCCTGCTGATCGGAGTAGTCGACGACGATGCCGACAATCGGCAGGCGGATGACGCCGTTCGGCGCGGGAATCTCCAGCACTTCGCCCAGTTTCAGGCGCTGAAGGTTGGCCAGGTTATCTGACACCATCAGCCCCTCCCCGGCCGCGGTCTGCCGGTACATCTCGTCGATGTTCCCCGCCACGGCCCTGCGGTCAACGGTCTGCGAAAGGCTTCTCACCTCAGCCGCGACCACCATCACCGGCGTCTGGCGGAACACGATGCGCGCGTCGCGCACCATCTGGACGCGCTCCACGCCCGGCACAGCGCTCAGTTCGGCGGCCATCTCGGGAGGGAACCGACTCGCCCGGTTGACGATGCTCTGGGAGGGCATGACGAACAGGTCGGGGTTCAACGCGGTCTGCATCCAGTCGACAATCGACGAGTAACTGGCGCGCGCCATCCCCGCGAACGCAATCACCAGGGTGAGGGAGAGCATCACGGCTGCCACGCTGGCCGAGGTCCGGCGCGGCGCCTGAATCAGGCTGTCGGCTGCCAGCGCGCCCTCGACCGGGCGCAGCCACCTCAGGATGGGCCTGAGCGCCTTGGCCAGCGCCAGCGACAACAGCGGGCTCAACAGCAGCGCGACCACCATCACCAGGCCAAACCCCAGGTAGAACACGACGCGTGACCCGGCCAGCGGGCCCGGGAGCAGGTTCGGCGCGAAGATGCACGCCATGGACACGGCGCCGAGCGCGGCGGCCAGAATCGCCCTGAGCCGGCTCTCGCCCGCCGAGAGGACCTGGTACTTGCCCTTCTGCAGCGCCTGCACGGGATCGACGCGCGCGGCGTTTCTCGCCGGAACCGCGGCGGCCACGAGGCTCGTGATCACGCCAAGCCCCAGGGCGGCCGCAAGCGTCACCGGGTTGGTGGCCAGTTCTTCGGCGCGCTGTGCCACGCCGTAGACGTCCGTGATCAGGGTGCCGATCGACGCCGCGATCCCGCGGGCAATCAGGACGCCGAACAGCACGCCGCCGATCGAGCCGATGAGACCGGTCACGGCGCTCTCGCCGAGAAACAGCCCTTGAATCTGCCGCCGCGTGGCACCCAGCGCGCGCAGGATGCCAATTTCCGTGCGACGCTCGGTCACGGCGATCGCGAACGCGTTGTAGATGATGAACATGCCGATGAACAGCGCGAACGCGCTCGAGATGTTCACCATCATCGAATAGGCCTCCAGCATGGCCTCGAACTGCTGACCGCGGCCCGACGGCGGCTCCACCACGAAGCCCGGGCCCAGCAGCCCGCTCAGCTCGCTCGAACAGTCGGCAATCGACCGGCCCGGCTTCACGGCAAGGTCGATCCGGTCGAACTTCCGCCCGCGCCCGAACATCTTCTGGACAGCGTAGATGTCCATCACCGCGAGATTGCCGCCGAAGGCGCTCGCGAGGCCGGACGTCTTCATCACACCCCGGACGGTGAATTGCCTGTCGCCCTCGACGGTTCCGAGCTTCAGGCGGGCGCCCACCCCGATGTGGTTCCTGTCCGCGAAGTCCCTCGACAACATGATCGAATCCGGCTGCGCGAGAAACACCAGCGGATCGTCGACGACCGCTTCGTCGCCGCCGTCGAGGTCGTACTCGCGGAGGCTGCGATCGCCGGTCATGTCGATGCCGAGCAGGAGCAGATTGCCCTGGCCGGGGAGGTTCGAGTCGGCCACGGCCTCGATGACGGGCACGGCCACACGGACGGTCGAGGCGCCCTGAACCGTCTCGAGCACGCTCTCGTCGAAGCCGGTCTCTCCCGCCGTCACCTGAAGCTCGGTCTTGCCCGCGATGCGATCGACTGTGCGCGTGAACGCGAAGAGGACGCTCTCGTTGGCGGTGTGCATCCCGACAAACACCGCCACGCCAAGCACGATGCCGGCCGTCGTCAACAGCGTTCGCAGGACGTGCTTGCGGAAATAGGGCCAGCTGATCAGCCTGAGCAGCATCATGACCGGCGAACGTCCTCCACCACGCGACCGTCCCGCAAGGTGATCGTGCGCTCACAGCGCTCTGCCACGTGCAGGTCGTGCGTGACGATGACGACGGTCGATCCCAGGCGGCCGTGCAGGTCCCGGATGAGGCCGAGAATTTCTTCTCCGGTCCGCGTATCGAGATTGCCGGTTGGCTCGTCCGCGAGCAGGATGGGCGGGTACACCGACAAGGCGCGCGCGATCGCCACGCGCTGCCGCTCGCCGCCGGAGAGCTCCTCGGGCAGGTGCTGCAGACGGTGACCGAGTTGAACGAGATGGAGCAACTCGCGGGAGCGCTCGTCCACCTTCTTCCGCGGCCAGCCTCGCAGATGGAGGGGCAGACCGACGTTCTCGAGCGAGGACAGCGTCGGCAGCAGGTTGAAGAACTGGAAGATGAAGCCGATCTTGTCCCGGCGCACCCGGGTCAGCCCGTCGTCGGTCAGGCCAGCCAGGGATTCCTGATCCACGCACACATCGCCCGATGAGGGCCGGTCGAGGCCGCCGACCAGGTTGAGGAGGGTCGACTTGCCGGAGCCGGACGGCCCGATGACGGAGACCATTTCTCCGCGGGGAATCGACACGGTCACGTCGTCCAGCGCCGTGGCGCGACGCTGGCCGTCGAATTGTCTGGTGACGTGGCGGAGTTCGATGGCGAGCGGGGCCGAACGGTCCTGGACGAGCGGCGCGGAGTCCATGGCCGATTGTGCGGAGTGCTTCTGATGTGTGTCAACC
>Ga0194060_10001375_pt1 | contig 17354 bp, 19 predicted proteins | sample SepL225m_MetaG_FD_163427 | JGI IMG/M metagenome (GOLD analysis project Ga0194060, IMG submission 163427) | Anoxic zone freshwater microbial communities from boreal shield lake in IISD Experimental Lakes Area, Ontario, Canada - Sep2016-L222-5m | ecosystem: Environmental > Aquatic > Freshwater >...
CCCTTTGGGGATCCCGGAAGGTGGCAAGAAGGGCTGCGAACCCCACCGAGGATTTTGGCCCTCGAACCTGCACGTAAGGCGTCTGTCTGCCTTGCGCCGTCGCCCCAATTAGGAGCTCCGCTTTGACACTTGACCCAATGTTTACCGGTCGAACTTCCTTTAACCAGGCGAGTATTCAGCTACAGGCTACGGCCCGTGCCTAGTCGTCGCTCCGGCAGAAGTCCTATCCCTTCACGAACGCTTTTGCATTCGCTACAGGCTTTTGCCCTTCCTTACGCTCGTCGCATCCCCGTATCCTCCTTGAAGGTTTGTTCGGGTCAGCTCGGATTGTTTCGGTCGGGCGAGGTTCCGGCACTCCCTCATCGATATGATTGGCTCATTCGAGCCGATCTAAAGTTTCGATTCTTTCGAAGCTTCGGATCGGCTCGAAGTGCCTTGCGTCATCATCACGAGCAGTACTATAACACGATTTCAAATTTCTGTCAAGCGTCTAGTGTTCATGCTCTGACATTTTTGCTCTGTTGCAGGCATTAATTGTCTATTTCTAGCTTTATTTTCAATGCTGTCATCCTTCGCCATTATTGTTGTCATCCCGAAGCCGAGGCATCTTGAAATGTGTTTTCCGAATCCTGCGAAGAGGACTAACTCTTAAGACGTCGTCCTTGAAACTCGAGCACGAGTTATCAAGGATCCATGTTGGTCATGGGTCCAGGGTAAAGTCTGCTGACTTTTCGAGGATGACGAAGTGATTACCCCTCTTTGTTTGAATCCTATCTTTGGGCGGCAGATAGGCGTGCCTTTTTTAAAAGCCCCAACTAGACTTCAGTGTCCGAAACGGTTTTCGCGATGAAGACGCCCGCGGCGGCCATGCTTGATCTCCGCCGCCATCATGGCGAGCGGCTGGAATTCGGGCGAATCCTCGCCATCAACCGAGCACTCGAGCATCTCGAGGAGCTTCAACCCCCCGAAAGGCCCGTCGAAAACGTTCTGGGAATTTTTCTTCCCGCTTTCTCGCGCCATACTTCCTCCGCTTCTCGCCAAGTGGCGAGAAATGAAAACTGGAGCCCTATGCCCCACCGAAGTTTTCGAGTCGCTCAAAGCGTCTCAAAAATTTTGGTGGGGGTGGAAGTTTTGAGGACTTCCAAACCTATTCCGCGAGGTAGCGCTCGATCCCAATGCGGAGAGCGCCTTCATCGTCGGGGGTGACGTCCATTTTGCAAGAGCCATCACAGGTCGTCGTCGTGACCTTGTGCGAACAACCCTTCGTCGGGTCATGCGCCCAGTCGAAGCTTGTGTGAACTTCGACGTGGTGAGTGCCGGTGCAAAAGCTGTCGCTCGAACTGCTACGCTTTCCGTAGCTAGTATCGAACCGACGGCCCGAAATTGCACCATCACGCGCGAACATCTCCGCCGAACCCGCGTCCAACTCAACCGGGTCTTCGACGATTCTGTCGCCTTCAACCAGAGACTTTCCTCCGCGGAGCTTTTGAAGCTCGACACGAAGGTCCGCCTCCTTCCTGCACGAACCATCGCAGTCACCTTCGACCGCAACGTCGTTCCTCGACTCGCCCGTATGACCGAAGTCATCGAGCGTCTTGCAGATGTGCTGCTTGCCGTCGCAAAAATGCAACGTCTCCCAGCCATCCGACCAGCCATGCTGATGCTTGCGCATCATGAATCCTCCATGCCTCGCCTTTTCAGGAGAGGACTTGTGGGTTGTGAATTGCAGTTGGGATTATCCCACCCTCACAAGCTACCGCTTCTTGTTCGCCACGAACAGAGCTATCGTGGCTCGAAGAACAGGTATCTGTGAGAGAAGAACAAATCCGAGAACCAGCCACTGTGCCTGGACGCTCATAAGCGCCTCCTTGGAGCAGGATGCCCCACCAAAAATCTCAAATTGATTTGAAAGCTTTGGTGAAGCTGCAAGGTATTCGGTCTTTTATTTCCTTGCTTTCCTCTTTTTTTTATCGTGCGGTCAGACGAGGAATCCGCACTAGCCTACCCTTCATAGTAGGCTTCTACCCGTGACCGAAGATCCCGATCTCGCCAGCAGAGTTTGAGGATTCGCGCCTCATCTCTGTCGGTGATTTCGAGCTTCTTCCCATGAATGACTTCGCAGCCACTCAGGGTCACGCCGGTTGCACATCCCAACCGGAGATCGACACGAATGTGCCGACCGCGATAGCGGATTTCATGGCAGTCATAGGTCGCCATGCTCACCCCTTTCTGGCCGAGTTGTCGGCCGGTAGTTAGTAAGGAAATGCGCGTGCGGGATTCTCAGGTCGGGAATGGCTTTTGGCCACCTGAGTCTTTATCCGCTTACGTTTCGCGCCAACGCCTGTGACTGGCGGTCACAGGAAGGATTGGTTCGGAAGCGTCCTGGCCTCATCAAGAGTGTCTAGGGCTTGCCGAGCCCGGGATTGCGAACTTCCGCAACCTTTTCGACTCTCTCGCTGTACCTTTTCGCTCCGAGCCTATCGAGGACCTTTCAGTACCCCGGAACCCGCTTGAAAGTTCATTGAAAACTCTCAAGCTGGTCCCGGGATAGTGGCCCCACCGAAGCATTCGAGTCGTCTCAAATGTTTTGGTGAAGCCCGCAAGTTTCTGAAAATTCTCAGAAACCTGCGTGACGGTGACGGCTCGTTAGGCCCCCTGGAGCTTCCCCAGAGAATTACGGCCGATCAGTCGGCATCTCCCAGCGTTCGGGCGCCCTTGCATTCGGGCTTCCGATCGATGAGCATGTCCAGCCGGCGCATGTCGCGCTCGGTGAACATGAGTGGCGCCCCTCGGAGGATTTCAATTCCTCCTCCCTCGAGGCTACCGTACCGCAGTGTCACCCGAAGGAGACGACCACGGTAGTACAGCTCACAACCCGTGTACCATGCCATGGTGGCCTCCTTGGTGGGTTAGAGAAAGTAAGTCGGGCAACTTATGGGTTATATCTGCTTTGGCGGTGGTGGGACATTGTCCCGCGCCTTGCAGACGTTTCCCATTCACATTGCGGCCCGTTTCACAACGCCTGATTTTGGCTGATCAGGGGGGATCAGGATTACGCTTCCTGGCCTCGACACGATTTGAGTTAGGGCTGCCAGGCCCGCTCAAACCATGCTGTACCTTTGGCGCTTTCCCGTTTCGAGGACCCCTCGGAACCCCGTTTCAGTCATCGAGTATCGATGCTTGAAATGGGATTCCGAAGTGATCATCGTAGAGCTCTATGCCCCATCGAAGAGTCTGATTTTTCAGACGCTTTGATAGAGCCCGCACGAAAGCAGTGAAGCTCTTCGTGCGGAAGAAAGCAGACTCGGGTTGGTGCAACACTTGCGTGTTGACTTGGCCCCGAGTTTTTGCCCGACCACTTTTCCGGTCAGGACTTTTCTTTCGAAGGGGCCCAAGCGACCCTCCGAAAGATACGCGGACATTCAGCCCATTTTCGTCGGAACCGCGAACCGACGATTATCCTTCCCGGTGCACTAGGGAGGGCGGGCCACGGAGGGTGACTTCATGCACCCTTGCAAGACAGATCGGCGCCGATCCGTGCTTGCAAGGCTCCGTGGAGCAGTCTATAGCGTCCTCAAAATCGAGCGGCGCCCGTTATCTCGACGTAGCTGCTCAGCCACCTCCGAGGCGGTAGGGTTCGGGTTGGTTCAACACTTGCGTGCTGACTTGGCCCCTTGCCCTATTGTGTCCTCTACCGTCTCCGGTGAGGATTCTTGCGTTCTCCAAGGCGCCCAAGCGAGCCTCGGATAATCGTGGGCTAAGTTGCCTCATTTACTCCTCTCGCCCCACGCGTCGAGAGAAGCTATCCTCCGTGGTGCACTTCGGAGGCTGAGGGGTGTTGCGCACGACGGGTGATACTGCTGCACCCCTCACGAGTCGGCCGGAAATCGGTCCGACGCTCGCGAGTTCCGTCGTGTCTTACTCGCCCGCCGCTTCCTCTTTCGAAGCCCGCGGGTCGGTGAAATTTTATTTACTGGCAGTCTTCGCTCGCCAGGCGTCCGGGAACTGCCCCCAGATTTTAACGAAGCCTGTGACCCGGGCCGTCGGGGCGAGATACTTGACTCGCAACGTTTAGACTTCTTGGCCGGATGGGTTCAGGTCTTGGGCACCGACGGAATCACTTCCGCCGGCAGGTCGCGCAAGACCTTCTTCACCTCCTCCGTTTGACCGGTGAGGCTGAAGTAGTCCTTGCATCCCTGGCGCTCCTCGGCGCTATCCACTTCCTTGAGTCCCATCCTTTCCACCGCAATCGCTCTTCCCAGACACCACTGCCCCATATTTTCCGGGGCGAGCGGCTCGAAGAAGAACATCTGCAGGGCGGCCATGACTATCGCGCTGAGGCTCATCTGTTTCTCCGCATGCCTCACCATCCCTGGCGAGGACTTGTGATTTTGGAGCTCCTTGCTCCGCCGAAGAGCCTGGTTTGTCAGGCGCTTGAGTGGAGCAAGGAGTCTTTCGAGTTGGTCTGTCATCTCGCTGGGCAGGACTATAACATAAACTTTTAATTATGTCAAGTGTCAGGTGTACATGGCAAGTTTATTTATCTAAAATGAGCCGATTTATAAACTAATAAACAACATGACTGTCCGTGATAGTGTATTTGAAAATTGAAAAATCACCACTCTTGATGGTGATTTTCATCGACAAATCCATTATCTCAACTTTCGATAGATCGAATGGTCTCCAACGCGCAATAATTCGACGATATTCCCCTCCTTAAATCGAAATGCAACTCGATTGTGATAGTCGACGCTGAAGGACCAGCGATTTTTATGATTTGAAAGCTTGTGCGTTTTGAGAAGTGGATGAAACGGATTTTCTTGAAAAAGACGCCCGCGAACTTTTACCGATTCCCGGATAGAGACGGGCAGTTTTTTGTAATCGCGTTTAAACTCCGGGGCATAAAATATTTCGTATCCCATATATACGATTAGGCATCCAGATCATCCCAATTTTTCAGCTTTTTAGCCTTCCCGGCATCACACAATCGTTCAGCTTCAGCGACAAGTTTATCTAGATGCTTCATATCGTAGGCATAACTATCTGCAACGAGAGCATTATAAGTTTCAACGTCTAACATCACCGCCTCGGGAACGCTGTTATTGATAATGAGAACCGCATCATGGCTTTTCTTGGCAGAGTCAATCACGGCACGATAGTTTCGCTGCAAATCCCGCACGGAATATGTTTGGGTAATAGATGTCATACGCTGACATACTATTGTATGTAAAATTATAAGTCAAGAAACTATCCTCAAATCAAAAACCCCATCAGAGACTTCGAGGATGCTTGAAGCTTCTGATGGGGTTTTGCATTTTATCCTGCCCTATCGAAGCTCAGAAATATTTCCGAGTTTTGATAGGGAGAGAAGGCCGGAGAACTCGAAGTTCTCAACGCCTTCCCACTGACCCGCGAGCGAGCGGGATCCTTTGATCAGGGTCGATGGTCACGGTCCGGATTCCGATTCGCAGGGCGAGGTGGCCCTTCGTATCCCGAACGTACCAACCGCTCTGTTTCGAGCATTGCGCCCTACCAAAAACCGCTTCGCCGGTTCCAGTCGAGATTTTGATCTCGACGCACTCCATCTTTCGATGGAGACGACGGAACTCGTCGATGCAGTAATAGTAAGCGCACCACTCGCCTTTCTCGAGATGCGGCTCGACAAAATAGTCCGAGCCGCCGTGGAGTGCGCAAGTCTCCACTATCTGTGCGGCCTCTCCAGCCCACTCGTCGGCATGGGCCTGCAACTTGCCCCACACCTTCGGCGACGAAGCGGCCACGATTTTGATGTGTGTACCCATGAATCCTCCTGTGCCTCGGTTTTCAAGCGAGGACTTGTGAGGGTGTTTGTTGCCGGCAATGACCGCTTGCCAAGCGCCCCGGAGCTTCCCCGGAGTATTACGGCCGAATATGTCGGCATCAGTTTGCGACTCATGATCGTAGACGGGATTTGTGCACCGATATTCCGGTACACCCGTTCGTTCGATCAGAGCCATATATTTTCAATTTTGTCTTATTCTGAGATTTTGATTTTCACCAAAACCCCATCAGAAGCTTCAAGTGTTCTTGAAATCTCTGATGGGGATGGGAGTATCGTGAGACTCCCGGCTCTTTGCATGCCTCTCAGTGATCCTTTTTCTTCGCCGTGAAGTACTTCATTTGAACATACTTGGCGAGAGCGAGGATAACGAGTATCGGCGTGCAAACCTCGCGGAACACCGGCATGCACAACAGCATGATGCCGGTCACGGCGAGCCAGAACGTAATGCTCTTCAGGCATTCCTCATGGAGGATACCCAAGGGCACCGCGCCGATCATGGCGCCGACAAGAATCTGTCGGCTGCCATCGTCTGCGTTTGTCGTGAAGAATACGACAACTCCGGCGAGGACCGCGACCGCGAGCGCGATGAAGGCGCCCTGCCGGATCGCCGCCTCCGCCGGGGTGTGGTGCCGCGTCGCGACGATGGTCGCAACAAGAATCGCGAGCGGAACCAACCACCACATGGAAACGATGAGCTCAGCCATGGTGCGTTCCTTTCCGGAGCCTGTGGCTCTCAAGGGTGGGTCCAAAGAACTTTACTTCGCGCGAGGGGACAGTCCCCTGCGGCTTTGGGGACGGTCCCCGTCGCGCGAATTACCATTTCATCCAGAATAGAGGGATGGAAAGCATTCGGGGTTCTGACTTCGTTCGGCGGGCGCCCCTATAAAGAAGGCAAGTTGCCGAAATCGGAGACGTACTGACCGGTGCTTCCAACACTCTATTCTGAGCGAAATACGTTTGTCAAAGACTGCAAACCTTTTTCTGACAAGCAATATAACACATTCCGGCAAACATGTCAAGAGATTACTTAACGCTTTATCAGCAATAACTTATTATACGGCTTATATAAGCTATTATTTGTATGTTATCTTCAACGTACAAAGTATACTTTTACGATATATCAAAACACCTGGCATTAAAGTCAGGTGTTGACAAATTATGACAAGTGTGTTAGTATACTGTTACGCACAACCAGAACATCGACTCGCGATGGTCGCGGAACCGGTGACTTTACAGAAGTGCGTAGAATTCGGAGACCGAAATGATCGGCGGAAACTGCTAGGCAGGAGAAAACACGAGAAATTAGAAAAACTTTGCGCCCCCTGGCAGGAGCGCAAGTAACAGTCTCATGACAAGCTACTTGCCTTCGAGGCTGTGAAGGAAAAACTCAAAGCATCCCCACCTACCGCTTGCTCCCGATCCCCCTTTGCCAGGAGGTGACCCATGATCGGTGCATAGCACCACCCTACCGCCGAGCGTAACATCCACTAGGGATGCGAAACTCGACGCGGGTGGTTTTTTTATTCCTTGACTTCTAGTCTTGCCACTTCTTTGTGAGCAAGCGAGAATAATTTTCTCATTGCATCAGCAATGGCTTTATTTTCCATTATCACTGAATACATTTTTCCTTCGAAAGTTACAAACATTATTTTATTACCGTAAACTGCGATATTCGCCTTAAACCTTCCCATTTCTGCCGGAAGATATCTTAGCGCACATTCATCATTTTTTTCACCTGATAAAACCCCTAACGCTTCAACCGGCTCTCCGCCAAAATATATTCCACGCACACAAGATTTTGCCTTTATTACTGACTCCTTCAATGGCTTTAGCTCTCCCGGCATAAATGTCGCTCGAACGGCTTCGATGTCAGAAATCTCATCAATCTGCTTTGACTGCGCGGACTGCATGTCTGCAAGGATATTCCGCACGCCCTCTTTACCCTCAAACATGCGCACGATTGGCTTTTCACCGCCCAAAGACAATTCCAATTCCGGAACCACGCGTTCGAGCTCCGAAATTTTTTCTTTCATCTCAACCTCGCGGCGGCGCGCATAGGCGAGTAATTTCTCCGGATGTTCGGCGGCAAATAACTTTTTCTTTTCAACCATGACGCTCGCCATGATGCCGCGCGCAATCAAAGATTCGATCGCGACATAAACCGCCTGACGCGATAATCGTGTTGATTTTGTTAGCTGAATCACGGTTCCCGGACCATGTCCGAGCGCCGCCATGTAAGTCTTGATTTCGCTCTCGAGAAGTCCGAGCGACTGGAGAATTGGCTTGATGTCTTTCATATGGAGATTAGGGCGTAGGGTTTAGGCCGTAGGCCGTAGCTTTACTACGCCCTACGGCCTGTGGCCTATCGCCTACCATTATAACGTGAGACGTTTCGCGAGCTCAACCGGAGTTTCGTGAATCATCTCGCCCTGAATTATTTTCACCACTTTTTTGCGCATTTCCGAAGTTAAACCAGTTTCAAAAACACTTTCCAATTTCGCTGGAATAAATATAAAAATCTCGCTCACCGCCGCAACCTGTTTTGCGATTTCACTCATAGCGGCTTTCAAAACATGATCATGAAAAACGTGTGGCTGTAAGTTTTTATTCGGGTTACCAGCATCAATCCCATCGTATCCTTCCGCCGGCACTTCAATCGAAAAAACATTATGAGCCTCATCCCCTTTTACCAAATATCCCTTCGCGTGAAGCTGATCGACCGTCACAAACAAAGCTGAGTTCGGAAAATGGCGAATACCGGATGGGATTTTCATATAGAGATAGATTAATAATTGATCGCCAAGATCCCTCGGCTTCGGGATGACAGCAGACTCATCGAAATCTTAGCATAAAAAAAGAGAGCCGTGCGCAACTCCGCGCTTAGCTCCCGTATCCACGATCACGATACCCGCCTCGCGCGAGCTTCAAACGAACTTGAGCACCATGCCCTCGAATGCGGGCAAGAAGACCCTGATGCTTCCGCTGACTGTCCTTTCACCGACCTCGTACCTGCCACGCACATCGTCTCCGTTTGTTGCTGTTCCCTGGAAGACGATCACTTCGACGACCTCGCCTTCCTTGTTGTATTCCCTGGAGTCTTGGTACGCGTCGATTTCGAAAAGGAACTTCTCTTTCGTGCCCTTCCTGCTGCGCCGCACCGTCATCTCGACTGGCACCTGACGCTGGTACGCGTCAACGAAGAAATAGCCTTTCGGCGCCTCGAGGATTGTAAGCAACTGCTTTGCCTTCTGCCTGGTCATCGGACCACTCCTGGGCTATGCCCGGTTGTTTGTGAACCAAGAAAACGGTAACCCATATACATCTCTATGTCAAGCAGAGTTGACACATATGCCATTTTCTGCTAAGTTTGGACCAGGACTTTTAGGTCAATACTCACAAAAAGACACGGAGGTAACGGTGAAAATGCCCGCGATGGCAATATTTGCCACCAGCATCACCGTATTGGTTATGGCACTTGGATGCGAAATACTCCCGAATGCCGAAGCGAACACTCCTTCGGCGACGGACGTCCCCCCAATCAAGGAGGCGAAGCCTGGGAAGTCGAAAAAGAAGACTCCTGCAAAGAAGACGCCAACAAAAGTGACGCCGAAAGTAGCTCCCAGCGCTCCAAAGACACGGACTCAAAAGGTCGTCGAGATTACCGCGGGTGACGACCGGATTGATCCAGGTGGCTGTGTGCACGCCTACGAAGTGAGCGAACCCGTCACGAATTACTGGCTCAAGCGCGCTTCCTGCACCATCCCCGGGCTCAGAGCCAGGGGCAATAAAGAAATCCAGCTCCTTTATCCGGCATCACTCACCGACCTGTCGATTTTGAAGGTTCCAAACCTGACCAAGGCGCTGCTTTCAAGCCTTGCGGGCTGGCGTTGCGATCCGAACTCACCAGGCTGCACGAACAAGTTTCACAAAGCCTGGGATATTCGCGCAAAACCGAATGAACCAGTTCACGCATCAGCGACTGGCACCGTGATTGAAAAGTACTGGGACGGCGCGCCATCAAGTTTTCCGAAAGATGTACAAGGATGCGGTAATACGCTCACTATCCAGCTCGAGAATCGCCCGGATGTGCGCGTGACCTACTGTCATCTCTCGAGCTACGCCTCCGGTCTCAAAAAGGGAGACCACGTCACTCGAAGCGAGATCATCGGTTATGCCGGGAGCACCGGGAACGCCACCGGAACCTGCATTCACACGCAGGTTGAGATGAAGACACCTCCTCCGGGATGCCAACTCGTCTCGAACCGTAACCTAGTCAACCCGTTTTGCGTCGACTGGGATTTCATCTACAAACCCTGACCTTCAAAGCCCCGCAGCACCTCGTTTTCGAACGATGTGCCCGGGGCTTGTTTAATTACAGCCGTTTTGTTATATTTCAACCACTAATTAATAGGTATGGCCGGGCTTTAGCTCAACCATACCCGAACAGAAGTGTTTCGTGGCTGTGTTTAGATGTTTCTCTAACCTCTAAGCTCTAAGCCCTAAGCTCTTCCCGCTATGTTAGACAAGAATAAGAAGGAGAAACTGATTGAAAAGTTCGCCATCCACAAGAACGATACCGGCTCGTCCCAGGTGCAGATCGCGATTTTGACCGAAGAAGTCAAAGAACTCACGAAGCACTTGAAGATGCACAAGAAAGATTTCAGCTCGCGCCGCGGTCTTATCAAGAAAGTCGGTGAACGCCGACGCTTGATGAAATACTTGGAACGCGAAGATAAAAAAGGCTACGAGAAACTCATGAAGGCTCTCGGACTTGTCTAAACACTCCTCGAAAGCCTCGACATATCTTGTTGGGGCTTTCGAACTACACGGGAAGTTTTCGCGAGCGCGGTATGGCTTACTCTGCGGCGGGCAAATTGGGAGCGCATTGCCCGGCGCAGAGTACGACCATAATCGCTCGCCAACTTCGGACCTACATCTCGAATGCTCCTGCAACAAGCTCATCGCACCTCAAAATATTTTTACAAACCCGCTACTCTGCATTCGTTCGCTCGGTCGCGGGAACGAAATAAAACACACATTTTTAAAGACGTTACTACGCCCTGCGGCCTACGGCCTACGCCCTAGTCTCCACGGCCTTTCCCCACTATGCCACACAATTCTCGTCATCCAATGCAACATCCAGAACAGCGCGTCGGAATTTTCATCGATGTTCAAAACATGTACTACAGCGCCCGCAATCTTTTCGATGCTAAAGTGAATTTTGCCAAAATCGTGGAACGCGCGCTCGCCGACCGCAAACTGGTTCGCGCTATCGCCTACGTCGTCCGCACCAAAACTCGCGAGGAACAGCCTTTCATCGACGCGTTACAAAAAGTCGGTATCGAAACCAAAGAAAAAGAAATTCTTGAATACGCGGGCGGCGCTAAGAAAGCTGATTGGGATGTCGGCATCGCGGTTGATGCCATCCGCATGCACGAAATTCTTGATGTCATCGTAATCGTTTCCGGCGACGGCGACTTCGTGCCGCTCCTCGAATATTTGAAAGGTCACGGTCGTCAGGCCGAAGTTATCGCCTTCCGCGAAACGACTTCGACCATGCTCGTTGATGCCGCCGATGTTTACACGAACATGAGCGAAGCTCCGGAAACTTTCCTTATCAGCGGCAATCGAACTCCGCGACGCCCTCTCAAAACCGAAAGCAACGAAGAGCTAAATAATGACTTCGCAAACTCCGACGATGACGAGAAGGCTCCGGCCCCGCAACCATCCGCCTCGCATAAAACAGAAAAGTGGGCACTCTAGGTTGTCATTCTGAGCGCAGCGAAGAATCATGCCTTGATCCTTCGCCAAGCTCAGGATGACAACACCATTCGGTGAATAGCACCTGAAACTTATTCATCATTCGTCACGAGAGATCGAGACCTCAAACGGTCTTTCCTCTCGTGATGAGTGCTTATAGATATCTATGGAAAAAGTGTTTTCGATGGATTGGAATGGCTCACCGCTCACAATCAAGACCGGCAAGCTCGCCAAACAGGCTTCCGCTTCAGCGCTTGTGTCGCTCGGCGAAACAATCGTGCTTGCAGCCGTCGTGATGTCGCCGGAAAAGCGCACAGGAATTGATTTCTTCCCGCTCCAGGTCGAGTACGAAGAAAAGTTATACGCGGCCGGAAAAATCAAAGGCTCGCGTTTCATCAAGCGCGAAGGTCGCCCGACCGATGATGCGACTTTGATTGGTCGTCTTATCGACCGATCGGTGCGCCCACTCTTCAACGACGCCATGCGCAACGAAATTCAGCTCATCGTTTCGGTTTTGTCATTCGACGGCGTGCATTCGCCGGACGTTGTCGGCTTGATTGCCGCTTCGACCGTGCTCCACATGTCCAAAATTCCGTGGGCCGGACCTATCGCCGGTGCCAAAGTCGGTCGCGTCGACGGAGAATGGAAATTGAATCCGAGCTACGAAGACCTAACCAAATCTGATTTGGAATTATTCGTCGCCGGAAATTCAGAAAAAGTTTTGATGATTGAAGCCGGCGGAAATGAAGTTCCGGAAACCGAAGTCTACGAAGCCATCATGTTCGCCAAAAAACATTTCGGCGGCGTTTGTGATTTGATTGAACAGGTGCGCAAGGCCGTGGGTCACGAAAAAGTAAATCCCCTTCAGCTTGATGACGCCGGACTCGCGCATGAAGAAGAAAAAGATGAGATTCTGGCCCGCGCCAAAAAAGATTTCATCCTCGCCTCGATTGAAAAGAATTTTTTCAAAGAACCAAAGGCTGATAAAGTCGGACGCCGCGAAGCCAAGGGCCGAATCAAAACCGAATTCAAAGCCTGGCTCAAAGAAAATTCGATCGACGAATCTTTCCACGGCGAGCTTCTCTCAAGCGTCGATTGGATTGTCGAAGAGCAGATTGTTGAAAAGATCTTAGCCGAAGATCGTCGCGTTGACGGTCGCGGATTAGATGAAATTCGCGAGCTCACTTCCGAAGTCGCGCTCTTCAGCCGCAATCACGGCACCGGACTTTTCTCACGCGGTGAAACTCAGGTTTTGACCGTCGCGACTTTGGGCGCCCCTGGTGACGCTCAGACGCTCGACGGCATGGAAGTAAACGGCGAAAAACGCTTCATGCATCACTACAACTTCCCTCCTTATTCGGTCGGCGAAGTTAAACCAATGCGAGGTCCGGGACGCCGCGAAATCGGCCACGGAGCTCTCGCTGAAAAAGCTTTGGAACGCATGATTCCGGCCAAAGAAATCTTCCCATACACGATTCGTTTGGTCTCGGAAGTTCTCGGCTCGAACGGTTCAAGCTCGATGGGCTCAGCCTGTGGTTCGACGCTCGCTCTTATGGACGCCGGTGTGCCGATTAAGGCTCCGGTTGCCGGACTTGCCATGGGACTCGCTTCCGTTGCGGGCAAAGACGGTCATATCAGCAAGTACAAAATCATCACCGACTTGTCTGATTTGGAAGATGGCACTGGCGGTATGGATTTTAAAGTCGCCGGTACCCGAAAAGGCATGACCGCGATTCAGCTTGATACCAAAACTCTCGGCCTCTCGGACGAGATCGTCAAAGAAACCTTGACCCGAGCGAACACGGCCCGCATGCGCATTCTGGACGTCATGAAAGCTGTGATTGCCGAACCGCGCAAGGAACTTTCACCGTTCGCCCCAAGAATTATCACGCTCAAAATCAATCCGGAACTTATTCGCATCGTGATCGGACCGGGCGGCAAACAGATCAACGAAATCATTGCTGCGACCGGAGTTTCGATTGATATCGAAGACGACGGCACGGTCTTTATCACTGGCACGAATGCCGAGATGAGCGCCAAGGCCGTTGATTGGGTGAATAGCTTGACGCGCGAGGTAAAAGTCGGCGAAACTTTCCGCGGCAAGGTTACGCGCATCATGGATTTTGGAGCGTTTGTCGAAGTCGCGCCAAAGAACGACGGCCTAGTTCACATTTCCGAACTCGCGCCGTTCCGCGTTGGAAAAGTTACCGATGTCGTGAATATTGGCGACGTGATTCCGGTAAAAGTTATCGAAATCGACGAGCTTGGACGCATCAATCTTTCCTACAAACAGGCGGCCGGAAACAAGTTTGAAAACATGGATCCGTCGCAGTACCCGAAGTCAGAAATGCCGCCACGCACGGGCGGTAAACCATTCCAAAAGAACTAAAAATGGACTCAAGCTTCAACAAGCCACAAAATCTTTCACGCGCCGAGCTACTCTGGCTCGGCGTCGTGGTTGTTTTGTTGTTTGTTGGGATTTTTGGTTCATTCGAACCTGATAAGTTTCGAAAATTTTCACCAAAAGACACAGTTCTTTACGTCTCTTCAAAAGATAATGGCCTGCGTTCGGCGAGAGCCTATCTTGCTGATGGCAGCACTTCTGATTTATCAAATGGAAACGGTATCTCGATTCAAAAAACGGGTGAGATTTCGGATATTTTCGTAGATCCTTTCCCGAACGCAACGCCTTGGCAGAATTTGCGCATGCGATTCTCATCGGCCTACGGAATATTTTTGAACAACAACCGAACGGATCTGCTTTTTGGTTCCAGAGAAAACAAACTCACCTACTTGCGCGGCTCAAAATCAGAAAACCTTCAAAGCACCGACTCCTCACATCTCCCGGCCTCGCTCACCATCTGGAGCACCAAAAATGAGCCCATCGCTATCATGAAAGCTACGGACCGTGAAATTACAGCTGAAGCCGAAGGCCGCTATGGCCTTTCAACCTCACCAAACGTGATTATCAAAACAAACATTCCGAACGCTGAAGATTTTTTAAAGCTACTTACCGGCTTTGATGATCCAAAAAAGATTTCTCTGCCTTTGAGCGACGGTACCCCGGCCACCGAAATCATCGCGAAAACTGATGATTTGATAATCAACGAGATCAATTCTATTTTCGGAAAAATAATTTTAACTAAGTCGGAAAAATTGGTGCCAGCTATCTTGCCGCTCTCAGATTCTTCTAAAGATGGAATCCCTACACTAATTTTTAGCTCAAGCGCTTTCATTGAAGAGCGCTCCAGTTGGAATGAAGCTTCTTGCCCTATCACTTCGCTCACAAGTTTTAATCTGAACCCGTTTTTTGCACTCGGAAAAGACCAAAAAAATAGAATCACCTTCTGCACCAAGTAACTTTGGCTAAAGACAGCGTTTTTGTTCTTGTGGATAACTTGTGTGGAAAGCACCATGTTATCCACAGAGGCTATCCCAATAAGAATTCAATATTTTTTTAATCGGAGTTCTCAAGAATATGCTGATTTTGTGCTATACTTGTCTCAGTACCTTACTTAACTTCGCTAGTTGAATCGGAAGATGCTAATCAAGCACCAAAAACCCCGACAACGAGCGACAAAAAGTCTCTTTGCTATTCTTTTTGGAATCGTAAAATAAAAAGAAAAGCAAAAACAAAATAAAAAAGTCAGCCGAATCATCTTTAGGCTCTTCCCTTCATATGTGGTCTGCGTGACTGCATCGGGATAGCCGAAGAACGGCAGAGAGACTCGCATAGTACTTTTCAAACGGTACGGATAACCGAAAGTACATAAGAAGCTGCGTCTTGCGTCCAAAGCAAACCAGCGCCTCAGGCAACTGCCCTTTGGCAGCCGGAGAATTTTTTTAGGGTGGAAAAACGCCCCAAACACAAAACTCTGAGGTCAAACGATGTTTGCAGACACCCCGATGTCATCAGTCGGAGAATCTCACTTCTGCGCAAACACCGGATGAACTCAAAGAGAAAGGCGTGTAAGCATGGAATATAAAACCATCCAACAAGCGAAATGTACTTGCATAATCCGCGAATAGGTCGCGCCACCCAATAAATCATATTTACGGGGCTGTGCGCGTCCTATTTTATTTGCCAAAAGCTTTTAAAAGGGTTACCATCGGTCGAAATACCGGAGACTTTAAATCTCCTTTGAAAACTACTCTCTCAAACACAATTCCTATGTATAAGACATATGGCAAGGAGTTTATCGAGAAAATGAGACTAGCTCTTATCGACGAAGAGACTAAGCTCGAACGTGAGCTTTCCGAAATCGGAACAGTTGATCCAAATGACCCTGGATCATTCACGCCGAACGTACCGGAACCATCTAGCGGCGAAGAAGAAAGTGCTTCCGAAGCCACGGTTCTCGGCGACACGATGGCGGTTGCGGAAGAGCTCAAGAGCGCACTCAAAGATGTAGTTGGTGCATTAAAACGCATCGAAAAAGGAACCTACGGCAACTGCAAATACTGCAAGGAAAAGATAGACGACAAGCGCCTACTCGCAAGACCATCAAGCTCAAGCTGCATTAAATGCAAGAAGTCTTTCATGAACGAAGTTTAAACTTGTGACCTTGTGATCGCGACACTATTTTTTCTAGTCGACCAAATTATCAAGTTCCTGATTCGGGGGCGACTCGCAAATGGCGAGTCGCTTCTCGGTTCCGGAAGTTTTCAAATTGCCCATTTCGAAAATTTTTACGGACCTTTCAGCCTGCCATTTCCGATGTGGTCGGTTACCGCCCTGCATGTTTTAGTTTTATCAGTCGCGCTCGCCTACTATTTTTTCCAAAAAAAATACCGCCACGGATTAATTTGGATTATCGGCGGCGGCACATCTAATTTAATCGATCGCCTTTACTTTGGTAGCACTACTGACTATATCTCCTTCCCCTGGAACGGCTTCTGGAACCTGGCTGACTTCATGGTAGTGATTGGAATCGCCCTGATTCTATTCACTAAAGAGAATTCTCCACAGCCGACGCTTGAAAAAAATTAGTAGGCATGAACATGATGGTTGGTGGTAATTTATGCCTGCCAAGACAAGGAGTGGTTCGCTTTCGGGACTTGATTTTACTGTTGTCGATGTTGAAGTTGATATTCAAAATGGTTTGCCGAAGTTTATAATTGTTGGTTTGCCCGACACCTCGGTTCAGGAAGCTCGCGACCGAGTCACCTCAGCTCTAAAAAACAGCGGTTACGGCTTTCCACGAACTCACATCGTGGCAAATCTGGCACCCGCTGATGTTCGCAAAGAAGGTCCGTGTTTTGATGTGCCAATTGCCCTCGGCTTACTCGCCGCTGATGGTATTTTTCCGACGGAAAAAATTCAGGAGATGATGTTCTTTGGCGAACTCGCGCTCGACGGAGCTCTTCGTCCAATCACCGGATTGCTTCCGCTGCTTCTTGGCGCCCGAAAGTTAGGTCAAAAAATTGCCGTTGTGCCGGAAGCGAATGCTCTTGAAGCCGGGCTTGTACCCGACATGATTATTCTCCGCGCCAATCATTTGCGCGATATCGTCGCTCACATTCAGGGCACAGCTAAACTCACACCGGTTGAACCAGCCAAACTTAGCTCCGAAGAAGCTATCTATGAAGTAGATTTAGCTGATATTTGCGGACAAAATCACGCCAAAAGAGCTCTTGAAATAGCAGCGGCCGGCGGGCACAACCTGCTCTTTTCGGGTCCCCCGGGATCCGGAAAAACCCTTCTTGCCCGCGCCTTACCGTCGCTCTTGCCGCCGCTCACCCAAGAAGAGCTACTTGAAGTCATGACTCTGCA
>Ga0194060_10001377_pt1 | contig 17343 bp, 13 predicted proteins | sample SepL225m_MetaG_FD_163427 | JGI IMG/M metagenome (GOLD analysis project Ga0194060, IMG submission 163427) | Anoxic zone freshwater microbial communities from boreal shield lake in IISD Experimental Lakes Area, Ontario, Canada - Sep2016-L222-5m | ecosystem: Environmental > Aquatic > Freshwater >...
GATGAACCTGTGCCGGGTCAAATTCCGCGACCATCAGCGCCTCACCCGCGGCGACATGCCCGAGTATTCCGTGCCCACCTACAAGGGCATGGGGGACGTGCCGCGCGCGGGCAACGACTCCGGGGGAGGGCAACTCGGCAACGCCATCCATTGCAAGCCGCACGGCGCCAACGACTGGATCTACGTGGTTGTCCAGGAGGCGGTCTGGCACGGGCTCGCACAGCGTATCGGACAGGAAATCGGCATGCCCGATCTTGTGACGGATCCGCACTTTGCCACCATCGGCGAGCGGCGCAAGAACCAGCAGCTCATGTGGACGCTGATCAACAAGTTCGCCGAGAAGTATACCAAGCGCGAATTCATGGCGATCCTGAACCCGCTCGACGTGCCCTGCGGACCGATCATGTCGACCGAGGATCTCGCCAACGACGAGCACGTTCGCGGCCGCGAGATGTGGGTCGAACTCGACCACCCGCAGCGCGGCAAGTGGTGGAATGTCGGCATGCCGATCAAGCTGTCGGCATCGCCGGCGAAAATAGAGCGCTCGCCGACGCTGGGCGAGCATACCGAGGAAATCCTTACGCAGGTGCTGGGCTACGACGAGGCGACGGTTGCGGCGTTCAGAACCGCGGGCGCGTTCAGCGCGCCGCCAAAGAAGAAGGCGTAGCCGCACCGCGGAAACGGGAAATTTTTTATCGCAGGGGACGACATCATGCGTATTGCAATCATCGGTCAGCAGGACTTTGGCAAGGCGGTCATGGAGGCATTTCTCGCGCGCGGCGACGAAGTGGCAGCCGTGTTCTGTGCGCCGGAGAAGGAGGGCGCGCGGCCCGACGCGCTGCGCGCCGCGGCAGAGGAGAAAGGGCTCAAGGTCTACCAGTTCAAGTCGCTGCGAGCCCCCGAGGCGGCCCAGGCGCTGGCCGCAGCCAAGGCCGAAATCGGCATCATGGCGTTCGTGCTGCAATTTGCACCGCAGGAATTCGTCAGCATTCCAGCGCGCGGCACCATTCAGTATCACCCGTCGCTACTGCCCAAGTTTCGCGGGCCTTCGTCGATCAACTGGCCCCTGATCAAGGGCGAGATCGAAACCGGCCTCACCATTTTTCGCCCTTCGGACGGACTGGATGAAGGCGCGGTGATCCTGCAAAAAAGAACCCCCGTCAGCGATGACGATACGCTGGGCACGGTTTATTTCGATCGCCTGTTTCCCATGGGCGTGGCAGCGATGCTCGAGGCCGCCGACCTGGTTGTCGCGGGCAAGCATAAGGAATCGATGCAGGATGAAAGCCGGGCAAGCTACGAAGGCTGGTGCCGCGAGGGCGAGGCCAGGATCAACTGGGCCAGTCATGTCGATTTCATTCACAACCTGATCCGCGGTTGCGATCCTGCGCCTGGCGCATGGACCACGCACAACGGAGAAAAGCTGCAGTTGTTTGGTTCGAAAAAGCACCTCGCGCGTACCTTCGGTGCGGTAAAGGGAAAAGTGGGCGAGGTCAGCGCGGTCAGCGCGGCTGGCATGGTCATCACCGCCCAAGGCGGGCAGATCGAAATAGCCAAAGGCAAGTTGGGCAGCGGCAAGAAGGTTTCACCGGCCGATCTTGGGATCGAAGTCGGTACGATACTCGGGAAGATCTGACAAAGGTCCTGTCGCATTCGCAAATTCCTCCGACTTGGAAGATTCGCGCTCTCGCGCAGAACCCGTTCGCATTGCGCAGCCAGCTCTTCTTGAGGTAACGCAAGATGCCCAGCTTTTAGGGCATCGTTGGCGGGGAGCCGAGACTCGCGATCGGAAAGCACTGTGTCTCCGCGCAAGCGTTCGACCAATTTCGTCCGACTCGCATAGGTTCACCATCTACGCTTTGCTTGAAACCGGCGCATTAGGTCCCGGTGTTCCTCAGGCCGATTAGCAAAAACCATTTGACTAATCTAATACTTAACTGCAAGAATGAGTATTATCGCCCTGTTTATAAATAGGACTTGCCCAAGCATGGATGCGGAACTGGCGGCGGCGGGAAAGCAAGTGTTAAAACGGGCGCCTGGGCGCCGCGTGGCCTAGGTGCAAAATGCTCTTCCATGACAGGAGCGTGCTGTTTTTTTCGACGGCGGAAATAGCACAAGCGCAGCGGCTAATGTCGTAAAATGCGTTGCGTATCGGGCAGATAGCCCGGCAAACGCAAAAGAAGATCAGGTGGGCAGAGGATCAGATATGACGAAAGCCGGATTTTTGAAAACCGACTGGTTCCTCGGGGTCGCGGTCGTCATTTTTGTCGTTTTGTTCAACCGCTTGAACGGTCTCATTCCGAGTCTGGAGCGCAAAGCCTACGACCTCGGGGTTGTTGCAACTTCGCGCGCGCCGCTGGACAAGATCGCGATCATCGCCATTGACGAGCAAAGCCTCGCCAGTCTTGGGCCATGGCCATGGTCGCGGGACGTACTGGTTAAAATGACCGACCAGCTTTCGGCCGCGAAGGCGAAGGTGATTGCCTACACGGTGCCGTTTTCCGACCTGCAAGCCGGAGCTGGACACGGCTACATCGTCAAGCTGCTGGAGATGGCAGGGGCCGGCGCACCGACCGGCGCAGCAGCAGTGACCTCATCCGGGGCTTTGGCGCCGTTCATCGCGCTGCTGAAAGAGGCGGAGCAGTCGCTCAATTCGGATCGAAGGCTTGCAGATAGTTTTGCCCGTGCGGGAAACGTGGTCGCGATGGACTCGTTCGAACCGGGTGAGTCGCGCGCGAAGCCGGAAAAGCCGCTGCCGGAGTATGTGACCAGAAACCGTCTGGCCCAGGCAGGCAATGGTGCCGAAAGCGGCATGCTGACTGTGCGCAGCGCGGAATTTCCGATAGAGGTCATCGGCAAGGCTTCCGCAGCTCTCGGCCCACTTGGCGCCAGAGCCGATGTCGACGGCCGCATTCGTACCGAACCGCTGGTGCTCGGCTATTTTGACCAGGCCTATCCTTCCATGTCCCTGCTGGTCGCTGCAAGAAGCCTGAATCTGGGTGTGGATGACATCAAGGTTAGGCCTGGAGCTCAGGTGTCGCTGGGCAAACTCAACATCGCCACCGACTCCGCAACGCAGATGCACACGTACTTCTACAAGGATCGCGACGGACGGTCGGCGTTTCCGGTGGACTCGTTCCACGACGTGCTCACCGGCAAGATCCCGGCGAGCAAGTATCAGGACAAGATCGTGCTGGTCGGGCTGACCAAGGCCGGCCCCGGCAACATGACGGCGACTCCGGTATCGCCGGCCGTGCCGCAGGTTCTGATGCTGGCGCATTCGGTATCTTCGATATTGTCGGAGCATTTCTTCACGGTGCCGGCCTGGGCCTTTTGGGTCGAACTGCTGGTGTTCGCGCTTGTCGCCGCCTATCTGATTGCGCTGTTGCCGCGGCTCAAGGCGGGCGCGGGCGCGTTTGTGACTGCGGTACTGGTCGGGCTGTTGTTGCTAGGCCACTTCGCGCTTATGGCCTCTGCGTCCATTTGGCTGCAATTGATGCTGCCGCTGGCGCTTTTGTTGACCGGGCATGTCCTGCTGGCTGCCAAGCGCATTGTCCAGAAGGACGCGGTCGAGGTGAAAGCAGAAGCCGCACCCGCCGAGTCCAGCCGCATGCTGGGACTCGCGTTTCAGGGCCAAGGCCAACTCGACTTGGCTTGGGACAAATTCCGCAAGCTGCCGCTGGACGACGGGTTGATGGAAAACCTGTACAACCTGGCGCTGGATTTCGAGCGCAAACAACAGTTCAGCCAGGCGGAGACGGTATTCCGGCACTTGGCCAATCACAATTCCAAGTTCCGCGACCTTGAGGTGCGGCTGAAACGCGGCGATGTGGTGTCCGAGACCGTTGTCCTTGGCGTTGGAACGGGGCAATCCGCAGGTTCCAAGACTGCGGGCACAAGTGCGGGGGCAGGCACAGACTCAGGCGCAGCCGGGGCCGGCGCGGCCGCAAGCGCCAGTTCAAGCCCAGGAAAGCAAATGCTCGGCCGCTATCAGGTCGAGAAGGAACTGGGCAAGGGTGCGATGGGCGTGGTCTATCAGGGCAAGGACCCGAAAATAGGGCGCGTGGTGGCGATCAAGACCATGGCGCTGTCGCAGGAGTTCGAGCCGGACGAGCTGGCCGAGGTGAAGGAGCGGTTTTTCCGCGAAGCGGAAACAGCCGGGAGGCTGTCGCATCCCAATATCGTCACCATCTTCGATGCCGGCGAGGATCACGAGTTGTGTTATATCGCGATGGAACTGCTCAAAGGCACGGACCTGATACCCTACACCAGGCCGGATAATCTGCTGCCGGTCGACAAGGTGGTGTCGATCGTCGCGCGCGTCGCCGACGCGCTCGGCTATGCGCACAAGAAAAACATCGTGCACCGGGACGTCAAGCCGGCAAACATCATGTACGATCCGGATAGCGACACGCCCAAGGTTACCGATTTCGGCATCGCGCGCATCACTGATTCGTCCAAGACCAAGACGGGCATGGTGCTTGGGACGCCGTCCTACATGTCCCCGGAGCAGCTTTCTGGCAAGAAAGTGGACGGACTCAGCGACCTGTACTCGCTTGCCGTGAGCCTGTACCAGATGTTGTGCGGCTCATTGCCCTTTGCCGGCGGCTCCATGGCGCAGTTGATGTTCAAGATTGCGAATGAGCCGCCGACGGACATACTCTCTATTCGGCCCGATCTGCCGCCCGGTTTGGTGGCATTTCTGGACACTGCCATGGCCAAGGGGGCCGATGAGCGCTATCAGACCGGCGACGAGTTCGCTGCGGCGCTGCGGGCGTCTTACGGCAGTGGCGCAATGGCGGCCGCCGGAGGCGGAAGCCTCGACATGGATATCAGCCTTTAGGAATCGTGCGCATGAATCTGAGTCAAGCTATAGAGGTTGCCAGCCACACCGATTCGGGCATGGTGCGCGAGCACAATGAGGACTCGATCGCCTTGATCGCGGAGAAAGGCTTGGTGGTGCTGGCAGACGGCATGGGGGGCTACAACGCAGGGGAAGTAGCCAGCGGCATGGCCACCACGGTGATCACGACGGAAATGAGGCAATTGCTGGAGGATCATCCGCCGCACGAGATCGACCAGCAGAGCGGCCAGAAAACCTCGCAGAAGATGCTGCAGGAACAGGTGACCAAGGCCAATACATCGATCTATCAGGCTTCGCAGAGCCAGCCGCAATATGCCGGCATGGGGACGACCCTGGTTATCGCCTTGTTTTACGATAACAAGATGATGGTCGCGCATATAGGCGATTCGCGCCTGTATCGCTTGCGCGGCAACGAATTCACCCAGGTGACCAAGGATCACTCGCTGCTGCAGGAACAGGTGGACGCCGGCATGCTCACCAAGGAGCAGGCAAAGCACTCGGCAAACAAGAATCTGGTGACGCGGGCGCTGGGTATCGACCCGGCGGTTGAGGCGGAAATCCACGAATACGACACGCTCCCCGGTGACATCTATCTGCTGTGCTCGGACGGCTTGTCCGACATGGTGGGTGACGAGGATATAGGCATGGCGTTGCAGGCGCTGGGGGCCAACCTGAACCTGGCGGCGCAGCAGCTGGTGCAGATGGCCAATGACAATGGCGGGCGCGACAACGTGTCGGTAATACTTATCAAGATTTTGCGTGCATATCCGGCCAAACAGGGTCTGATGTCGAAAATTTTCGGATGGTTTAGATAGTACGAGGAAAATGCTATGGCGAAGCTGATACTCAGTATGGACGGTCTGGTGCTCAAGGAAATTGTTCTTTCCAAGGAGCGCACCACCATCGGTCGCAAGCCGCACAATGATATCCAGATCGACAATCTGGCCGTCAGCGGCGAGCACGCCGTCATCGTGACGATACTCGCGGATTCGTTCCTCGAGGATTTGGGGAGCACCAACGGCACCTGCGTCAACGGAAAAACGGTGAAGAAGCATTTTCTGCAGAACAACGACGTGATCGAACTCGGCAAGTACAAGCTCAAGTACATCAGCGAAGCCGTGGCCGGTGCAGCGAAAGCGGCTGATTTCGAAAAGACCATGATTCTGCGCCCGGGGGCGATACGCAAACCGGCGGAAGCTCCGCCGCCGGCGACCGCCGGCGCACCGGCGCCGGCCGGGGCTCCTCCAAAGTCGCACAGCGACACGGTGACCGGCATGGCGCCCTCTGCCGGCGCAACTCCGGCCGCGGCGCCTCCAGCGGCCGCCGCTGCGGCGAAGCGCGCTATGCTGCAGCTGCTGTCGGGCGCGAACGCTGGCAAGGAACTGGAACTCACCAAGCCGCTTACCACCCTGGGCAAGCCCGGCGTTCAAGTCGCGGTGATTACGCGCCGGCCGCAAGGTTTTTTCATTACCCATGTCGAAGGCGCCAACAAGCCGACGGTCAATGGAGCACCGATAGAAATGCAGGCTCACGCTCTCAACGACCATGATGTCATCGAACTTGCCGGGGTGAAGGTGGAGTTTTTCTACAAGACCTGATTCGCCCCCTCTATAAGTGTGGTATCGGGCGCCCCGGGTCGGTGGAGCGCAGTAGAGGGACGAAGCGGAATTGGACCGGTTCAACGCACAGCGCCTGCCTCCGGAGTGCGAGCTTTACAAACTGTATTTCGGCCGCATCAGGCAGTGCCCGGGCGGATCCGCCGGGAACCGACTGGGACAGGTCAAAGCCTTCAAGACAGAATAGGGCGCAGGGATGAAGCTTAGGGTACTCGGGTGCAGCGGTGGTATCGGTGGGCGGCATCTGCGCACTACATCGCTGCTCATCGACAATGACATCCTCATTGACGCGGGCACCGGCCTAGGCGACGTATCGCTCGCCGAACTGATGCTGATCGACCATATATTTGTTACGCACTCTCACCTCGACCACATCTGCTCCATCCCCTTCCTGGTCGACACCGTGGGCGGGATGCGTAACAAACCGCTAACAATCCACGCTACCGAGCCGACGCTGGAAATCCTCCGAAACCATATATTCAACTGGAGCATCTGGCCTGACTTCAGCCAGATCCCGACCCCGGGCAATCCGTTCATGCAGTACCAGGCATTGGAGCTTGGCCAGACGATAGAGAAGAAAGGGCGAAAGATCACTGCGCTTCCGGCCAATCACGTGGTGCCGGCGGTCGGCTACCTGGTCGACTCCGGCCGAGAGAGTCTGGTATTTACCGGCGATACAACCACCAATGATCCGCTGTGGAAAATAGTCAACAAGATCGCCAACCTGCGCTATCTGATCATCGAAACCGCCTTCTGCGATCGCGAGCGGGATCTCGCCATTGCGTCCAAGCACCTGTGCCCTAGCCTTCTGGCGGAAGAACTGGCCAAGCTCGAGCGCAACGCCGAGGTGTTCATAACGCACCTCAAGCCGGGTGAGATCGAACTGACCATGCAGGAAATCGAGGACTGCGCGGGGCCGTACAAGCCGCGCATGCTGCAGAACAATCAAGTGTTCGAGTTTTGACGGTCAAAGGATCAAAGCTTTTTTCGGAAACGATCATGTCAGATGCCAAGCTAAATGTGTCAGCACTGAAAACATTGAACCCGCTCTCGTCGTTGTCCGACCTGCGGTTGCAGGAACTAGCGGGCCTTTGCCAAGTCGAGTCGGTCAGCCGGAACCTCGATCCGTTCCGGCATGGTGCGCTTGCCGGACAGTCGGTCTATCTGCTGCGCGGTGAACTCGCGCTGGCTTACAGCCAAGGCAGATCGGAGGTGGTAGTCGGCGGTTCCGACGATGCGCGCTACCCGTTGGGCAAGCGGCGCGAGTTTAATTCGGCCAAGGCGGTGACAGAGGTGCAACTAATACGCATCGACGACGACCTGCTGGACATCATGCTTACCTGGGACCAGATGGCCAGGCATGAGCAGGCAGGCGCGCACGAGCAGCCTTCAGGGCAGGCATCGGCCGGTGCGGACTGGGGTGTCATGTCTGGACTGTTCGGAATCAATAATCTGCGTTTTGGCGCGTTTTCCCAACTGCCTACGGCGCACATCGACGAGTTGCTGCGTCGCTTCAAGCGCATCGAGGTAAAAAAAGGCGAGGTTATCGTCCGCGAGGGCGCGGAGGGCGATTACTACTTTCTGGTCGAATCCGGCAGGTGCCAGGTGGAGCGCATGATAGGCGGTGTCAGCATGACGCTGGCGGAGTTGAAAAGTGGCGATACCTTCGGCGAAGAGGCGCTGGTGTCCGAGGCCAAACGCAATGCCACAGTAACCATGAAGACCGACGGCAGCCTCCTGCGCCTGAGCAAACAGGATTTCAATGCGTTGTTGCGCCAACCGCTGCTGCATGAGATCAACATGGAGCAAGCGAAGCAAAAGGTGGCGGGCGGAGCCGAGTGGATAGATGTGCGCTACATGTCGGAATATCAATACGACAAGCTGCCGGGCGCGATCAATATTCCACTCTCGGAAATCCGCGACGCGTTCGGTGCTTTGGATATAGAAAAGGAATATGTCCTCTATTGTCAGAGCGGCAGACGCAGTTCCGCCGCCGCGTTCCTGCTGGCGCAGCGCGGCTACAGTGTCTATTTGCTCGAAGGCGGACTTTGGGGCGGGGACAGGCTGTCTTGATTTGAGGTTCTGCCGGAACCGGGTGGCGGCCGACGGCGGCCGGTGGCATCTTTGGCAGGCAGTTTGCCGCAGCGGGTGACTTTGCAAGTGGCAAAACTCGGTCGGCTTTTTTTGTCGTATAGTACGAAACATGTAATTATGGTTGCAGCTTTCGGCTGCGCTGATCGATTGGCGAGGTCACCACTATGAGTGCAGTTCTGAATCCTCCACCGTCCGCGGCAGCAGGGCAAGCCGACGTCAATGCCCGATTGATGTTCTCGAAGAATCTGCAGAACGTCACTAACAAGATCCACGCCACCTCGAACATCGACGAGATCATGCTCGAGGTGTCGTCGGACATCTGCAGCCTGTTCAATGCCGACAGGCTAACGATCTACATCGTCGGCGAGGACAAACAGTCGATCGTGTCTAAGGTGAAGACCGGACTGAATTCCTTCAAAGACCTGAAATTGCCGATAGCGGAGCACTCGATCGGGGGGTATGTCGCCTTCTCCAAGAAGATGATCAACATCAAGGACGTCTACGATGAGATCGAACTGAGGGGAATCAATCCCAACCTGCGGTTCCTGCAGGAAGTGGACAAGCGCACCGGCTACCGGACAAAGCAGATGCTGGTGGCGCCGGTGACGGAAGGTGACGAACTCATCGGCGTGATCCAGATCATCAACAACAAGGCCGGCGTGCCGTTTCCGCTGCTCATGGAAGAAGGCGTGAACCAGCTGGCGCAGACTCTGGCGATCGCTTTCAGGCAGCGGCAGAAGCCCCAGGCGATCAAGACCAAGTACGATTTCCTGGTCAGTGACGCGGTGATCTCGCCGGCGGAGTTCGACCTGGCCGCGCGTTCGGCGCGCAAGAAGGCGGTGGATTTCGAGCAGGTGCTGGTCGACGAGTTTCAGGTAAAGCTTCCAGCCATCGGGCAGGCCCTGTCAAAATTTTTCGGCGTTCCCTATGAACCGCATCGGTCGGACCGAATCAAGCCGCCGGATCTGCTGAAGAACCTAAAGCGGGAATATGTAGAACAGAATCAGTGGGTTCCGATCGACGACAGTAAAGACGGCCTGATAGTGCTGTGCCTTGACCCGGAGCGGGTAAAGAGCTCGCGTATCGTGCAGAACGTGTTTCCCAAGAGCAAGCTGGTCTACCGCGTCACCACTCAGCGCGAGTTCAAGGAAACGCTCAATATTTTCTTCGGCGCGGAGGTTCTCGATACCGGCGACATCGGCGATATGCTCTCCGGTCTCGAAAATGACGACGAAGGTCCGGCCGAGGGGGCGACCGACGATCTTTCCCAGGCGGCTGACAACGAACTGGTGAAGCTGGTGAACAAGATCGTTATCGACGCCTACAACCAGAACGCGTCGGACATCCACATCGAGTCCTATCCCGGCAAGGGCAAGACCGAGATCCGCTTCAGGAAGGACGGGTCGCTCTCGCCCTACATCGAAGTGCCGGCCTCCTACCGCAACGCCATCGTCGCCCGGGTGAAGATCATGTGCGACTTGGATATTTCGGAAAAACGCAGGCCTCAGGACGGAAAGATAAAGTTCAAGAAGTTCGGGCCGCTGGATATCGAACTGCGCGTCGCCACCATTCCGACCCAGGGCGGAGTGGAGGACATCGTTATGCGTATCCTTGCCGCGGGCGAGCCGATTCCACTGGAAAAGCTCGGCCTAACACCGCACAACCTGGAGACGCTGAAGGTCGTGGTGAGCAAGCCTTATGGATTGTTCTTCGTCTGCGGACCGACTGGCTCCGGAAAGACCACCACCCTGCACTCGGTGCTGAAACACCTCAACACGCCCGACACCAAGATCTGGACCGCAGAGGATCCGGTCGAAATCACGCAAAAGGGATTGCGCCAGGTGCAGGTGAACAAGAAGGCGGGCTTGGATTTTGCCATGGTGATGAAGGCATTCCTGCGAGCCGATCCGGACATCATCATGGTGGGTGAAATGCGCGACAAGGAAACCGTGGGAACCGGCATCGAGGCCTCGCTCACCGGTCACCTGGTGTTCGCCACGCTGCACACCAACAGCGCGCCGGAGTCGATCATCCGCCTGCTTGATATGGGGATGGACCCGTTCAACTTCTCCGATGCCCTGCTCGGGATCCTGGCGCAGCGTCTGGCAAAGCGCCTGTGCGCCAAGTGCAAACAGGCGTACAGCCCGGCCCCAGAGGAAATGAAGGCCTTCCTCACCGAGTATTGCAGCGAGCTGGTCAACACCTCGACCTTCAAGCAGAATCCGAAGGAGGGCTACGAGAACGTATATAAGGAATGGGTCAAGAACTACGCCAACGACAAAGGCCAGTTCACAATGTACAAAAAGATCGGCTGCGACGGCTGCGGCGGCAGCGGTTACAAGGGCCGGGTCGGTCTGCACGAGCTGTTGGTCGGAACCGATCCACTGAAAAAGCTGATCCAGGAGCACGCCCGGGTGGCGGAAATGCTTGCCTGCTGCCTGGATGAAGGCATGCGCACTCTGAAAATGGACGGCATGGAGAAAGTCCTGATGGGGCTTACCGACATGCCGACGGTGCGCGCTGTCTGCATCAAATAGGGGCGCAAGCCGTGGCGATGGAGAACGTAAAGGTGACCGCTGGGGCGGATGTCCAGACCGTGGAAGACCTGTTCCGGCGGCTGGAACAGCTGAACGAAATCGGCGCGTCGCTATCGGCCGAAAGGGATATAAACCGGCTGCTGGAAAGCATCCTGCTCGCCGCCAAGGTCATTACCCGTGCCGACGGGGGCACGCTTTATCTGCTGACCGAGGAAGACGGCTCGAAGCGGCTCAAGTTCGAGATCGTGCGCACCGACTCCCTCAATATCGCGATGGGCGGCACCACCGGCAACGCCGTTCCGTTTTATCCGATCCATTTGTACAGCAAGGAAGGCGAGCCGAATAATCAGATGGTGGTCGCTTACGCTGCGCTCACCGGCAACATTGTAAATATCGCGGATGCCTACGTCGAGGAGGGCTTCGATTTTTCCGGGACGCGCAATTTCGACAAGAAGCTCGGATACCGGTCCAAGTCTTTTCTTACGGTGCCGATGAAAAACCACGAAAACGAAATCATCGGCGTGCTGCAATTGATCAACTCCGTGGACTCCGCGACCGGCGCGATCGTGGCGTTCTCAGACGCGGACCAGCGCCTGGCGGAGTCGCTGGCTTCGCAGGCGGCCATCGCACTGACCAACCGCCACCTGATCAACCAGCTGGAGGCTTTGTTCGAATCGTTTATCACCATGATCAACACGGCGATCGACGAGAAATCTCCCTATACCGGCGGACATTGCCAGCGTGTGCCCGAACTTACCATGATGCTCGCCGAAGCGGTAAATGAGACCAAGCAGGGGGCGTTCATCGATTTCGACATGAGCGACAAGGACCGTTATGAGTTGAAAATTGCGGGCCTGCTGCACGACTGCGGCAAAGTGACGACGCCGGTGCACGTGGTGGACAAGGCGACCAAGCTGGAGCTGATTTTTGACCGCATCCACCTCGTCGATACCCGGTTCGAGGTGCTCAAGCGCGATGCTGAGATCGAACTTCTGAAAGCCAGGGCAGTGTTGCTGCAGAGGGGGCTGGACGAATTGTCGCAGCGCGAGTCGATGAACCAGCTGGATCAGGCGTACAAGACGCGTCTGCGCGAGTTCGATCAGGACCGCGAATTCCTGCGCAAGTGCAATATCGGCGGCGAATTCATGCCGCCGGAGGCACAGGAACACGTGAAGAAAATTGGCGCCTACAAATGGCTGGACCAGTCCGGCAACACCGCCAATTTCCTTACCGACGACGAGATTGAAAATCTGTGCATTCCGCGCGGCACGCTCACCGACAAGGAGCGCGAGATCATCAACTATCACATCATCGCCACCATAAAAATGCTGGAGGCGCTGCCTTGGCCCCAGCACCTTCGTCACGTGCCGGAATATGCCGGCGGGCATCATGAACGTATGGATGGTAAGGGCTACCCTCGCGGCCTCAAGCGCGATGAGATGTCGGTGCAGGCGCGCGTCATGGGTATTGCCGATATTTTCGAAGCGCTCACTGCCCGGGACCGGCCGTACAAGAAGGGAAAAACGCTGACCGAGTCGCTGCAAATCCTGGGCAAGTTCAAGGAAGGGGGGCACATCGATCCCGATCTGTTCGATGTGTTCATCCGGCAGAAGGTTTACCAGCGCTACGCCGAGCAATTTCTGGATGCAAATCAGATCGACCGCGTCGACGAGAGAAAGATTCCGGGGTACGTTCCGTGAAACCCGCCCAGCACCTGCGCGCTGGCGGGCAGGCTCAGCGATCGATTGACGGATTGCGGTTCATGCAGAGGGTCAGACCTTCGGTAGCCGAATCGATAAATTTTCTGTCGTAGCCCATTTCATTGAGTTCCCAGCGGAAGCCATTGCCCAGCCTAGCCCGCTTATACCAGCCGAGCCTGTTTTCCAGGCCAAACTTGGCTGCTTTAGCGAAAATCTCCTCGAATATGCCGGACAGTCGCTGCTGCGACGCAATCTGCGCGGGATTATTGGCAATTGCGGGCGGATAACGTTTGGCCAGATCCTGCGCCAGATTCTTGGCCAAGTCGGCTACAGAACGGGTGGAAAAATACTCTAGAATCGTAGTTCTCCCACTTTGAAACGGCAGGGAAAAGCCAAACTTGGATTGGCTACCGAAGTATATCAGTTCGGTAAAATGGGCCTGCACGCGCAATTGACGCCTGCGGCGGGCTAGTCGGATATCAGCCTTTTTCAAAATCAGATCGTATATTCCCCCTGAATCGATGGCTGTTTCAGACGCTGGAAAATGGCTTCAATGTAACGTTTTTTGTCACTAATTGTCCCGAATGGGAAGATAAGGCCGGTTATGCTGGCCTTTTTATATCCTTTGGATCTTTGTAACCTATTGAAATATTGATTAATATATATTAATTTCAGATTCATGGCATTGAGGCACAGAGTTTGCTTTATATGTCGCACGGCGTGCTTGATCGCCGCAATATTTCAAAAGGAAACAAGATGAAATCAATTCAACGTGGCTTTACCCTGATTGAACTGATGATCGTCGTCGCGATTATCGGTATTTTGGCTGCGGTGGCTTTGCCGGCCTATCAGGACTACACGGTCCGTGCCAAGGCGTCGGAAGTCATATTGGCTGCATCCGGAATGAAAACATCGATCGCCGAGTGGTTCCAAAGCAAGAGCACAATGCCGAACGCTGGTTCAATTACGTCAGACACTCAGTCGAAATATGTATCGAGCGTTGTCTGGGATGGTACGAAGATCATCGCAACAGCGCGTGGGGACGTCAAGATTACGGGTTCTACCGTTACCCTGACGGCGGCAACGCTCACCAACGGCCAGATCAACTGGACTTGCGGTGGCACCATCAACGCGAAATATCTGCCGGCAAGCTGCAAGTAATTTTAGCTTGCTGACTGCCAGGGGCGTCCTAACTGGACGCCCTTTTTTATTGGCGCGAGCCCGGGGCATATCGTCGTGTTCAGGCGTCACAACGGCAGGAGGGGCAGCCCCATCCGGAACTGTCGTCATAAGCAGTTGCGATGGCGATGTTACCCCCGCGTGAACCCGGTTTCGGCTGCCGCAACGCGCTGAGCGCCGGCAAGCGTTTGCCGCCCGGTCCCGTCTGCAGCTTCGCGCGCTAGGGTCGCGCCGTCCGATGGATGCGCCAGACAAGGTGTCATTTCATTCCTCTGCAATGATCATGAAAATGTGCTGCTATCCTGCCGCCGGTACGCTTCAATGTTCGGGTGCGGCATACCCGAGGTTTGGCACATGCCGAATCTGATGAGAATTCCCAATTTAGTCTCCGGGCGTCTCGCAGGCATGTGGCTGGTTTTTCTGGTTGCAGTTGTCTACTGGCCAGGACTCGGCGGAGGTTTTTTCTTCGACGACTTCGTAAATATTCTTGAACCTGCCGAAGTCCAGCTAAAGAGCATTTCCGTCGAATCTTTGCAGAGCATTTGGGATAGCGGCAGGGCCGGACCGTTGGGGCGACCGGTGAGCATGTTGAGTTTTGCCGCAAATTATTACTTTTCCGGATTTGATCCCTTCTATTTTAAATTAACCAATTTAATCATTCACGGTTTGAACGGATTTTTGCTGTATGTCCTGACCGGCCTGCTTGCGCGGGCGGCCTATCCCGGGAGCGAAATTCGAAGAATCCGTGTTCTGGCGGCGATTGTGGCCGCGCTGTGGGCAATTCATCCGATACAGGCGACATCGGTGTTGTACGTAGTGCAGCGAATGACCAGCCTTGCCTCGTTGTTCGTGCTGCTTGCACTGATTTTCCATGTGTGGGCGCGGCAGCGTGAGAAAATCGGGCGCGTTGAATGGGCGAGCTTTGCCATGGCATGGGGTGTTTTTTTTCCGCTGGCGTTGCTGAGTAAGGAAACGGGGGCTTTGTTCCTGCTCTACCTGGCAGCCTACGAGGCCGTACTTCACCGAAATTTCCTGAAGCGATTTGATCTGTTTGGATCCTGGTACCTCAATCTTCTGATTGCGGGCGCGGGCATTTCGTTAATTTATGTATTTTCACAAAACGCGGTGTGGCTGCGCGCATATGACACGAGGCCGTTCACTCTTTCCCAGCGGCTGCTGACAGAAGCCAGGATCATCTGGGAGTATTTGGACCTGATTGTCCTGCCGTCACTGCCTGACTTCGGTCTTTATCATGACGACTTTGAACTGTCCACGAGTCTGTTTGCGCCGAATACCACCTTCATTGCGATCGCCGGGTTGTTGCTACTCGCTGCGGTCGGCTGGATTGGTCGAATCAAATGGCCACTTATTTCATTTGCAATATTGTGGTTTCTGCTCGGGCACAGCCTGGAGTCCTCCATTTTCCCGCTGGAATTGATGCATGAACACAGGAATTATCTGCCGAGTCTAGGCGTGTTCATTGTGTTGATTGCCGTATTGCAGTCTTCAGCGATGCGGGTTCCGGCTTATAAATTGATCGCATACGGCGGGATTTCCGCGTTTGCCGTTTACTGCGCGTTGCTGAGCTATTTGCGGGCGGACCTTTTTGGGGATAATTTCCGCCGCACACAAATCGAGTCCGGGTACCGCATCAATTCGGTCAGAACACAATACGAGGCTGGTTCGGTAATGGTCGATATGTACAACATCAAGCGCGAGCTAATACTGTCTGTGCTCGCAGACAAACATTTTGAACGGGTAAATGTCCTGGATCCAACTTATAAGCTCGGGTTGGTCGGGATGTTGCAACTCGATTGCCTGTCGGGGAGACCTGCGCGAATTGCCGTTGTTGACGAGTTGAAAGCCAGGTTGAGCGAAAATAAATGGATACCCCTGGATCGTACTGCAGTGCACGGAATTGCCGAGATGTCGAATACCGGTACATTGTGCCTTGATCGGACACAAGTGGACGAATTGTTCAGTGCCGCTCTTTCCAATAAATCGGCATCGATAGAAGACCGTTCGGTAATATATTCTGAATACGCCGCTTACCTATGGCTGGGGCAAAAGGATTATGCGGCTGCCCGTGACGTTCTCGTTCGAGCGACGCGTGAGAATATTAATGACGCGCTGAGCAGATTCAACCTGCTGCAACTGTACAGATTGCTCGGCGATCGCGACGGAGTCCTGAGCCTGCACCGCGATTTGGAAGGCAAAAATCTCAATCGGCGGGATCGGCGGTATTTTCAATCAATCGGCAGAGAGTTGGCGACAGAAGGGGTGTTGCCGAATTAAAATCGCCCGTGTCGTGCATTTTTCGGAATTATTATGGCTGCTTTCCATGAATATCGTTCCTCTACAATGGCATGATGACAATCAAGAGTAACGGCGATCCAATGCATGGCGATGCAGCAGCTGCTTCGAGGAGTAGCATTTCTGTCGTGATTCCGGCCAGGAACGAGGCGGAAGGGCTGCGGTCGATTCTGCCAAAAATTGCCGGATTACTGGAAAATGCGGAAGTAATCGTGGTCGACGATGGATCGACCGATAGTTCGGCTGCTGTTTGTGCGGAGTTCAATGTGAGAGTGGTGCGCCACCACTACTCGATGGGCAATGGGGCTGCCATCAAGTCTGGAGCCAGGGTTGCAACCGGCGATGTGATCGTTTTCATGGATGCGGACAGCCAGCATCAACCTGAAGACATTCCCCGATTGCTGGAGAAATTGGAACAGGGCTACGACATGGTGGTCGGCGCCAGGGGCAAAGGGTCTCAGGCCAATGTGCACCGCGGGCTGGCAAACAAACTTTACAACAGACTCGGAAGCTGGATGGTGGAGCAGGAAATTTCTGATTTGACTTCCGGCTTTCGCGCTGTCAGGGCAGACAAGTTCCGCCAGTTCATGTACCTGTTGCCGAATGGTTTTTCCTATCCGACGACTATCACCATGAGCTTTTTCCGGGCGGGTTATGCGGTCGCCTATGTACCCATTCATGCCCCCAGGCGGATCGGCACCAGCCACATGCGGCTGGTGCGCGACGGGGTCAGGTTCTTGCTCATCATTTTCAAGATCGGCATGCTCTATTCGCCGCTCAAACTGTTCTTCCCCGCCAGCATGGCTTTCCTTGCCTCGGGCTTGGGCTATTCCGCCTACACGTTGCTTGCGCTGCACCGTTTTACCAATATGAGCGCGCTGCTGGTCATCACGGGCATACTGATATTCCTGGTCGGCCTGATTTCGGAACAGATCACGCTGCTTATCTACAAAGATGGCGGCTAGACTGCCGGAGCGCAAGCTGCCGGGGATTCTGCTGGTCAGCACTTCCTATCCGGCCTCGGCAACCGACTGGCGCGG
>Ga0194060_10001378_pt1 | contig 17340 bp, 16 predicted proteins | sample SepL225m_MetaG_FD_163427 | JGI IMG/M metagenome (GOLD analysis project Ga0194060, IMG submission 163427) | Anoxic zone freshwater microbial communities from boreal shield lake in IISD Experimental Lakes Area, Ontario, Canada - Sep2016-L222-5m | ecosystem: Environmental > Aquatic > Freshwater >...
GCTTTTACCAAAATTAAATATACCGCGTGAACCGCCGCCGGCACCTGACTGCATCCGGCGCATTATGAAAATCCACACTCCTATAATCAGTACCCATGGAATAAAACTTAAAAGAACATTCATCCATTCATTTGATTCTTTGTTAAATGAATACCTGAGACCTTTCTGTTGCCATGAGGCTTCGTTATCCTTTAAAAGGTCATTAGGTATAAAAACAGTAAATCTGCTTACCCGCACAGGTCTGCCGTTAACGTTAACCGACTCTTCCTGTCTAAGCTCACCTTCAAAATTATAATCGCTGTCAATCTTGATTATTTTTGCATTTCCTATTTTATTCTCTAACAGGAAAGTCTTGTACTGACCGTAAGAAATATCGACATACTTAGCTGAGCCTGTACGCAGGAACTGTAGTACAATTACAGCAGCCACGATAACCGCACCCCAGCTAAATACACTGCGAATAATTTTATTCCAGTCAAAATCGCCATCCTGATTAGGAAGATTGTTGCCGCTTCCTCCCTTACCCTTGGGTTTTTTAACAGGCGGTCTAGTATTATTTTTTTCAGCCATAAACAGTTCGCCAAATTTTTTAATCATAATTTTCATAAAACTCCATTTTCACTTAAAACGTATATTGAACGTAAATTTCTATATTTCTGAGCATAATCCAGTCCATAACCGACCACAAACTTATCCGGAATGCTGAACCCAATATAATCAATTTTTACATCATATTTAATACTATCCGGCTTCAAAAGCAATGATACAATCTTAACACTTGCCGTATTATGCTGTTTCATTAGTTTTTCTATGTAGCTTACCGACAAACCGGTATCAACAATATCCTCAACTACAATTACATCCCGCCCTGTAATATCACAGCTAATATCTTTTACCATCGTAACGTTACCAGAGGATATCTTAGCATCACCGTAGCTCGAAAGGCGCATAAAATCTATCTCGCAATCAATCCCGATATTCTTAATCAGGTCAGCCATAAACATAAACGAACCGTTTAATATTCCAATAAATACCGGAGCTTTGCCGGCATAGTCATTTGTTATCTGACTGCCTAATTCCCTTACTCTCTTCTGTAATTTTTCCTCTGTGAGATATAAAACAAAACGCTTATCTTTTATTACTATTTCCGCAGTATCCGCGATGTTTATTCGAGACATAAATGTAAAACCCTTTTCGTATTTGTCTTAATTTTATATCGCTCATCTATTCTAAAGCCCGGGACCCAGACTATATTTCCCCCATTAACAAGCACAAGCTGATATTTCTTAATATTCGCATCTGCTCTTTGTTCGCTCAGGAAATCAGATATCTTTTTAAATCCTTTCATTCCAAGCGGAATAAACTTATCACCCGGCAGCCATCTGCGTAAAATAAACTCATCGCTAAAGCTGTCGGCTGAGATTTTTTCACTAAAACCTCCTGAATTTACCAGAGTACCAGGGTTTTCTATTTCAAAAATACTAATTTCCTGTCCGTTAAAAGCCACCTTACTGCCAGTCTTTATACTTATCGGAATAAATTCATCTGTAATTACTGCTCTTTTAATTAAAAGAGTTCCGCTTTCCCTGTAAACTTCAATACCTCCGGCAATTTCAATTTTCCGTCCTTTCTGATTTTCAATTAAAGATTCTATTTTAAGAAAATCATTGTAAGCAAATTCCTGCTGGAAATTATCTTTAACTGCCCGCTTTAAAATTTCCCCGACAGCTGCATGATTAACTTTCTTTAGCCCTGTTAAATTTATTGAAAGAGTACTGCCTGATAACACAACGATATCATTCATAACCTGAGTGATATAACTTTCCACAATATTATCAGAATTACGGAAATTATTTCCTGAGTTAAACAGGTTATCTTCAACATTCGGATTAATCTTCTTCTTTACTTCAGGCAGAAGAACATTGCGGATAAAATTCCTTTCGTAGATATTTTCATTATTTGTATAATCCGTTCTATAAGATATTTCTTCAACAGAAAGATATTCCATAATTTCCTGTTTACTTATACATAATACCGGCCTGATGATATTTCCTCTAATGAGGGGTATGCCTGAGATACCTTTTAGTCCTGTACCTTTGAACAAATTAAGCAAAATTGTTTCTGCGTTATCGCTTTTATTATGAGCAGTCGCAATTTTATTATAACTATGCTCAACTGAAATTTTCTTAAAAGTGTCATACCTGATTTCGCGTGCAGCCTCTTCTATTGAGACCTTCCGGTTTTTGGCAAATCCTGTGACATCAGCGTGGAAAGGGAAATATTCAACATTTGACTTCTCAGAAAGTTCCCTGCAAAAAATTTCATCCCCGTCAGAATCCGCACCCCTTAAATTATGATTAATATGAACTGTCCCAAGCTCAGTCTTAAAGCGAGACTTATTCTTATTCAGAATATGAAAAAGAAAAACCGAGTCAGGACCTCCGCTTAAAGCTACCAGTATCCTTTCGCCTGCTGAAATAAGTTTATTCCTGTCGGCAAATTTCAGGACTTTCTGCTCAATTGTTTTAATTAATATCCGTTTAGCTTCAGCCATTGCTCTGTTATTCCTGTTCCTTCATCCTTATTCAGGATTTTCGCCACATACTTGCCCAAAACATCAAATTCGAGGTTTACTTCTGAGCCGGCAGACCTGACAGAGAGGTTTGTTTCGTTCCAGCTATGCGGGATTACTGAAACCGTAAGCGAGAGATCATCACTTCTTGCAATAGTAAGGCTAATCCCATCGACAGCAATCGCACCAACATTTATAATATATTTGCCAAATTCTTTTGGATATGTTATATCAACAAGATAACTGCCTGAGAGTTTTTTAATATTTAGTATCTTTCCTGTTGCATCGACATGCCCTAATACAAAATGCCCGCCCAGTCTTCTGTCCGGTGTAAGTGAACGTTCAAGATTTACTTTCTCATTTAGTTTTAATCTGCCAATAGTAGTTTTCTTTATAGTTTCAACCACAGCAATTACATTAAAACTTTCCTTTGTAAAACTGGTTACAGTATGACACACACCATTAATAGAAATACTATCCCCGGTCTGGAAATCCTCAGTTACCTTCCGGGCACTGACAGCAATTTCCAGCCCGTTGCCAAAAGGTCTTAATTGCTTAATTGTCCCGATTTCTTCAATCAAACCAGTAAACATTTTCTTTTTCTATAATAACGACCGTTATAAATTAAATTCTATAAGCGTGTACAAATAAACGTATCCCGGCAGGCCGGGATAAAATACCATATCATCCGTGCGTAAATAATCTGTTACTTAACTAATTCCAGTAAAACATCATCCCCTATTTTCTCAACCGATTTAATATTAAGCCTTAAAGTCTTCCTGATTGATGAATATCCAAGCCTGCCGATAACCGGAATACCACTGCCCATAAGCTTTGGACTGATAAAAATAAGAATTTCATCAAAATGATTTTCTTTAATAAAAGATGTATAAATTTTTCTTCCTCCTTCAACGAGGAGCGATGCGATATTAAGCTTACCAAGCTGTTCAAGCAAATCCCTGAGGTTTAATGTACCATCTTTTTGCTCTTTGATGAAAATTATATTAACACCTTTTGCTTTAAGTGCATTAATTTTTCTTTCTTTCAAACAGCTTTTTTTAGCTGTTGCCAGAATAAGATTCCCGTCAAAATTATTCACAAACAGCTTGTGTTTAAGATTTAACTTAAGGTCGCTATCAAGAATTATTCGTTTTGGATTGCGCCCTTCCACAAATCTTACCGTAAGACTCGGATCATCTTTTTTAACTGTAGTTGAACCAATAAGAACTGCATCATACTCATTCCGGAGATTATGTACAAACCGCCTTGAGTTAACAGAGCTAATCCACTTTGAATCCCCGTTTGAATCGGCAATTTTGCCATCGAGCGTCTGAGCTGCCTTAATAGTAATATACGGAGAGTTTTTTGTTATAAATTTGAAAAAGAATTTATTCAGAGCCACACATTCTTTTTCGAGCACTCCGACCTTCACTTCAATCCCGGCCTGAATAAGTATCTTTGCACCATTTCCGCTTACAAGCGGATTCATATCAAGCGTACCAATAACAACACGCTTAACTTTGTATTTGATGATTGATTCAACACAAGGCGGAGTCTGCCCGAAATGTGAACATGGTTCGAGGTTTACATAGAGAGTGGAACCCTCAATACTTTTTTTTGCATTATTAAAAGCATTTATTTCGGCATGGTTACCTCCATAGTATTCATGGTAACCGGCACCGATAATTTTATCATCTTTAACCAGAATAGCGCCTACAAGCGGATTGGGAGATACTTTACCTTTACCTTTCCTGGCTATTTCTAATGTTAATTTTATATAAGATTCATCAGTCAAATTTATTTCTATATTATTTATTTAATAGACAGTATTTCAAACTCAAGCATACCAGCCGGAGCTTTTACTTTTATTTTCTCACCCACTTTTTTGCCCATCAGCCCCTGTCCGACTGGCGAAGTCATAGAAATCTTTCCGGACTGGAAATCAGCTTCTTCAGGAGAAACGAGTATATATTCGTATGTATTTGAATTTGTAAGATTCTTAACGGTTACCTGCGAGAGAATATGCACCTGTCCCGCCGGAAGTCCTGAAATATCAATGACTCTCACGCGGGATAATACATTCTCGAGCTTACTTATTTTAAGTTCAAACAATCCCTGCTCTTCTTTGGCAGCATCATATTCGGCATTTTCAGACAAATCGCCATGTGCGCGCGCTTCGGCAATTTTCTGTGCCATTCTTTGCCTGCCATAAGTCTTTAACTCAGTTAATTCTTTTTCCAATTCTAACAATCGCTCTTTTGTCAGGTAAACAAAGTTGGCTACTGTCATATTTAACCCTGATATTTAAAATATAAAAAAAATACCACCGCAGATGCAGTGGCGCTATGGAACTATGGGATTTTTATAATCCTGTCAATTATTATATGTTAAAATAACAAAAATTTAGGATTCCGGCATAATTATTTTATAAAATGCTTTATTAAACCCGCACGATGCCTGAAGGGAGGGAAAACCGGCCAGGTCATGTTACGCGAAATTGTCAGAACCATGATTTCTATGATTAACCATGATTCATTTTGTGCTGATTGTGTTATTATAAAAATCTGAATCACGGATTACATGGATTAAGACAAAGCATCTGATGATATGCGTTATCATAAAAATTATGAAAATCACAAAAATCACACGAACCACAGTTCAGATGAATAATTGTCGCGGGTTTTAACCCAATACTATCAGGTTAACACCATATTGCGCCCCTGCCTGGTTTATTCTTAACCGGACATTTTATCAGACACGTATTTTTAATCTAAAAAAATGAAACTATTATAAAATCAGGGAACTTTGACCCTCGTGAGGTACTTGGAGTTTTCCGGTTGACCCGCGAGGATTTAACATGGCAACAGTAAGTCTCCAATGAAGCAGTCTGTCTTTCAAAAGGGGATTTAATTCCCCCCCCCCCAGGTTGGAAATCCGGGGATATGGGAACTTCTAAATTTATCTGACCATTATACTGCCGATTCCCTGAAATTATGAATATATTTCAGCGGAATACTCACCATATACTAAAACTGATGATACTTTTTACCTGGCAGTCCGGAGAGTGTAAGTATTTTTGTATAAAATGAAGAAATCAAATATCCTGGATATTTAAAAATCCTGCGTTATCATATATGATGTGAATCACACAAATCATAGTTTACATGAATCTACGTACTTGTACCGATGTTTTTTAAAGAAATATATAGTAAGTTGCGTGCAGATGTGGTAACAATTCCAGACAAAACGTATTGAAGCCACTATGCTGTGACCGGTCGTGGAGCTTAAAATCAAAATATTTTAATTCTAAACAAAGATGCTTGTATGCCAATTAGTAATCCTGAATCAAATCCTGTCTTTAACTTTATAAGAAAATTTCTTAAAACAAAATCAGTCCGGCAACCGGCAGGTAAGCAAATATGGACGGCTTTAGCTTTACTGACGGGCGGGCTACTCCTGACGCTTACAGCCTGTCTCTTATTAAAAGCAGATGTTGAACAGGACGCGAAAAATGAGTTTGATTTTGCCTGTACTGTTCACGCAGATGAGGCTATGCTTAATACTATTCTGCGTAATCTTTTGTCAAATGCAGTAAAGTTTACCAGGCAGGGAGGCAAAGTAATAGTCAGGGCAGCAGAAACAGAAAATAACATGATGGAAATATCAGTAACCGACAGCGGTATCGGAATGTCAGAAGATTTATCTCAAAAGTTATTTAAGGTGGACGAAAAAGTAGGACGTAAAGGCACGGACGGTGAATCAAGTACGGGTTTAGGGTTGCTGCTCTGTAAAGAATTTGTAGAAAAGCATGGTGGCAGAATCCGGGTGGAAAGCGGGAAGGGAAAGGGAAGTACTTTTTATTTTACTATTCCGGTAGCATAGCTAATTTCCCCGGCAAAAATGTCAGAACTGTGATTCTTGTGATTAAAATGATTAACCATGATTCATTTCATACTGACTGCGTTACCATAGAAATCTGAATCACGGATTAATGGATTAAGATAAAGTAGCTGATGATATGCGTTATCATAAAAATCATCATAATCAAATGAATCACAGTTCTGACAATTTACCTGCAACAGCTGTAAAAGTTCATATTATTTATTAAGTTCGCATTAATAAAGCTGACTGCCGGTTATTTTGTAATGAATATTAAATGATAAGAAGAAATCATGAAAACTTTACTGATATTAATTTTATTACTGCCCATGCTTACAACCAGCGCTCAGAGAATTGGAGAATTGGCTCCTGAAAAACTGCCTGAAACTTTTCCCGTTAATTCCTGGGGAATTGATTTTATGTTCGGAGAAGGAGGCTTTGGACTCGGGACTTTCTACCGGTATAATTTTACTACTGCCCTGACGGGTTTTACAGATTTTTCTGTTTCTGAATCTAAAGATGAAAAAGAAGTTGAATACTTTGACTATTTCGGCAATTCAACTGTTATTGGAAAAAAGAACAGAATATTCCTGATGCCGCTTAACTTCGGACTTCAGCAAAGACTCCTTGAAAATTCAGTTACTGATAATCTCAGACCATATATAAATGCCGGTATCGGTCCTTCAATGGTTGTTACCACGCCTTATGATTATGAATTTTTCTCCTCCTTTAAGAAAGCGCAGGCAAGGTTTACATTAGGCGGATATTTTGGAATAGGAGCTAATTTTGGACCGGATAAAGCGAATTTGCTTGGACTTAACCTTAGATATTATATAATTCATTTTTTCAATAACGGAGTGGAAGGACTGAAGAACAGGTATATGAATGATCTGGGTGGCTTTTATCTGACTTTAAATCTTGGGATTATGTATTGAAAGAAACAATTGGACCGTTCAATGGATTTTCGACAGATGCTTTTAAATTCCTTCAGGATTTAAGGGATAATAACAATTCCGAGTGGTTTAATAAGAACCGCAACCGTTATCAAACTTCCCTCGTGCAGAGTCTGCCCGCTCGTTTGTTGTGGAAATGGGGCAGTTCTTTAACCGCCTCTACCTGTATATTGTTTTGCCGCCTTCCCAAATCCGCTTGAAATGCTCGATGAATTCGAAGATAATTTCGGAATGCCGGACTTATTTTAATTCATTTTTATTATATCTGCTGATGCCAGAAGACGGATAACTCAATATATCGGGTTTTATAACAATAAGAGACTACACAGCTCCTTATATTATCTGACTCCCGGTGACTTTCTTCTCAACACGATTGACGAAAAACTAAACGTTCGGGAATATAAATTACAGAAAGCCGGAAAGAACAGAACTATTAACAGACTCGCTTCTTAATTCATGCGGATATGCTTTATTTCTTTTACTAAAATTCTCTTTTCCCTTGAACTATTACAACAATAAGCTATTAAGAAGATTACGATTTCATTGCACATTACACTTTATATCAGGCAATTCTTAAACACAACTGTAATTCACCTCCAGATATTACACTTCCGAATCTCCGGTTAAACGAAAACGCTATATCCGGGGGGCTGTCCGGGGACAGGCTTTCCCCCGGTTTTGCCTTTATGACCATGCTTCTGATATTTTTGAGTAAAATGAGTTATTAACAATCATCAAAAATATTTATTGCATAAATCGATTTTATTTATTAACATTATTTCCGTTAAAGTTACTATATCATAAACTAATATTTCAGAGGTAATCGTATGAAAAAACTAATTACGTTATTGATTTTATCGGCTGTTCAGCTTTATGCAGGCATCGGAGTGGGCACATCCCAGCCGGGAGTCCTGCCGGTTGAACTGACATCCTTTACCGCAATGGTAAGCGAAAATTCTGTCTTGCTAAAATGGACAACAGCTACGGAAGTGAACAACTACGGCTTTGAAATTGAAAAAGCCGTACAGAAAGCAGACAAAACAAATATTATCTGGGAAAAGACAGGCTTTGTTCCCGGCCATGGCAACAGCAACTCTCCCAACAATTACAGCTTTACTGACCAGAATCCCGCAGACGGGAAATATCTGTACCGGTTAAAGCAGACGGACACAGACGGGAAATATAAATACTCCGCGGCAATAGAAGCCGGCACAGGCTGGCACAGGGGCTTTTCGCTGGAACAGAACTATCCGAATCCGTTCAATCCAACCACGGTAATATCTTATTCAATCCCAAACTCTTCAAATGTAACAGTAAAAGTATATGATGTGCTGGGCAGACTGGTGGCGACCTTAGTGAATATGGCACAGGAAGCGGGTTCATATACTGTCAGCTTTGACGGCAGCCGTTTAAGCGCAGGGATTTATTATTATAAGATACAATCCGGTAGCTATACGGCTTCCCAAAAAATGCTTCTGATAAAATAAACTAAATAATACGGAGTAAAAAATGAGATTAAGAAATGCAATATATACAGCCCTGTTTTTCCTGTCTGCCTTACAGTTAATGGCGCAGACAACGACAAACACAGTCCCGGTAGTATCAAACGTAGCGTTCAGCATTACGGGAACAAAGGTAACTGTTACATACAATGTAACTGACGCAGAACAAGACTCAGTAAATATAAGTATGGAAGTGTCAGACGATGGGGAAGCCACGTGGAATTATAATTATAATTCTCCCGATGTAGCAAAGGGCGATATCGGGGCTGATGTAGCGACCGGCAACGGCAAAACAATAACATGGACTTATGCCGGCAGTCAGAGCAGTAATTTCGTAATAAAAATAATAGCGAACGATTTAGTGATTGACGGAGGTCCCTGTGCCGATGCTGTGATTAATTATGCGGGCAAAACGTATAACACGGTTCAGATAGGAACCCAGTGCTGGCTGAAGGAGAATCTCGATGTTGGAACAATGGTGAGCGGAACCACAGAACAGACAAACAACGGGACAACAGAGAAGCATTGTTATAACAACGATACAGCAAACTGTACAGCGTACGGCGGTTTATACCAGTGGGATGAGGCAATGGCGTACAGTATAACACCAGGGGCAAAAGGTATCTGCCCTGCAGGGTGGCACATACCGACATACGCAGAATACCAGACATTAATAGCATCAGCAAATAATAATAGCAATGTGCTAAAAGCATTAGGACAGGGAACCGGAACAAATACAACAGGCTTTTCCGCGCTCCTCGCGGGCTACCGCAATATCAATGGTTACTTCTACGTTTTAGCGAGCTACACTTACTACTGGAGTTCCACGGAGTACGATGTCGCGAGTGCGTACCACATGACCCTGAACTTTACTGATAGCAGTATATACTGGAACAGCGATTTCAGGAGTTATGGCTTCAGCATCAGGTGCTTTGAGGATTAGTTGGGCCAGGGAACAGGAAGAGGCTGACTAAAAAGTAAGGTATTTGAGTTTTTGGTAATGTGAAACCCCAATAATGCTTTATTATATCAGGTATTTTAGTCTTTCTCCGACCCCAAATTACTTTTTAGTCAGCCTCAAAAAAATATGAAGGAGTTGTTGTAGCGAAGCGGGCAGTCCTGTTGCCTGCTTGTCAGGTTCCGATGCCGGGGCCCGGAGTAGTTGCGGGAGCATCTAATCAGGCATTTCCCGGCGGGATTAAGAAGAAAATTAAAATGTTGCACAAAAGCAGAATATATGTCAGTCTGTTCTGTAAAACTGCTGATGCTTAAATGGAATAATGGGTTAGCTGTAATATGTTAACAATGCCAAAAAATGCTTAGTAAAACCCGATTTTTACTAAGCATTTACCATGCAAAACGCTGGAAACGGCTGATATCAGACTTTTCCATAAGTCATAAGAAGACATAAAAAAAGCCTTAAATCTTTCGAAATAAGGCTTATTTTTAACTTTGGCGGAGAGGCCGGGATTCGAACCCGGGGTACTGTTTACACAGTACGACGGTTTAGCAAACCGTTGGTTTCAGCCACTCACCCACCTCTCCATGCGTAAGATTATACTGAACTAAACTCAATACACTAATATAATACTTATTAACAAATATTAAAACACTTTTTTACTTTTCTTTATTTTTTGCAGATTCCGTGCATAGATTAAGGCATAATCAATTACTCAAAATCCTGCTCAAAATAATCAACAAAACGTTTATCTTCGAGATTAAGGTTGGAAAGCCTGTCTTCCAGTCGTTTTTGAAGAACCTTTGCTGAATCGTAGCCGTAATGCTTCAGCATATAGTTAAGGCTTATAACTTCGGAAATTACTGTGATATTTTTGCCTGGCAGAATAGGTAGTTTAATATAGGGAATTTCAATGTCAAGAAGGTTAAAATATGCCTCGTCAAGTCCCGTTCTGGTATAGTATGATTTATCATCCCAAATCTCAAGCTCTACAATGATTTCAAGTCTTTTCTGGAATCTGATGGCTCTTACGCCAAACATGCTTTTAACATCAATAATACCAATTCCCCTGACTTCCATAAAATGTTTTACGAGGTCAGTACCTGAACCCATTAGTATATTCTCACCTTTTTTGGTAACAATTATAACGTCATCAGCAACAAGTCTGTGCCCTCTTTCTACGAGGTCGAGAGCAACTTCGCTCTTGCCAATGCCGGACTTTCCGACAAAGAGCATTCCAACGCCATAGATGTCCACAAAAGAACCATGCAGAGATATCCTCGGTGCGAATTGATCATCAAGAAAATCACTAACAAGGTAAATAAGTTTCGTAGTAGAAAATGGTGAGCCGAGAAGAGCTATATGGCGTTCATTGGCAAGCTCTATCATTTCAGGAAAAGGTTTATTCTCATCGGTTAGAATAATACATGGAATATTGAATTGGAAAATACGTTCTAATGTCATTCTTCTTGCCGCGATGGTCAGCTGGCTTAAATACTTACTTTCCGTGTTCCCAAAAATCTGAACACGGGAAAATGAAAAAAGATCAACAAACCCGGCCAATGCCAGGCCGGGTCTGTGAAGATTCTGTTCAAATATTTTCCGGTTAAATCCGCTTTCATCAGAAAATATAGTAAATTTAAATCGGTCTTTTACGTTATTAACAAAAAAATCAACGGTAATACTTTCTTTTTTTACTATATTTTTTTCATCAAACTTCATTTTCTTCGGTGCTTTCCTCTTCGACTTTTTCTAATACCTTATCAGTTCTTTTATTGTCAACCTTCCTGCTTTTTATTTTAATCAGCTGTTTCTCAATTTTCTGAACCGCGAGCGCAATTGATTTTCCAAAATCCTCGGAAGCTTCTTTCGCCGTACAGGTTTTCCCGGGTATTTGTAAAATTATTTCTGCTATTTTTGTTTCTTCAACGACATTCTCAAAGCTGAGTATAACGTCAGCTCCCTGAATATCGCTATTCAATTTTGCTAAAGAATTTAACTCCGCATGGATAAAATTCTTTAATGGTTCTTTCGCTTTGAATTTTCTGGAAGTGATCTGGATGTTCATATTTGCTCCTTTTTAAGATTTAGGATGAGCTTGTTTATGGATATTTTTCAACCTCTCAATACTGACGTGAGTATAGATTTGAGTGGTTGATAGACTTTCGTGGCCTAATATTTCCTTTACCGCTAAAAGATCGGCTCCATTATCAAGCAGATGCGTTGCAGCTGAATGCCTGAGAATGTGAGGACTTCTTTTTTTTAATTCAGTATAATCTGAAAGATACTGGTGAACTATACAATATACATATCTGGAATAGATTCTTCTCCCTTTCTTAGTTAAAAATACCGGACTATTATAACTTAAGTTCTCTCTTGTTGAAAGATACTCATTTAATATTTTTAATGAATCCCTGCCTACCGGAGTAATTCTAACCTTACTCCCTTTGCCTAAAACTCTTATTGTATTATTATCAAAATCTATATCCCCAATGTTCAGGTTGCAAAGTTCAGAAACCCGGAGAGCTGAGGAATAAAGTATTTCAAAAACAGCATTAAACATTTTCAGGTCTTTTTCTTTTAACGCCTTTGAAATATCGTCAAGATTTTTAATTGATGCGACTTCAGGCAGATTCTTACGAATTTTCGGACTGTAAATACCGGATAAAGGATTTACCGAAATAATATCATTTCTAATCAGAAAAAAGAACATGCTCCTGAGAGAAGAAAGTTTTCTTGAAATTGAACTCGCTTCAGATTTATTCTGACTCAGAAAAATTGTAAAAGAACGTATTAGTTTTTCATTTACTCTGTCTGTCGAAAAAATATTTTTTGTTTTACAGAATTCTATAAACTGCAGTAAATCAGATTCATAAGCCTTTATTGTATGAACTGAATATCGTCTTATCTTCTGAATATTTTCTAGGAAATCAGTAACCGCAGTTGTTAAATCCATATTATCTGACTACTACTAATAAAAATTTTATTCATTGTCATTGACAGAAAATGAAGTTTCAGGTACAATCTCTTCACCGCAAACCGGGCACTTTAAGTATTCCCCTTTTTTCTTGTTGTACTTTTTCTCTAAGTAATCAGAATCTTTATTCAGGCACTTCATATTGACTGGTCTGTCCCAGGCAACGAAATCACACTCCGGATAGCGGCTACATCCAAAGAAGACTTTCCCCTTTCTTGATTGTCTTTCTATTACATCACCCTCATGGCATTTCGGGCATTTAATACCGGTTGTAACAGGCTTTATATAATTACAGTCAGGGTATTTTTCACAGCCGATAAACTTTCCAAAACGGCCTTTACGCAAAATAAGCCTGCTACCGCATTTCTCACAATCTTCGCCTGTATATTCCGGTTCCTGCTTAGTATCCTGGCTCAATTCTTTCATCGATTTGATATTCTTGCATTCAGGATAATTTGTACAGGCCATAAATCTGCCGAACCGGCCCATTCTCATTGTCATTTCGTTGCCACAAAGTTCACAATAGATTCTTTCAACATTCTCTTCAACAACATTAAGCGCCTGACTAAAAGGGATATAAAAATCATTAAGGACCTTTAAATATGCGCTGTCCCCCTGGGCAATAAGATCAAGTTCCTCTTCCATTTTGGCAGTAAAGTTAACATTCAGGATTTCAGGAAAACTTTTTACAAGTATAGAATTTATTTTTTTTCCTAATTCAGTCGGCAGAAGTCTCTTCTCTTCAACGTTAACATAATTTCTATCCTGAATCGTTCCGACAATCGAAGCATAAGTCGAAGGTCTGCCGATTCCATTGCTTTCAAGTTCCTTAATAAGGGAACTTTCGCTGAATCTTGCGGACGGTTTCGTAAAATGCTGTGTCTTATGAAGGTCTTCTAATTTTACATGCTGATCTTTCTTAAGACCTAAAGGAATAATATCATTTTCGCTTTCATCTTTTACAACATTTTCTTCACTATGCTCTTCATAAATTTGAAGAAAGCCGTCAAATTTAATTGCTGTACCGTAAGCCTTAAATAAAAACTCATCGGCTCTGACTTCAATAATTGTAGTTTCAGTTAAAGCGACACTCATCTGTGAAGCAACAAATCTTTTCCAGATAAGTTCATACAGCTTAAACTGCTTTTTATCAAGGAAAGGCTTTACAAATTCAGGAGTGTATTTTAATGAAGTAGGGCGGATAGCTTCATGAGCATCCTGTACATTAGAAGCATTTTTCTTTTCAAAATTCCTGATAGTTTCAGGTAAGTATTCATCGCCAAATACTCTCTTTATATAGTCTCTAAGTTCAGACATAATTTCAGGGCTGATACGAGTAGAATCAGTACGCATATAAGTAATAAGACCAACTGTGCCTTCTTTGCCAAGGTCGATACCTTCATAAAGATTCTGGGCTATTGTCATTGTCTGGCTGGCTCTTAATTTCAGATTTTTTGAAGCTTCAGACTGAAGGCTGCTTGTAATAAAAGGCGCGTGCGGGTTTCGTTTACTGTCTTTTTTTATAATAGCACTTATGATAAACTGAACTTTGGAGCTGATGCGGTCAATAATTTCCTGAGAACCGACTTCATCGTTTAACGCAATATTTTTCCTGATAAATTCCTGCCACTCATCTTCACTCATTACAGGTTTTGGGGCAATCCTGATAGTCCTGCCATCGATTTCAGCAAGTTTAGCGCTAAATGTTTCTTTTTTTTCAGTCTTAAAGTCTGCCCAAATTGCCCAGTATTCTGTTGTAATAAATTCATCTATTTCTTCTTCACGTTCACAAATTAGTCTTAATGCAACAGACTGCACCCTGCCGGCTGATAAATTTGCCGTGGATGAATTAACAATAGATTTCCATAAGAGGGGACTTATCTTGTAACCAATAATTCTGTCCATTACTCTTCTTGCTCTTTGTGAAGTTACGAGTTTGGTATCAATCGACAGAGGCGCTTCCATTGAACGCTGGACGGCTTTTTTTGTAATTTCATTAAACAGTACACGGTAAATTTTAGCATCAGTAACGCCGTCTATTACATCGGCTATATCCTGAGCTATAGCTTCGCCCTCACGGTCAGGGTCAGTGGCTATATATATATTCTGGCTTTTTGAGGCAAGCATTTTAATTCTTTTGATAACATCGCCTTTACCGCGAATATTAACTAACAGAGGCTTAAAGCCATTTTCAATCTCAACTCCAAGTTTTGATTTTGGAAGATTCCTGATATGACCTACTGTAGCTTCAACTAGATAATCCTTACCCAGATATTTATTTATGGTTTTTGCCTTTGAAGGAGACTCAACCAGCACCAGATTTTTATTCATTAATTGTCCTTTAGTTTATGGTGTCTGAAGAATACAATAGAAATCTGCTACCAGGCAGGACAGTTTCCCCAAAATCAACCAAAGAAAATAATATCAGCCAGTTAATCTCTTCCTTTGAAATCTTATTGCCCGGATAAAAGGCTATCTGTGCTAATATTGCATCAATGTCGGGCATCTTTAATAAACCAACATTAATTAAATGTATAATATAGTTATAATTTTCAATACCTATAACTTCTTTTTCTTCTTCGGTTAGAAATCTAAAACTACTAAGCTTTTGATCTTTATTAAATATATTGTGGCTACCATTCGCAAGCTTTTTATCATATAGCCAGCTGAATGCTACGCTTAATGTCTGCATATCAAATCTTTTATCCTTACTAAGCTTTTTATTCACTTCCTCAAGAGAATAATTATTCCCCAGAGCTTCGAGAATTTTTGCAAGGACTTCAACTATTTTTGCTGTCATAAATTAAAATATTTCCTTTAATCAAGAATGCCAGATCAGATACCAGAGAGTTTTCCTTTTTCTTCATCCTGATTTTATCTGCTTTGAGATGATCGTCATACCCGGCCAGATGCAGAATACCATGAATTATTAATCTTAAAAGCTCGGTATCAAGCGAGCAATTATATTTATGAGAATTCTCACAGGCATCGGCAACTGAAATGAATATCTCTCCGTCAAATTTTGTGTTATCACCGGAATAATTAAAAGTAATAATATCTGTCGAATAATCATGCCCCAGATACCGGATATTAATTTCCTTTATGCTATCCGCGGAAAGAAAATTAACATTAAGCGACTCAATAGATACATTCAAAACAGTTTTAAGGTTTCCAGCTATTTTATGAATAAGCGGCTTATTAACCTTATAACCATTTTGCGTGATAACAGTAAAGTTTTTTATCAATATATAATATTCTTCTTATTAATCAAACAGGCATCGCTATTTTAAAGCGGTTTTAGTTATTTCCCTAAATGAAATCCGCGTAATGACTCAACTGTAATCTCAGTATATTTTATATACCTCAACGCCGATTTCTCAAAATCAGCAAGTTCCTCATCGGTTAAGTCTCTTATCACTTTACCCGGAACGCCTGCAACAAGTTTACCTGACGGTACAACAAACTTTGGTCTGATTACCGTACCGGCAGCTACCATAGACTTTTCTTCAACTACCGCTCCGTCAAGTACGATAGCACCAATGCCAATAAGGCATAAATCATTCAAAGTGCAGCCATGCAGGTTAACACTATGCCCGATAGTTACCCTGTTGCCAATGTTTAATGGATACCGCCCATTCGTTACATGCAACATTGAACAGTCCTGAATATTTGTCCCGCATCCTATTTTTATATAGTGGACATCCCCGCGAATAACTGTATTATACCAGACACTTGAACCCTCTCCGATTTGAACATCGCCAATAATTTTCACACCACCTGCAAGAAACACCGACTCATCAATTCTCGGAACGTTGTTCAGGTACGGGAACAGTTTATCAAGATCAACTGACTTCAGATTCCTGGCGGGTTCCAATTGTTTTTCTTCCATGATTTTAATTCCAGTGTAACATTTCCAATTATAACTTTCATCCTGGCAATTGCAGGCACAGCATTTTTATCGTTGGTAAACCAGCCCTCGAAATTACCTGTAAGTCCAAAGATACTTACAAAATCTGTATGCCCGTCCAGACTGGCACATGGTATCTCATAGTTTACTGCATCTATCGATATATTTTCGATTGTCCCGTGAAAATTTATTTTTGTATTAACAAATTTATCAGTAACAAAACAGGGAACATCGACAGTTTTTCTAGTTCCGGTATTCATTCTCGCGAAATAAAAAAGTGAAAGTCCATCCTGATAACGGGTCTTGACTCTTGTAGTAGAATCAGCCCAGATCTGAAAAGGATTATACTTTCCTTTCTTTACACGCACAGTACTTTTCGTATAGTCGAAGAAATACTCGGTAAATTTAACATAACTCTTTTCCTTCTCGGTATGTTTAAAGTAATCAGAGTATAGTTCAGTATTAAAATTACTTTCATAAATTTGGTGCAGGTCAACAAAAGGAATATCAGAATATGAATCAATTAAGGCTCTTGTACGGTAATATACCCGTCCGTTTTTCTCTTTTTTTTCTAATACCTGCAACCTTACTT
>Ga0194060_10001379_pt1 | contig 17331 bp, 19 predicted proteins | sample SepL225m_MetaG_FD_163427 | JGI IMG/M metagenome (GOLD analysis project Ga0194060, IMG submission 163427) | Anoxic zone freshwater microbial communities from boreal shield lake in IISD Experimental Lakes Area, Ontario, Canada - Sep2016-L222-5m | ecosystem: Environmental > Aquatic > Freshwater >...
TGGTATTTGTTCAGAGGCCGCCGCCTCTCTTACCCTCTCGCAGAGGTCTTAATCCCTTTGAATTCAGGGCTGGTATTTGTTCCACAGGCTCACGTCGATACAGAGGCCGCCGCCGTCTTAATCCCTTTGAATTCAGGGCTGGTATTTGTTCGGAGCGCGAACTGCGCTCGATCTGGCCCATGCGTCTTAATCCCTTTGAATTCAGGGCTGGTATTTGTTCTCATGGAATTGGCTTACACGCTGTCAACAATTGGTCTTAATCCCTTTGAATTCAGGGCTGGTATTTGTTCATACGTTGGACGTTATCACATCACGTTGTAAGGTCTTAATCCCTTTGAATTCAGGGCTGGTATTTGTTCGAAGTCGCGGCGCTGGCTGAGTTCTCGGACGGGTCTTAATCCCTTTGAATTCAGGGCTGGTATTTGTTCTTTGATTTCGTCAAGCCAAAGTCTGAAGCAAAGTCTTAATCCCTTTGAATTCAGGGCTGGTATTTGTTCGTTGCATCCGCTCCAGTCGTGTACCAATATGCGTCTTAATCCCTTTGAATTCAGGGCTGGTATTTGTTCATGCCCCAACGAGCCGAAGCTGCGCTTTCTCATGTCTTAATCCCTTTGAATTCAGGGCTGGTATTTGTTCAAGGAGCCGGCGGCGGTACTGCGTAAGATGCGGTCTTAATCCCTTTGAATTCAGGGCTGGTATTTGTTCCACGGTAAAGACGTTTGGTGAGGCAATGGATAGCGGGTCTTAATCCCTTTGAATTCAGGGCTGGTATTTGTTCGGCAGGGCGGGGAAAATGCAACACCAACAAGCACTTGCGTGGGTGTTTGGTGTTGGTAGGCGGTTTTGACCAAGCCAATGACGTTCATCATAGCGCGACGCCTTCGCCAGGCATGATGCCTTCCGGCAGGATGCTGGCGCCCAAGGTGATTTTCCATGTTCTCTCGGGCAGACGGTAGGCGCGCACATCGTCCTCTTCTTTGTCAACTATTTTGGCTATTTGCACGATCAGGTTTCCCATCTTGACGCCGGATGCCTCTACCAGGAAGACGGAGTATTGCACCGGCACGCCCTGTTTTTTCAAATATTTGAACAGCCGGGCAAGGCGCCTTGGGTCGGTGATGTCGTAGGTAACGAGCCAGCGTGCGCTGGCGTGCAGGCTCATGTGTGCAGCGCTTTCAGGGCGGTGCGGTGCAGGCTCGCCAGATGCACTGTCAGCGCGCTGGCGTTGCAGGTGCTCCAGCGTTCAAATAGGGTGGTGAGTTCAACGTCGGCGTCGGCCTTGTCGGCTAGCGTGCCACTGCCAAGGTTCATTTCGGCCCACAGCAGTTCACACAGATCCTCGTCCAGGTCCATGCCCTCCAGGCGGGGACCCCAAAGTACCGGCGTCAGGCCGTAGCTTGAGAGTTGGGCTGCCACGTACGCCAGGCACAGACTGCGCAGGCCTTGCGCCAGATGTGTGGTGTAGCGCTTGCCATAGACCCACTCCCGTTTGGTGCTCTCCCATTGCTGCGGTGTGATGGCGTCGGCGCACGCGTTACCCCAGCGGATCAGCACGTCCATACGTCTGGAACGCAGCCAGTTTTGATAACGCGGCGGACCGTCGGTTCCTTCCGTCCAGAGTTCCAGTGCCGTGGCAAATGGGGTGGGTGCCCGCTGCTGAGGGTAGATGCTGCCCACAGCGTTGCCTTTGGCGTCGAGCCAGGTGATGCCAATGCCGGCACGCATGCACAAAGCCAGCGCCGGGCCGCTCCAGTCCACCACGTCGGCGCTGCTGACCACGCGTGCCAGGCGTGCCACCGGGTAGCGCATGACTTGGGCGCGGGCGTTGGTAACCACCAATGCCTCCGCGGTGCAACTCACGCGCTTGTGCTCACGGCTGCCCAGGTAGAGCGCGCGGGCGCCCATGCCGGGTTTGATGGAGCGCTTTGACAACGATGGGTTCAGCACGATTCATCGTCCTCGTCATCGTTTGCCAACCATGGCTCTCCTTGCCTGCGTAAATCGCGGGCCAGCCCCTGGGTTTGGCTGCGCAGCCAGCGGCGCCATGGCGCCGATTGTTTTTCCCATTCGGCGTAGAAGACCTGACGCCCGGCTTTGCCGAGCAGGCAGGCGCCCTTGTCCAGGCTGAAGTGGTCTTCTCGCAGTTCACGGCTGCGCAGCAGTTCCCAGACCCACAGGTCAACCGCCGGGCGCAGGGGTTCGATCAGGTCGCTGGCCAGCGACTCGCGACCAAAGGCGGGGCGGTGGTAAAAGCCCAAGAGCGGATCCAGCCCGGCGCTGCTGCACATGTGGACCGCCTGCAGGTGCAGCATGGTGTAGGCGAGTGACAGGCAAACGTTAACCGGGTCGCGCGGCGGGCGGCGGTTGCGCCCACTGAAGTTGAGCGACGGCGCAAACACGCCTGACAAGCCACCAAAGTAGGCGCGGGCGCCAGCGCCTTCAAAACCCAGCAGGCTCGCCAGCGAGGGCGCTGCCGACGGCGCGTCTGTCCTGCTTGCGGCTTTTAGGTTGAGCAGGATGCGGTCTACGGTTTGCAGTGCATCAAACAGCGGCTTGCGGGCGTCGGGGCGGGCCGTTTGCAGGTGGTGCAGCGTGCGGCGTTGGCGGGCCAGTTTGGCGCGCACCAGGTTCAACGCCCATTGGCAACACCAGGCGTCGTCCATCACGCGTGCGGCTTGCGCCAACCGCACAGCGGCATCGTTGTGCTGGCTGCCCAGCACCAGCGCCACCCGGCGCGGACTGCGCGGGCTCATCAGCACGGTGCTGACACCGGCTTCGGCCAGCTTCATCAGCACGCCGCTGTCGAACCGGGTTTGTGCGCCATGGATGACGCAGCGGTCGATCAGCTTGATGGGCACCGTGCCGCGGCGCACGCCAGCCTCATACAAAGCCAGCGTTTCACCCTCGGCTTTGACTTCGAGTTGGGCGCGGTCCAGTAACAGCAGACTCAAATTGATTTCTCCTCAGGGATTCGGAAGTTGTTGATATACCGCTGTCATGCCGGGCTTGACCCGGTATCCATGCAGTCGGGGCCATGGATTGCGGATCGAGTCCGCAATGACAGTCATTTCAAACAAGTACTCTTGCAATTTCCATCTCCCCTAGCCGACGTAGAAGTAGTCCGGATCACTCGGTGCAAGCGCTTTACCGAGGGTGTGCACGCGGCTGCGTGGGTCTAGGCGCAGCAGCAGAAAGCGGTCGGTGTTCAGGTCCATCAGGATGCCCATGTCTTCGACTAACGAAGCTCTTTCTGCCGCCGTCAGGTACAGCTCATGCACCGATTTCTGGCCGCCCGTGGCGTAAGCGCGCGTGAGCTTGAGCGCGGCGCTGAGGCGGCGCGGTTCGCTGATGTCGTAGGCGGCGAGGTAGAGTTCACGCTGGGGCATGGTTTGTTTACTTTGTGGCGGTGTTGGTCTGTGGAGGGACGACGTTGGCAAGTGGCGCCGCGCTGCCCATCGGCACGGTTATGAGGACCGGGTAGTCGTAAGCGGCACCGCTGCTGATGTCAACGGCGCCACCGATGAACCCGCCAAACAGGATGTTGCCAAAGGCCATGCCTTTGGTGGCCGACTGCACGGCCGCCACGCCGGGTTCCATGCCTTCCTTTTCGCAGCGTAGGTTAAGGGCGTCGCCCGAGCGCCGCACCGTGACGCTGCCTGGTGTGGTGACAAACCACGAGCCTTTGTCGTTGTCGAGCTTGCAACTTGCGCCGCTGAGCGGCTTGCCCGCGTGCAGTGTTTCGACACTCAGGCTCTGGTTTTGCCCAGAGACGATGGATGCACAGCCGGTGAACAGTGGTGCCATGACGCTGAACGCGAGCAGGCGAATGATGGGGTTAGGAGCTTTCATGAATCAATTCCTTTGGGTTGTGTGATCAGCCCGAATTGTTCTGCCGCAGGCCCCTGTGTGTCTGCTGCGGCAAGCTTGCCGCTGTTATTGGTGAACCAGCCGAGGGCTATTCGCCACGCAGACCGCGTGTTTCCTGCGCTGCCCAGTCAAGCACCTGCTCTGCTACCTGCAGGGCGCGGGATCGGTCGAGGCCTGCGGGGTCGATAGTGCCGTAGCGTGCCTCTACCGCATAAGGGTTGAGCTCGTCCAGCCACGCTGCTTCAGGAGGTGAAGACAGTTTGTGATCCTGTAGCAAGTCCAGCAAGATGATCAGGTCGTGAGTGCGTCGGAACTCGATGCTGTGCGCGCTCAGCACCGCCTTCAGTGATTTTTCAATCGATTGCTGAGCGTGAAATCCGACGATGGCGTCACCAATGCCATCGTTACTCGCCAGCAACTTGCACGCTGCAAGGTCTTGTTGTGCCGACGCCAATAGCAGCGCGTAAACCGGGCTGTGAGATGGCTGATCAACCATGAACTACGCGGCCTTCCCGCAGCGCCCAATAGAGAGCGGTGCCTGGCTGTTGCCCCCATTGAGTCACTTCTGCGCGCGAGTACACCAGCACATCGGCGGGCACGCGCAGTGGCCGCAATGCCCGGCGCAGGCGAACCATTTCGCGGGCACGGTTTTCTACTGTGGGCTCAATCACCAGAAAGTCCAGGTCTGATGCATCCGTGGCCTGGCCGCGCGCATAGGATCCAAATAGCAAAATCTGCTCAGCATCAGGTGCGGCATTCGCCAATGTTTGAATGGCGGCAGTCAAGGTCGCGGAATCAATCAATTGCTTTCTCCGGTGGCAGCGAGGGTGTAAGCGCCCATGCCCATTGTGGCATTCTTGCCCACGTGCAGCCATTGGCCCAGCCAGAGCCAGGGCCACAGCGCGGCCAGCGTTTCTGAACTGCCGTTTAGCGTCCAGCGGCCCAGCACGCCGCCGAGGGTCATTTCTTGCTGCTGGCGTGACGAGTAGCGCGTCCAGTCAAACCAGTGCAAGTCGCGCGTGTCGGTGAGGCTTTCACTCTGGTGGGCAATTTGCTTGGCAGCCTCACCCCAGCCGGTTTGCCCGGCGTGAAACTCCATCAACAAGGCGCTGCGCCGGGCCAGTGCCGCCACCAGCGCACGCGGCGTGAGCTGCGCCACACCCAGCGGCTGGCCCTGCTGTTGCAGACGCAGCGGGGTGTGGATGTGCAGGGTGATGCCGTCGCTGGCGTCCGCAGGTGCTGCGGGAGCTTGCAGCGTGGTCGGGTGTTCAGCCAGCGTCGGGTGGTCGTGCGTCCACACAGGTTGCGGTGTGCCCTGGGCGTCGACCCAGTCCACTTGCATCAGGTCGGCCGGAATGCGCTGTCGCGGAAGGCCCTGAGCCAAGGCGCGTTGCAGTGCGAACACCACCAGTGCCAGTTGGTCAATGGCGCGGCCCACCAACACCACATCAAACACCAGCGCGTCGCCGGCATCGAGCACGCGTGCACCGGGGGTCGGTGGTTCGATCACGTAGGGGTTGGGAATCTGGCTGAAGTCTTGCAGCGTGTGCTGCCCCTTAGGCGGTGGTGGCGCCTCAAAAATGCGCGTGTAAGGGCAGGTTTGCAACAGCGGGCAGCCAGGGCAAGTGGGTTGGCGCGTCATGCAGGCCACGTTGCGCAAAGCCGCGCCGAATTGGCCACGCAAGAGGGAACCGGCGTACTCGGGCAGGGCAAGAGGCTGCTGCACGATGGCGGTGAAGCGGTAGCGGGCGAGGGGGAGATTTGTCATTGCGAGAGCGGCGTGGCAATCCATGATCTCATCCCCTGCGGGACAGCCACTGGCGGTTGATGGCGCCTTTGAGGTCTTTAAGCTGCGCGCCTGAGACGATGGCAATACCAGCTTCTGCGGCTCGCTTCTGGTTAGCATCACTTTTGGACAATTCGCCCCGGTAGTCCACCACCATGCCTTTGGTGCGCAAGCCGCCGAGCTTGAGCAGTGATTCCATTTTGTAGATTGCCTCGGTGGCTTTGCTGTCATCGCCATTGCCCACTTGAGCCAGGTTGGCAGTCTTGCATTCAATCAGGTGCAAGGTGTTGCGGTACAAGAAGGCAACGTCGATTTCGTTTTTGTCTCTTCCCGGCGGCTTGCCTGCGGCGCCTGCGAACGCAACGCGTAGGCCCATAGCCACATCGGTCAAGCCGTCGTGCTGCGCTCGCAGCGACTGGAGTACTTCAAACACATGGGCTTCGAGCCAGCCGCCGTTGGCAAAAAAGCGGGATTCTTCGTTCTTGAAGATCAGCGTGCTGCCCTGTTGACGCAGCAGCCCGGCTTCCTCAAACAAAGCCACGATGTCGCCAAGTGCAAGTGAACTCTGGTCCCGGTTAAGTTCAATGCGTAGATTGTGGTCGCGTGCCGCACGCGCCAATGCATTGAACTGGCCCAACGCCCGACCCGCACTGGCGACGTGATCGATCAGGCGGGCTGTCAGGTCGCGCAGTTCGCGGCTGATCTGGGGCTGTTCTTGTGCGGGCGGCACGTTGTAGCCGTGCGCACGCAACATCTCGTGCACTTTGAGCTTGGCCCGCAGCGGTTGGCTGGCGACCTTCTCGCCGATCACCGTGACCTCATCACTTTCCACGTTGACGTAAAACACCGGCTTGCGCTCGGCACGGAACACCTCTTGCGCGGCCACCGCCATCAGCTTGGTGCCGCCCGTGACATTGAGGGCAATGTTCTCGTCGGCGTGCTCGGCCAGGAAATTCAAAAACGTCTCCGATAGCGCTGCGTAGTCGTACGCGTTGGGCAGATCCAGCGTGTCGATCACCATGCCGCCCTTGGTCTGGAGGACTGATCGCAGTGCTTGCGCCGCGTCCTTCATTTGGGAACTGCACGCCAGCACCACTCGGCGTGGCCGCCATGTTTCGTCGAGCGCTGGCAGCAAGTTGGGCGTGGCCTGGTCCGAGACCAGACAGAGGTGGGTGTCGTAGCGATTCATGGTTCTTTCCTATTGCAGGTCGGCACGTAGCGGTATCGCTCGAATCTCAAACGACTCCAGTCGCGCGCCGACGCACTCCAGGTCGTCTGCCGACAATTCCTGGCCCCGCCGGTAGATGGGTAGCGCCAGGCTCAGATGCAGGTAGTACGCACCTGATTCGCACACCTGTGCAGCCAGATTGACCGGCAGGCTACCAATCACGGTGTCACCGCTGCGCACCGACAGCGGGTCAAGGTGCGACACGAAGTGATCAACCATCAGTTTCTTGCGCCTGGCCCAATCGACGGCCCCGGGGTGCCGGGAGATGAAGTAGGTGGTCATGCTGGGGCAGGGTGTGACAGCGGAGCGCCGTGTAGCAGTACGCCGTGTCGCTCAACCAGTTCACGCAAAGGGGTTGGCAGGTCGCTCGCATCGCTGAGGTCAACGCGCCAGGGCAGCGAGCTTTCCTCCAGGTCGGCGCGCAAATGCGCAAGCGCTATGTCGCCAGTTTTGCGCAGTCCCCAGAGCGCAATGTCAAGGTCTGAGTAGGTTTTGGCGCCGCGACCGAACGGCCATCCGGCCACCAGTGATCCAAAGGCCATGGCGGTCAGGTGGGGCAGGCGCAGGCCAAGCAGGCGTTGAACCTGGTCCTGCTGTAGCGCGGTGACGTCAAGCATCGCGCTCACGCAAACAAAAGCCTGGTCCCACGCGCCTGTGGTAAATCGCGGCCAGTAGCTTGAGCGGCTTCCAGCCACAGCGCGATGGCCTCCTTCACTGCTGCCAATGCGGCTTCATGGGTGTCGCCATGGGCCATGCAGCCTGGCAGCTCTGGCACATCTGCTACAAAAGCCTGGTCTTCATCGCTCCGGAAAATGATGATCTCAAAGCGGTTCATGGGTCATACCTCCAGCTTGACCAAGGTATTGCCGGTTACCAAAGCCTTAACCTTGGTGAATTCATTGCGCCGGATTTTGGATTGAATCGCGAGTGGTAGGGCATTCAATAGTGCTTCACCTTGCGGCGCGATCGCGTGGGCATGGGCACCGCTGTTCTCCGCTGTGAGCGTCCCGTTGGCACGGTTGAATTTGACGTGCGCAGCAGGCCAGGTTTCAGTTGCGTTGGTAATGATCGAGGCTATACCTATTGAATTGAGGGCAGCACTTGAGCGGCTTGAACCTGATGCTGCTGCGGACACGGAAGCAGGTTGCATTGCGCCATAACCGACCGAGGTTTTGGCACCAAAACCCACCCAAGCGAAGGCATGCTGAAATGCACGATCCAGTAGAGTGCGCCACTGGACTTGCAACGATTCAGGCAATCGGGTTGGTTGGCAAACCACATGGAAGTCAAACTGCGACTTGGCTGGCACGGCTAGGAAGCTGACCGGCACGGGTGCGCCGGAGTCGTGCGGCGTTTCTTCGCCCTGGTAGTACTTGCTGAAATGTGGCGTCATGATTTCAACCGTGAGTTTGCTGCCCGCAGGGTTAGGGAACACGTCCCAGAAGTCGAGTGCACCGCGGCGGGCATCTTCCGGTTTGTCGATTTGTTCGGGGCCAAATAGCGCGTTGATCGCCTCGTCGGTGAATCCTTCTTCACCGTCATTGCGGAGTTCCTGCATCGCACGGCGCAAGATGCCTTTGACACCGCTGCCCGCCAGATACGGCAGGCCGTAGGGCGTGAGAAAGGCAAAGCCGTTTTCAATCGGGTGCTCGTTGCCCAGGCCGGTGGCGAAGGGTGCGGTGGAAGTTGTGCAAATGCGGTAGCCGCTGGTGCCGTAGTGGCTGATCAGGGCTTGCTGGCGGATGCGGATGCCTTTCAAAGCATCCAGACTCGATGGTGACAATAGGCACAAGTCCTTGAGCACCCCTGCGCATTCCCGGTCGAAGGTTGCACGTTCGTCTTTGCCTTGGGGACGCGATTTCTTGTAGGGTTCGAACACGTTACCGGTCTCGCCCTGCCAATGCTGAAGATAGAGATTAAAACGGTGGCCCGGTGCTGCATCTTTCAAGTCTTTTGGGATGTAGCTGGGGATGGCCGCGATGCGTTGTGCAAGTGCCATGATCAGACCTCTTTCGCTTCTACCGCGTCGACAAACTGCCGAATCCACTTGAGCAACTCCAGCGCCTCGTCGGTGTAACGCAGATAGTCGCGTGAATCACCCTTTTGCAACATTTCCATGAATTTAGGGAACAACTGCCCGCCTTGTCCGGGTTTTAGCTCTTGTCCGGCAAGACGGTGAGACAAGCCGCGAATCAGGTCGTCCAGCAGGCATCTTGCCGCGTTGCCTTTGCCGCTGTAGAAGGCCAACGTTGGCATCAAGCCGCTGTTCATGATGAGCGCGGGTGCGCCTTTGGCCAGGCCTTTGTATTCCTTGCCGTGCTGGGCTATGCCAGCGGTGGCGTACTGCCAGGCAATGGTTGCGCGCTTTTGATCGAGTGTTTGGCTCATGTCAGTTTCCTTCAACGCGGTGCAGTTTGAACCAGCACCAATCCGCGCCCGGTGGTGGCATCGCCACCAATTTGTAGCAGCTTGCCACCAATGCCGGGCAGTGCTTCACCTTGGCCAGCAAATACCTTGGTTAGTATTTCTGGCGCGTTCAGCAATGCGGCGGAGTCCGGGTTGCGGCTGCCTTTTTTGAAGCGTTCAATGCTGGCTTGTGCCAAACCGACCATGAGGGTTTCAGGTGGCAGGTTTTCGACATAGAACAGGCCACCATCGTCGGCGGTTCCGGATTCGTCGTTGATGCGCACATGCGGCTCCACCACCATGGCATGACGGGCAAAGTGGGCAAAGTCCGTGTCATGCAACAGCACCAAGTCGGTTTTGAACTTGTTGGCAAAGAAGCTGTTGGCGGGCCCGGGCAGGGCGTGGGTGGCGATCCATTGCGCAATGACTTGGAGCGACTCATTCACCTCGGACGGGAACTCAAACGCTTCCAAAATCAACTGCTTGCCGGTTAGCAGGTTGCTGCTTGCCGTCTGCGCCTTGTCTTCGACCACGGGGGGCACGGTCCAATCTGCCTGCAAACCAGCCTGCACGGCCAGCCGCTGCAGGCGCGCCAGCGCCAGTGGGCTGGTGACGTAGGCAAAGCCGCCTTTGAGCGAGCGCACCGGCAGGGCGACCAGTTGTGCGTCACTCAACGACAAGGCACCGGCAAAGTCAGAGGCTCCGGTATCCGGGCCAAAGATACGGTTGACGAGAGTTTGTGGCCATGCACGGTTCAAGTCGTGGCGCAGGGCTCCTTTCAGGCCACTACCGGCAAACATCGGGTGCTTGGTGTGAACTTCGCGCTGGATCGGACTGTCAATGGCGCCAATGGCGCTGCCTGCGCCCATGTGGACGGGGCTGACGGCGTAGTAAAAAACGAGCTGGGATGCTTCAAACATGGGAGTTCCTCAAATTAACGTGACAGCAAAAAATATTTCAGTTCCAGGTACCCAACAAGGCGCGGTTGTAGCCTTCGGCGCGCCTTGCTTGTTGCAGTGAGTCCAGATGATCGGGCCAAAGTCCTTTAGCAACCCATGCGGCAAGCTTGTCGGCGTTACCAACGAACTCGTCAAACCAATAGACGCTGCCAGCGGGCGCGGCAGCTTGCGCGGGTTTGGGTTGCCACTGGTACAAATCCCAACCACTTACCGTTTCACGTCGGCCCAGCGCGGCGCACGCCAACCGGGCGCTGAAACCATCGCCGCGCAATTGGTAGTTACCGCCCTGTTCGCTAACGCCTTCTGGCAGCCAGCCCTGGGTAAACAGTGCAGGTGTTTGCAGCAGCAAGCGAAAGCGTGCACTAGGGCCAGGAATATTGGTCACCGTGGGTGCCTTGAAAGACACCTTGCGGTAATGCGCGCTGCGGCCATCACCGCCCAGGCGCAACACACCTTCATCGGGGATCAAATCAGTCGCGCCTTGAATGCCGACCAAAAAGCCAGTGCTGACAAAGGTAGACGAGGTCTTGTCTTCCCTGGGGCTGAAAGCAAAGCCTTCTGTCGTGTAAATCTGCCCCTCTTCTGCAGTACGGGAATCAGTGTTCAGACCGATGCCCAGTCGGGGGTCGCGCTGGTAGATGTGCTTGCTTTCGACGCTATCGGTCTGGGCCGGGCAATGGCCTTGCAAATGTTGCTGCAGTCCTTTGCTGCGCAAGTACACGCCGCCTTTGGGCTTCTCCTGCTTGCTGGACACCAGCGTGGCGCGCAAGCGTAGGTCACCCGCCGACTGCACGCCAGTCGCCGTGGCACGCGGCTCCAGTGTCGCAAAGTTTCTGCCCAGCATGAGTAGGTCAGTGGGCAGGGGCGAGATCGGCTCGGGCATCGCCCCAGCGCCGGGGTCGCCAGCCAGTGTGAGCCAGGTGAGGCGAAAGTCGCCCGGTGCCTCGGGCGTGCCCAGGCACTGTGCCAGCGCGGGGTTGGTGCAGTGGCCGTCTGCCAGAAAGGCTGTGAGTTGTGCGGCGTCTTTGCCCAGCAAGGCAGAGCGAAAGGCTCCGGCAAACAGCGAAGGCGGTGGCGGCATCAGCGCGCTGCCATGTTCACCGCTGTCGCCAAAGGCCAGATTGCCACGCACAAACAGGCTGTCGGTGGGGCGCACGTAGAAGTAGGTGGCGGTCATGCTGTGGCCTCGTCGCTGATGCTATTGGCGTCCACGCCGCGCTCAATGGCGGTCGCCTTGTCCTTGAAGGCGCGCGCTTCACGGGCGAAGAATTCGCTGGTGACCAGAAAGTTTTCGATCGCCGTTTTGGGACGTTCGGGGTGCATCACATCGCAGACAAAATCGATCACTTGGCGGGCCAGCTCGGCGCTGCCTTTTTGGCGTTTGAATTGATAGGCAAGTGAACTGGTCATTTGCGCTTTCCATGTCGCGCTCTTAGCGTCCTTGGCATCGTCGGTCAAGCCTTCAAACCACAACTGTGCCCGGTAGATGGCTCCGCGTGAAAAGTCGGTTAACGCCAGTTGTTCGGCCAGTTGCTTCATCAGTGCCAACGCACTTTGCGAGGTGTCGGGCTGTTGTGTTGTTGGGTTGACGGACCACCAAGGACTGGTGACGCTGGCCTCTCCCCCGCCACGCTTGAGCACGCGCAGGCAGAAAGCATCCCGGTTGATGTCGTCGCCTTTGTTGTCTTTGCCACGCACGGTATTTTTGGCCCGACTCTCTGCCGCACGCAGCTCGCGCAGCACCATGCCCAGTGGCGCGCTGTGATGCGCTACGACCGCACCCATGGAGGCAGTGGCTTTGTGGCCCATCAGCGTCATCAGGCGGCCACACAGCAGGCCAAACCCGCTGGACAACAACAGTTTGCGTTGAGAGCCGCTACCGCCACTTCGCAGCGTACCGATGCGGTCGCCCAAATTCATGGCCTCACTGGGTGCAATGCCGCTGTAGGCCAGACGCAGCAACTGCATGCAGTCAAACAAATCATCCACCGCCACCAGGGCCAGCACGTCGTCACCACCGGCATACAAGAGTTTGCCTTTGCAGCATTCTTCGACCACGTGGCGCGCCAGTCGGGTAGAAAAGTCATTCAAGGCTTGCGAGATGGCACCGTGGCGGCCAGGCGACACCGGGCGCTTGGCGTTGAGGTAGTTCTTGAGTTGTGGGTCGCGGCGTTCGTACATATCCATCTCGGACAGCACTTTGCTATGCCAGGTGTCGCGGTAGGCCAACTTGTAGTCGTCCTCGTTACCAGCCAGCCAGCCGCCCATGCGGTCACCGTCCATCAGGATCAGCGCGTAGTAGGTCTCTGGACGACTGTCGCCCAGCAACTGGCGCACCGTGTGGTCAAGGTGGTAGCCGCCATCGGTGGCATCTTGCCCGGCTTCAAGCAGCGCGGGTAAGCGTCGCAGGGTGTCTTGTTGCGCTTGCGGCAAGCGATGCAGCTTGCGCATCAGCGATTTGGGCAAGGTGACCGGGTCGTACTCTGAGGCGGGCGATGCCAGTGTCAACAAAGCGGCCTGCTGCACCGTGGACAGTGCGCTGCCAGCTATTTTTTCAATACTGGTTGAAAGTGCCAGAGCGTGTGTGCTGACGACAAAACGGCGCACGTTGCCCCCGGTCAAGCGACTGACGCGCTCGGCAAATACGGTTGGCCACAGGCGTTTGAGGGTAGCGATCGCGCTTAGGTGCTCACCGGGTTTCACCCAGGACTTTTGCTTCTTGACAAGCTTGCCCCAGACGCTTTTGGCTTCGCGATCCCGGCGATTGAGCCCGAGTAAGCTGCGGTCATCGGTGAGCCATTCGGCTTCGCCCGTTAGGGTGCACCGGTGGCCTTCTTCCATCACTGGCGTAAAAGGCCGGGTGGCTTTGGCCGCACCCAAGGCGCGCTCGGCCAGTTCGTAAACGGCGGGGTAAAGGATGCCGGTGTTGGGTTCCCAGAACTTTAGGCCTTCAAGCTTGAGTTCTTTGGTCAGGACCTTCCATACCGCGTCCTGAAAAACGCCTTGTTTTTTGAGTTCGGGGTGAATGCTGTCGAGGGCTGCGTGCAGGCGGGCGCTGGCAGTGCTGACATCCTTGCAATCTTCACCCTCAATCGGCCAGGTGGCAGCGGCCCAATAGGCTTCCGGGAAGCCCGCCAGTTGCGTATTGATCTGGGTCCGGGTCACATCGCTGATAGCAACACCTGCCGTCTCAAATGCGCGCTGGGCAGCTTCCAGCGTCCATTGCTTTGCTGCGAACCTTATAGCCGCAACCGCCCGTTCAGCAAGCGCTGCAGCCTGCCTGGCCGGCACGATGGCCATAAACTTGTTGGGCAGGCTGGCAGCAAACAGCGGGTTGGTGTCAGTGTTGTCGCTGAGCAGTTCCGAGTCGATGTCGGCGAACAATTGCTTGAACGCATCACCGCCGGCTTCAGGACTCATGAGCCATGCGTCCACCACTGGCACGCCACGTAAGGCCGGGAACACCATCACATCCGGCCCCAAATGACTGACGATGGGCTTCATGGCCTCCCACACCAGGCTGGACAGCAGGTGGGAGCCGGCCCATAAATCTGACGTGGAGCGTGCCTGCCCGATAAAGCCCTGCACCGGGCCAAAACTCATCACCAGCAGCGCAGGCTGGTCAGGGCCACTTTCGTCGCCCATCAAGGCGGTGTGAATGGCAGACACGGTATCCACATGCGACCAGATGCTGTGGTCAGGTGTGCGTGAGTCGGCGGGCAGCATGGGCCACAACACGCCAAGTTCGCTGGCGTGTTGCCCGACTTCCGGACCAAAGCGCCAGAAGGCCAGAAAGGTTTTTCGCAAGTCTTCGTCGTTGTCCTGAATCAAATTCTCAAAGTGGTCTTGACTGACAGTTTTGATCTGGTCAATTCCGATGCTGATGTCAAGCGCTGCGAGTTTGAGCCGTTCACCCGACAGCGGATGAATCAGTTCGGCCTCTCGTGCGAACTTGACGGCTTCGAACTTTGGGTAGCGCGGTGCATCATCGCCGCGCGGCCAATTAGGGCGGTCGGCGGCAGCGGCCAAACAATCTGCCATGTGAACAGATTTGTCTTGTTTGAGCTTGTCGTAGTTGAGTTCAATCCATTGGCCGCTTTTCTTGCGCATGGCCGGGCGTGTCGCTAGCCCGAGCGCCTTGCCCACTTCGACTACGCTGCCACCTTCGTGGCCCACCGGATCGCGCATCAAGACCAGTTGTTTTTCAGCCGGATCATGTAACCAGGCGGCGAGTTTTTTGGTGTAGTCGGTCATGTCAGTTAGCCCCCGCGAGACGAATCAAACCGTTGCTTCTTTGTGCGTCCAACAAACGGTGAACTTCAGACCACACTCTTTCTTGATCAGGAATGGCGCCTTTAACCGCACGAACCATCTTGTCGGGCAAGGCACATGGCAAGTGAACGATGACGGCCATGAACTTGCCGTCCAGGCGGCGGTGAACCTTGAAACGGACTTGATTCGCCATCCGGCCATCTTTGCCCCAGCCGTTGACACTGTGGCTGCTGCCTGATGGATAAGACAGCAAGTGCCGTGCTTGTGGCTTGTCATGACCGGCTGGGCCACCGCCTTGAAATTTGAAAAATTCTGCGGTTCGCACGGCTATTTTGATTTGGGCCAGCATCAGCATGACATCTTCCCAACAGCCAAATCCGTCAAGTTTGTTGCCCTCTGGCTTGAGCAGTCGCCAGATGGTTGGGGTGCTGGCCTGGTCCATACCAATCGCGTGCGGCCACTCACGGCGTAAACAGCTATTCGTTGCAAGCAAAATACCCTGAGTAGTCAGCGCCTCCGCTTTGAGGTCCTTGGCTGGCAGCAACCCATCGCCGTCAAAATGAACTGCACCAAAACCATTGCGTGACCTGGAGCCGACCGTGCCAAACCAATGGGAAAGCTGCATGGCATTGCGGATTTCCGGATCAAACTCAGCGGGAAATCGCAGTTTCAGAGTCAGTGGCGAAGCATTTGGATCAATCGCGCTGCGCGCAACAGCGCCGCCGATAGGGCCATAACCAAGGTACAAATTGGCTCCGGGCGTGGCATTGACCTCTGGATGTGTGACGGGCTTGCCGTTGTCAACTCTTGCCAGATTGCCTGGTTCCCAGGACGACAGCCGCAGCTGCACCTTCGACCGCCCCCCGCCTGAGTCATCTCCCGCGCTACCAAACAACGCATTCTCAAGTTGAAGCAATTTGTGGTGGTCATATCCCACGGACGGCGCTTTCACCACCCGCCACCACTGCCGCAGCAGCGCTTTGAACGGCGGTGTGCGCCACTGGCCTTGCTGCTCGGCATTTCCCAGAAAGGCAGGCGTGTTGAAACCGACTTGATAGGTCAACTCTCGCATGGTCATTTTTGTTCCTCCTTGAACGCCACGTCTTGAGCGAAGCGTACCGCATCAGGAACTAGGGTTAACGCGTAGCGCCGCGGGCGGGTGCCGCCGTCATGGATGCGGTAGGCCTCGGCGGCGGGACCCAAGGCTGTTTTCAGGCGTTTGTCGAGCTTTGATTTGCGCTGCGAGAAGTACTCGCCGTCCATGCCATCGCGCAATGCACGCTCTGTGGATTCAATGTCGGCCAGGGTACCGGTGATGCGCCGGTATTCACTCAAATAGCGCTTGGCCCAGATCGCATCAGGCACGCCTTTGGTGGGTGCAGGCAGTGGTCCTTCGCCCTGTACTGTTCTGCGGGCGAATACCGCCAGCAAGGCCAGTTCAGCCGGCGGCAGGGCCACTTCGCGTCCGGCCGCAAGAATGCGTTGCCTGGATAAATCAAGCACCAACTGGGCCGGGGCCAGCGCGGCACGGACCGCAGCGACGGCATCGTTAAAGCTCGCTTGTCCGGCCAGCAGGGCGGTGGGCAGGCCGTGGCGCAGGCTGACAAACGGGATGTCGGCCAGCGTGACTTGCGCCATGGCAGTGTCTGCCAGTTGCCCGTCACGGGTTTGCAGCACGCGGCTGTAGGGCGTGGGGTAGAAGAAATCGTAACTCGACTCGAAAGGCTCGCTCACCAGCACGTGGCTGAGACGGTCTTGCGGGCGTCCGTACAGGGAAAGTGCGTAACCCAAATAGAAACCCATGGTCTTGCGGCCCCCGGCAATGGAGGCGTGCAGGGCACAGGCTGGGTCAGCTGTGATGGTGCGCACTTGGGCTGTGATGAAGTCAGCCGCTGCCTGGTTGTCAGAGGGGCTGCGAATATCGTTCATGGTCTGACCGTGGGCGTCGCGCATGACGTGGATGTGGCTGCGGTCAAAGCGCACGCCGGGTAGGTGGTAGTCGGCGCAGAGTTTGTGGAACCAGCCGAGGTCGTCACTGAGCAAAGAGAGTTCAGCGCGGTGCGCGCCTTCGGCACTGGTAATCAGATGCACCTCGGTCGGTACAAAAGGCGCGTGTTCGTCGGCGGCCAGGGCGTAAATGGTTTCGGTGACAATCTGCGGCGTCAGGCCGCTGACGGCCAACAATACGCGACGTGGAAAGTCGGCAGGCTTGGTCGCAGCCGAAAGGTAGGGCGGAGCGTTCTGATTCATGCCCGCCAGTGTAGGGCGCCTGACTCATTTGTTATCCTGCGGCAAGCTTGCCGAAACCACCCCATGTCCCACCGCCCCATTGCTGCCGTGAATCCTGACCCGACCGATCTGGTCAAGGCCGGCACCTTTGTGCATTTTCCGGATTCGCCGTTCGAGCTGTTTCAGCCTTATCCGCCGGCTGGGGATCAGCCCGAGGCGATCAACCAGCTGGTCGAGGGCTTCAACGATGGCGAGGTGTTCCAGACGCTGCTGGGCGTGACCGGTTCCGGCAAGACCTTCACGATGGCCAATGTGATTGCGCGCCTGGGCCGCCCGGCCATTGTGTTTGCGCCGAACAAGACGCTGGCGGCTCAGCTCTACAGCGAGTTTCGCGAGTTTTTTCCGAAGAACGCGGTCGAGTACTTTGTCAGTTACTACGATTACTACCAGCCAGAGGCCTATGTGCCGCAGCGCGACCTGTTCATCGAAAAAGACTCGGCCATCAACGAGCACATCGAACAGATGCGGCTGTCGTGCACCAAGAGCGTACTGGAGCGCCGCGATGTGGTGATCGTGGCCTCGGT
>Ga0194060_10001380_pt1 | contig 17327 bp, 8 predicted proteins | sample SepL225m_MetaG_FD_163427 | JGI IMG/M metagenome (GOLD analysis project Ga0194060, IMG submission 163427) | Anoxic zone freshwater microbial communities from boreal shield lake in IISD Experimental Lakes Area, Ontario, Canada - Sep2016-L222-5m | ecosystem: Environmental > Aquatic > Freshwater >...
CCCAGCACCGCGCCGCCGCCGGCGACGATTCTCGACGCGAGGGCGCGGTGCTGGGACGGATAGACGTTGTCGTCGTCGAGCCCGCCGCCGAGGATCGCGACGGTTGTGCCGCCCGCCTCGAGTGTCGCCTCGTGCGCCGCTGCGTCGATGCCGTACGCGAGTCCGCTGACAATGACGACGCCGCTTTTGGCGATCGGACCGACGAACTCCTGCGTGACCTGGAGACCGTACTGCGACGGCTTGCGCGTGCCGACGACGGCGAGGTGGACGCGCTTGGGGTCGGGGAGGACGCCGCGGACGAACAGGACGGGCGGGGGATCGAAGATCGTTTTCAAATCGGGAGGGTACGCGTCGTCCTGGAACGTCACGGCGGTTACGTTGTGCGCGACGAGCTTCGCGGCTTCCTCGTCTGGGTTGATCGACGCGCGTTCAAAGATGAACTGGTCCGCGATGTGCGGCTCAATTCCCGCGGCAACCAGTTCATTGCGCGAAGACGAAAACGCCGCCTCCATCGAGTGGAAGGCGGCGGCCAGTTTCTTGATGCGGACCGGCCCGAACTTTGGAAAGCGGACGAGGGAGATCCAGAATTTCGTGTCGTCCATATCGTCCTAAAGCATTTTTTCAATCTCGTCCGCGGCGCGACCGACGATGTCGGACATCTTTTCCTGCTCGTCGCCCGACCACTTCCCAAGCACCCAGTCCTCGAGCGGAACGTTCGGATTCTCGGACCGTCCGATCCCCACGCGTATGCGGGTGAACTCCGGCGTGCCGAGGTGCTCGATGAGCGACTTGATCCCGTTGTGTCCGGCGCTTCCGCCTTCCGTCCGCACGCGGATGTCTCCGAATACGAGGTCGGCGTCGTCGTACGCCACGATCACGTCCCTCGCCGTCATGTTCGATTGCCGCAATGCCGCCGCGACCGCAGTCCCCGACAGGTTCATGAACGTGTCCGGCTTCAGCGTCCGCGCCTTGGCGCGGTCGAGTCCGCGACGAACGAGCTCGTCGACGACGAGAAAGCCCACGTTATGTCGGGTCTGCGCGTATTCGGGTCCTGGGTTGCCGAGGCCTACGATGAGTTTCATATTACTTCGCGCGAGCAGTCATTCCGACGATGTTGATCACGATTGGCGTTCCCGTCAGCTTGAAGTGGATGCGCATGCGGTTTTCCAAGAATCGCAGGTAGCTCGGGTGCAGCACGTCGAGGCGCTTGGCCTTGATGTGGAGGTTGAACGTCGGGGGCGCGGTGCCGGTCTGCTGCATGCCCATGATTTCCGGTGGCTTCGGGCCCTTTCCGCGGCTGGGAAGGTGGGCGCGCACGGCGGAGCGCCAGAACGTTTCCAGGTCGCGCTCTGGGATCTGCGCGTGGCGGGCCTTTTCCACCTCGTCGATGAGCGTGAACAGCTCGGGGATGCGCTGGGTGGTCTTGGCGGAGACGAACACGGTCGGCGCCCAGGCGATGAAGGGGAGGCCTCCCGCGATCATCTCGCGGACGCGGTTGATGGTGGTGGGGTTCTTGTCCTTCACGAGGTCCCACTTGTTGGCGACGATGATGACTCCGGTGCCGGCGCTCTTGACCATGCCGGCGATCATCTTGTCCTGCGTCCCGACCGGCTCGGTCACGTCGACCACGAACAGCGCCACGTTCGCCTTCGGCAGTACGCGCTCCGTGCGAAACGCGCCCTGCTCCTCAAGCTCGCCCTGCTTCTTCATCTTGGCGGCCTTCAGAAGTCCCGCCGTGTCGATGAGAAGATACTCGCGGTCCTTGTACTCGATCATCACGTCGTTCGGCTCGCGCGTGGTGTGCGCCACCGGGCTGACGATGAACCGCTCCTCGCCGAGAATTGCGTTGATGAGCGAACTCTTGCCCACGTTCGGCTTTCCGACGACGGCGACGCGGACGGCGGTGATCTCTTGGAGCTCGGCCGGCTTCATCTTGATCGTCTCGAGCTTGTCGTAAATCACGTCGAGCAAATCGCCGGTGCCCGTGCCACGCAGTCCGGAAACCGGAATCGGGGAGGGAAGGGCGAGCAGGCGCCACGACGGGTCCATCGCCGAGTTGCGGATGGCCGGGGTCTCGGCCTTGTTGCCGACCACGATAACCGGCTTGCCCGACTTCATGAGCATCGCGGCCAGCTCGCGTTCCTGCGGAAGCGCGCCCTGCTTCATGTCGACCACGAACAAAATCACGTCGGCCTTGGCGATGGCCTTCTCGGCCTGCCGCACGACGTTCTTCTCGATCTCGTCCTCGTGGTCCATGTCGAGGCCGCCGGTGTCGATCAGCTTGATGACCAAGCCGCGCCAAAGGCACACGCCTTCCTTTCGGTCGCGCGTGGTGCCGGCCACCTTGGAAACGATGGAAGCCTGCCGTTCCAGGAGGCGGTTGAACAGCGTCGATTTGCCCACGTTTGTGCGCCCGATGAGCGCGACGATGGGGATGTGGGCTTGTGGCATACTATTTTAGTGCTAAGTTTGCCGAACTTTCTCCCAAAATCACCAAAAAGTCAATGTTCTTGGCCGTGGCCAGGGACTGATAATCGTCGGAAGAGATGGAAATGCCTTGTGGAACGACGTTTCCGGACATCATGTAGCCGGTAGCGGACATAGTGACGTCGGCTTGGAGGGAGTCCTGGAGTGCCTTCAGCTCGGCTTGCTTCTTCCCATTGGACAGGTCGTAAATGACCGTGTGCTTGTAGGCGCGCTCCGCGGCATTGCCGATCTTCGTGACGTCGTAGCCGTTCCCGTCGAGCAGCTGCGAGGCGCGGAAAGCGAGGCCTGTAATAGTGGTTCCGTTTTGAATTTCGATCTTGGTGGAGGGCGTCGAAGGGGTCGCGGGGGCCGAGGATTTCTTTGTCGTCGAGGTCGTCGCGACGGTGGGGGACGATCCGTCCGGGACGAGGAGGTTCGCGGCCATCTGGCGGACGGGCCCCCAGTCGTCGTTCTTCGGAAGGAGCACGTAGGCGCCGTTTAGTGACGTCGCGTAGAGCGGCGAGGCCGTGGAGTCGTCGAGCACCTTGGTCGTAATCTTCGACGTGTCCACGTTCTTTAGTTTGCCCGCGAGCTGGAGGAGTTCCCACGCGGAAATGTTCGTGGCGACGTTTTCCTTGAGCGTATCCATGATGTGGCTGATGCGCGCCGGGTTGAGCAGCGTCCCCGAGGACATCATCTTTTCCTTCACGCCGGCGATGACCTTCTGCTGGCGCTTGGCGCGCTCGAAATCGGAACCCTCGCCGTTGTTGCCGTGGCGGGATCGTACGTACTTGAGCGCCGTCGTTCCGTCGAGATGCATCGGGCCCTTCGTGAACGTGATGATTTCGTATCGGCAGGCGTAGGTGGGAACCTGAACGCTCTCAACCTCGCCCGTGTCCGGGTTCGTTTGGTTCTGCGTCACGGACGTTCCGCAGTCCTTGTACTCGCTGCCGAGAATCGGGTACTCGGCGTCGGTGAATGTGGTGTCCACGACCACGTCCACGCCGCCGACGTCGTCGATGAGCTTTCCGAACCCGTCGAAGTCAACGCGCAGATAGTAGTCCACGTTCTGCCCGATGACCCCGCCGATCACCTCGCTCGCCATAACCGGACCGGCGCCCGCCTGCTTTTCCTCGCCGAAGTAGTTCGCGTGGTTCACCTTGCGCCACCCCTCGTCGGGAATCGGCACGGCCATGTCGCGCGGGATGGAGAGCATTCCGACTTCGTTCGTGCTTGGCTTGTAGGAGGCGAAGACGATGGTGTCTGTGAGCATCGGGCCGTCGTGTCCCGCGCCGCCGATCCCAAGCAGGAGGAAGTTGATCCGATCGTCCTTTTCTCCCTTCAGCTGCCGGTCGCCGGCGCCCACGAGGTGGCGTATGGTAGAAAACAGCGAGAAATGGGGGAATCCCGACACGTCGGCCGACGCGTCCACGTTGTACGACATCGTCGCGCCCGCAACGGACACGAACACGACCATTGCCAGTAGAATTCGCCCAAACACAACAAAGGGCCTCTTGGGAGAAGCGGGAATCTGGTATTTTTGGCGCAAAAGGTCGATCTTGATTTTCTCCATAGATGAACCCTCACAGTATAACAAAAACACCCCTCTTGTGAAGGGGTGCTTTTGGTGGATGTTGGTGGGCTCGAACCACCGACCTCACCGATGTGAACGGTGCGCTCTAACCAGCTGAGCTAAACATCCGTATTGTCCACGTGCGGGAGGATACCATACGATGTGGGACGGTTCAAGTGGCTCCCTTGATCCCTGCCAAAAACCGTGGTATCCTAGAAAAGATTTATTGATCCCCCACATGTTTTCATTCGCCAAGCGCAAGGAACACGACGATCCGCTCGACACGGTCTGGCATCGGCGCTTCGGGCCGGTGGTTGGGTCGATGGCGGTTTTTATTCTGGAGGTTTTGCAGATCGTCATCATCTCGGCGGCGATCATCGTGCCGATCCGGTACTTCCTCGTGCAGCCGTTCTACGTGAAGGGCGCGAGCATGGAGCCAAACTTCTACGACAGGGAATACCTGATCATCGACGAGCTCACCTTCCGCATGCGCGAGCCGGAGCGGGGAGAGATCATCGTGTTCCGCTATCCGCGCGACCCAAGCCAGTTCTTCATCAAGCGGCTGGTCGGGCTTCCGGGGAGACGGTCGAGATCACCGGCGGCGCGGTCGTCATCTACAACGACGCGCATCCGAACGGACAGATCCTCGACGAGAAGCTTTACCTCGGAAGCACGCTCTCGCAGGGAAAGAAAAAGGTCACGCTCGGCACCGACGAATATTTCGTCATGGGAGACAATCGCGACGAAAGCCTCGACTCGCGAAGCTTCGGACCGATTAGCAAGTCCGCGATCGTCGGCCGCGTCTGGGTGCGCGGGTTGCCGCTGTCGCGCGTAGGAACGTTCGAGGCGCCGACGTACAGTTTGTAGAAATCGAGAGGCTTAAGGCTGAAAGGCGTAAGGCATACGGGAGACGTTTCCGGCGCCGTTCTGCATTTTCTTAAGCCTTCTGCCTTTCAGCCTTAAGCCTAATCTCACGACTATGCCAAAGAAAACAACCGCAGCGAAAGAGTCCGAGGAGAAGGACGAGAAAGCGGAGAAGCCCGCCGCCGCGTCGGAGGCTCCCGTGAAGAAGGGGAAGGCGCCGCCGGAGCTCTTGCGCGGGTTCCGCGACATCCTGCCGGAGGAACAGGCCCGCTGGAGCCTGATTCGCGCGAAGGTGCGCGAGATGGCCGACGCGTACAGCTTTGACCGCATCGAGCTGCCGCTTTTGGAGCGCGCGGATTTGTTTCAGCGCACGCTCGGGAAGCAGACAGACGTGATCGAAAAGGAAATGTACGCGTTCGAGGACCCGTCGGGCGACCTGGTCGCGATGCGTCCGGAGGCCACGGCCTCTGTCGCGCGCGCGTTCGTGAACCACGGGATGTTCAACCTGCCGCAGCCGGTGAAGCTGTGGTACGAGGGTCCGATGTTCCGGCACGATCGTCCGCAGGCCGGGCGCTACCGCCAGTTCAACCAGTTCGGATTCGAGTCGCTCGGCGTTCCCGACGCGGTCGTGGACGCGCAGCTCATCCTCATCGCCGCGCGCACGTTCAAGGAGCTCGGCATCGACGTGACCATTCAGATCAACTCCATCGGCACGCCCGAGTCGCGCCAGAGCTACCTCACGGAGCTCGCGAGCTACTTCCGCCCGCACCGCAACAAGCTGAGCGAGGACGACAAGCGCCGCCTCCAGAAGAGCCCGCTTCGCCTCCTCGACAGCAAGGACCCGGCCACCGTCGAGCTGCTCGCCGGCGCGCCGCAGATCGTGGACTGGCTCGACGAGGAATCGAAGCAGCACTTCATGAAGGTGCTCGAGTACCTCGACGAGGTGGAAGTTTCGTATCAGCTCAACCCGCACCTCGTGCGCGGGCTCGACTACTACACGCGCACCGTGTTTGAGATCTGGGAGTCGGGCGACGAGGGCGAGCGCGCGCAGAACGCGCTCGGAGGCGGCGGACGCTACGACGGGCTGGTGGAGCTCATCGGCGGACGGCCGACCCCGGCGTGCGGATTCGCCATCGGCATGGAGCGCGTCGCGAAAGCCATGGCCGACCGCAACATCGCCCCGGAGGCCCGCGCCAAGCCGCTCGTGTTCTTCTGCCAGCTCGGCGACGGCGCGCGACGCGTCGGCCTGCGCCTGTTCGAGGAGTTCCGCGTGGCGGGAATCCCGGTGGCCGAGGCGTTCGGCAAGAACGCGCTGAAGGCCCAGCTCGAGGTCGCGAACAAGCTCGCGGTCCCATACGCGCTCCTGCTCGGCCAGAAGGAGGTCCTCGACGGCACGATCATCATCCGCGACATGGACTCGGGAGCCCAGGAAATCGTCGATTCCGGAAAGATCGTGTCCATCATGAAGCGCAAACTCGCGAAGGCGGAAGGCGTCACGCGGCCGAGCCAGGACGTGGTGCAATAGAAAAAGACTCAAGATACAAGAAGGGCAAGAAACAAGGAAGAATCAAGGGTAAAATCTTAAATTTCAATTTTTACCTTTGAATTTTAAGTCTTCCTTGCATCTTGCATTCTTGATTCTTGACTCTTTATCTCCCCCCTGTTATCCTCCCGGTATCTTAATCAATGAAAGGAAGGTGAAAATAGTGTGGTAGACGTAAAACGCCGAAAAGGAGAAAGCTTCGAATCGCTGTTGCGCCGCTTTTCGCGACGCATCCAGCAGAGTGGAAACATGCTCGAGGCGCGCAAGCTTCGGTTCCACAAGAAGGATCCGACCCGCAACCGCGGCCGCGCCAGCGCGCTCCGCCGATTGGAAATCAAGGATGACCGCGAGTATCTGATCAAGGCCGGAAAGTTCGTGGAAGAGCCGCGAAAGACCGGAGGACGACGGTAGTCGGGGGTTTCGAAGGGTTCGAAGGGTTCAAGGGAAAATGGGGAACGGATCCCCTCGATCCCTCTGACCCCTTCGATCCCTTTTGTGTTATAATCAAACCAATATGCTTATCGAACAAATCTCAAACGACCTGAAGGAAGCGATGAAGGCCAAGGACGCGGACACCCTTTCCACGCTGCGGATGCTGAAGTCCGCGGTGAAGAACAAGGAGATCGACGTGCAGAAGGAACTTGCCGACGAGGACGTCGTCGCCATTATCAAGATGCAGGTGAAGCAGTTGCGCGAGGCGAGCGACGTGGCGGAGACGGCGGGGCGTCCCGAGACGGTCGAGGCGGCGAAGAAGGAGATCGCGCTCCTGGAGAAATATCTCCCGACGCAGATGGACGACGTGACGCTGTCGCAGGTGGTGAAGGACGCGCTGCAGATCGCCGGGGCCACGACGAAGGCCGACACGGGGAAGGCGATGGGCGCGGCGATGAAGGCCGTGGGAGGACGCGCCGACGGATCGCGCGTGAAGGCGGTCGTCGAGTCGATCCTCGCGGCGTCCGTCGTCGCCGCCGTCGGATTCGCGCACGCGCATCCGGCGCTCGCCGCCACGGTCGCTGCCGCGAAGGACGCGTCGATGATCGTGTCCGGCGCGCGCATCGCCCGCGTGTTCCTCATGCTCATGGGTCTCGTGTCCGTCCTGTTCATCATCATGGGCGCCGTGACCGTGATGACGTCGTCGGGACGCGACCACGGACACCATCACGGCCTCCAGCAGATCGGCGTCGGAATCTTCGGAACGATCCTCATGGCGGGGCTCATTGCCATCGCGACCGCGACGATTCAGAAGCTCGGGTGATATCCACAGACTTTCAAATGCCGCGTGTATCCGTGCACGCGGTTTTGTTGTAGAATGAGAGCGACGAAATAAGCGTCTCGATGATGCGTTTTCTCCCAAACACTATGCGCAGCCGCCTCGCCGCCGGAGCCGCCTTTGGCGTGCTCGCCGTTTGCGTTATTGCCGCCGCGCACCCAGCGCTCGCGCAGTCCGTCCAGAGCGCGGCGACGCAGCTCGCCACGTCGGCCGCGGCTGCCGGCGCGTCCACCAACAGCCTGCCGATCATCATCGCGAAGGTCATCCGCGTCTTCCTCGGAACGCTCGGGATCATCTTCACGATCGTCGTCCTCTATGCCGGATGGATCTACATGACGGCGCAGGGCGACGACACCAAGCTGAAGAAGGCGAAGGACATGATCAAGAACGGAGTGATCGGAATGATCCTCTGTATCTTTTCGTTCACGATCGCGAGTTACATCCTGAACAGCCTGCTGGACAACTGGGGCGGTGCGACGGGAAGCACGTCCGTCGCCGACCGGTACAGCGAGCCGCTTTCCGGATCGCTCGGCGCGGGCATCATCGAGTCGCACTATCCGGAGCGCAACGCGATCGGCATTCCGCGCAACACGCGCATCATGGTGACGTTCAAGGAGCCGATCGATCCGGCCTCGATCATCTCCGGCTACGACCTGAGCCCGACTTCCACCGATCTGAATTCCGCGAACGTTCTGATCTACAAGACCGCGGACGAGGCGAGCGTGGATACGCTGAAGCTGGGGGCAAGCGCCGTTTCCGTGACCATGAACGCGGATCACACCATCTTCGTCTTCGACCCGGTCGATCTCCTTGGCAGCTCGACGGACGACACGAACTATACCGTCAAACTGACGAACAGCATCAAGAAGGCGGACAAAACGGCCGCGTTCACCGCGTCGAATCAGGATGGGTACGAGTGGACGTTCGAGGTTTCCACGGAGGTCGACCTCACTCCTCCGAAGGTCGTGTCCGTCATCCCGCGTGCCTCCGCCACCGATGCGCGAAACATCACCGTTTCCATCACGTTCGACGAGGCGATGGACCCGGTGGCCGGAACGGGGACGTACGTGGCGCCGACGGAGTCAAATCCGAACCCGACGCAGACGTTCAGCAACATCACCGTCGGTTCCTCGACCGCGGCGAGCGGATACGTGGACGGGACGTTCTCAATTTCCAACGCGTACAAGACGATCGAGTTCACGCCGACCGAGGCGTGCGGCGTCGATCCGTGCGGCGACACCATCTACTGCCTTCCGGCTCCGGGCGGCAGCGCGAGCACGAACGCGATCGAGGTCACGGCCAAGGCGGCGAGCGTCGGCGACGAGCCGCCGCAGGCCGATCCGATCTTCGTGCCGGCAAACGGCCTGGAGGACGCGTCCGCGAACTCGCTCGACGGAAACGGCGATGACGAGGGGACGGGTCCCGACGACGATAACTACGTCTGGGGATTCCAGACCAACGACGAGATAAACGACACCGTCCCGACCATTACCGAGATGCATCCGGGCATCCTCGAGGGGCTGTCATCGCCGTCGGCGAACGTAACCGCGACGTTCTCCGTTCCGATGAAATCCTCGACGCTCAATACGACAAACGTCTCGCTGTGGGCAGACCCGTGGTATGAGTTCTGGTTTACGACGAGCAAGACGGACCTGGTCGTCGACGACGAGACGATCAACACGACCGTGGAGATCGCGCATCCGGGTCTTGTCAGCAACGAGGACAACGGATGGGACTACGACCCGGTCATTACGCGTGACGTGAAGTCCGCGTACCAAATCTGCGCGTATCCCGTGGACGGTCCGAACGCGGCCGGAACGGGGATGTGCGGAACGAGCACGACGACGGCCAGGTATTGCTGCAATGGCTTTCCATCCGAAAGGGCCTGCCACACGACAAATCTTGATACGACGCTTACGACTCCGGCGACCGTGGAACTTCCAGACTCAAATCCAGAATCTTCCAATTAGCGCGCTATGATATTTTCCCGCAAGAGCCTGCTCTCGATCCTCTTTGCCGTCTTCGTAACGGTCGGAGCTCTTGCGATTGCCCCGCATGCGTTCGCGCAGGTCGTGGACCCGACCTCGGGACTGAGCTCCTTCGCGGAAACCGCGGGTCTTGCGACGGGCGAGACGCTCACGATCACCATCGCCAGGCTCATTCGAACGGTCATCTCGATCCTCGGCATCATCGCCGTCGTCCTGATTCTCGTCGGGGGGTTCCGCTACATGACGTCGGGAGGGAACGACGACAAGATCAAGAGCGCGAAGAAACTGTTCTCGTCGGCGATCGTCGGTCTCGTCATCATTCTTTCCGCATTCGCCATCGTCCAGTTTATCCTCGGCCAGCTGATGGGCGCACTGAACGGGACGAGCACGTCGTCGGGCAGCGGCGGGAACGGCGGGGGATACGGCGACGGGGGAGGCACGTCGAGTCAATTCGTCTTGACGGACGTCAACCTCGAGTGCGCGTACGCGATTAAAAACGTAAACCTGCAGTTTACCTTCAGTAAAAGTCCCAGCCTCGAATCCATTAACAATGGTGGGATCCGCGTACAGCAGTCTGGAACGGACGTCCCGGGAACGTTCGCCGTTGCCGGAACGGTGGCCACGTTCACCCCGACGCAGGACTGTTCCGCCGATGGATTTCCGACCGAGCATTGCTATGACGCGGGCGCGGATTATACGATTGAGCTGAGTACGACAACGTTGAAGAGCTCGACGGATTTGGCGTACAAGTGCGACACGACATACCCGTGCTCGTTCGACTTCACGACCGGGACGGCCGTGGACACGGAAGGCCCGACCACGATGGAAATTTCGGCCCCGGAAGAAGGATCGGCCGTCTATACGAACGAGATCCGACCGCTGCAGGCGTACACGGTCGACGACACGGGCGTCTCGAGCCTTGCCTTTACGATCGACAACGGGGATTCGATCTACGACGCGGCGCTCTCGACGGACTCGACCGCCGGATCCCTTTCGTCGGAAAATTTTTTCTCGACCGCGGACGGATCGGAGTGGTATGTCTCTTCGGATTACGCGACGGGAAGCCATACCATTCGCGCAAGGGGAACGGACTGTGCCGGACACGCCAGCACGTCTTCCGGGGTAAGCATTGAGGTCTATCCCGCTTCCTGCAACGACGGCGTTGCAAACAATGGCGAGGCGGATCCGCCTGGCGACTGCGGCGGAACGAGCGAGTGCGGCGCGTGCGACGGGTCGCCGTGCACGTCCAATGCCGACTGCTCGAGCGGGTACTGCTCCGGAGAAATTGATCCCGAGACGGGACTTGTCGTCGATGGCGTTTGCGAGAGCGTTCCGGAAATCACCTCTGTTTCGCCTGGCGATGGAACGGAAGGAAACATCATCTCCATCATTGGAAGCGGTTTTGGATCGACGCCGGGAACCGTGCAGTTCCTTGGCGCCGTCGACACGAACGGTACGTACTCGAACCCCGTGACCGCGTCCGAGTACCAGTGCGAGACCGGTTCCACCTGGACGGACACGCAGATTATCGTCCAGGTTTCCGGTTCCATGAAGGACGGCCCGATTCGCGTCACGACCGGAACCGACGCGACCCATCCCGACGCGTACGTCGACGCCACCAACGACGACTACGGGGCTACCGTCAGTGACTTTGACGTGAACTCCGTGGTGCGTCCGGGTCTGTGTCCGCCGGATCCGACGTCCGGAATCGGTCACTCGACGGTCGGACTCTCGGGAAATAATTTCACCTCATCGAGCGAATCGAGCCAAGGGACCTCGACGGTCTACTTTGGAAACTACGAGGCATCGGATTACTACAGCTGGGCCTCCGCCGCGCTATCCGTCCAGGTTCCGCTCCTGAACGCTCGCGATTATGACACTCAGGTTTGGGTGGGGGATTACGTTTGCGCGACGACCCAGGGGGCCGTGACGCCACAGGTCACATGCGCGACGGACGCGGACTGTGACACGACATCAGGCGAATCGTGCGCAACCATGCGCTGCTCCGGTTCCGACGCATTCTGCGAGACGGACTCCGACTGCGGAACGGACGGATCCTGCGTTTCGCTGCGCCAGGGATCGAACAAGGTGTCATTCACCGTCGTCGACTCGTCCGAAGGAACCACTCCGGTCATCGCGTCCGTCGTTTCGGGCTGGACCGCATGCAAGGCGATGGGAACCCGCTGCTCGGCCGATGCGGACTGTTCCGCGGTCAATCCGGGAGACACGTGCGACGACCAGGACACGTGGGGGCCGATCGGGCAGTACGTGACCATCAACGGAACCGGATTCGGCTCGACGGCCGGCACGGTCCATTTTTCCGCGCAGGACACCAGCGGAAGCGTCGCGTGGGGCGATACGGATTTTCCGGAGGCCTGCGGATCCGACACGTGGGGCGATACGGAAATCATCGTGAAGGTTCCCGCGACGTTCACGGACGGCTCGGCGATCGGGCTCGGTGCGACGTACTCGCTTACCGTCGAGACGGGATCGGCCTCGTCGGAGGCGACGGACTTTACCGTTCTCGACGACACTCCGGGCCCGGGCATCTGTAATCTTGATCCTGTCTCGGGGCCCGTGACCACCACGAACGTCGACATCGCGGGCGACAACCTCGGAAGGCACACGGGATCCGCGTCCGTGACGTTCTCGTCTTCCGAAAGCGCGTCCGTCCTGAGCTGGGACTCGTCGCTCTCTTCCGTCACGGCAACCGTGCCCGCCTCGGCCGAAACCGGACCCGTGTACGTGACCGACGCGAATGGGTATCGATCGAACGAGCTGAATTTCAAGGTTGGAAGCTGTCTGGCCGACGGCGACGGTTTCTGCGACGTAGAGGGAACGAGCTGCTGCTCGAACGGTCAATGCGCGGCCATCTGCGCGGATGAGCCCCAGGAGTCGCATTACTCCTGGATGTTCTCGACCACCACGATTCCCGCGACGCCGAAGGTGGTCGTCGACTGCAGCGAGGGCGTGGTTACGTCCCCGTCACCGTGGAACAATTGGAGCGAGTCGAAGAACATCTGCGTGAACGCCGCCGTCACGGCGACGTTCGACATGCCGATGATGAAATGGGATGACCTTGCCCCGTACCTCCACGTCACGGATCCGGACGGCGCGGACATCGCGGGAGTGATGGCGGACGGCGAAACGCCGGGCGGATATACGTTCAGCTGGAGTCCGACGGGAGGCGACTTCCTGCCGAGCGCCACGTATACCGTGACCCTCGACGCCGCGGGAATTACGTCGGAGGACGGAATCTTCATGGCGAACGACTATTCCTGGACGTTTACGACCGCCGCCACGACCGAGCCGTGTAACATCGGATCCGTCGTCGTCAGTCCGTCCGCGCACACGATAACGGAGGCTGGGCAGACCCAATCGTATTCGGCACTGGCGCTGTCGCAGAATGACTTCTGCGTCGCGTTGGATTGCACGAATTACGGCTGGACGTGGGACTCCTCGCAGTCGCAGCTTGCGTCGGTAGAACCGACGACCTCCGCGACCGGCTCCTGCGCCACCCTCGCCACCGCCATCGCCGAAACCACCAGCGGATCCCCGGTAGACATCACCGCGCAGGCCGTGAACCCGACGGGCGACGAGCCGAGCGACGCCGGACAGCTTACGATCAACTTCACCGACCCGGAGGTCACCAGCTGGACGCCGAGCTGCGATTCGGTGTGTTTGAACGGAGGGATTACCGCCGACTTCAACACGGTCATGGCGGACGAGACAGCTTTGGGATCGAAAAATTTTTCCGACAGCACCGTCACGATCTACTCTTGCCAGGATTCGCTCTGCTCGACCGACTCGGGCGAGATGACGCTCTGGGACAACGTGGTCTCGTATGACCTTTCCGCCGACTCGAGGTCCGTCACCTTCACGCACTCGGAGCCCTTTACCAAGAACACCTGGTACCGCGTCGTGATTTCCGGAGACGTCGAATCGCTCTCCGGCGTGGCCCTGTCGGAGTCGGGAAGCAACTATCCTTCCGAGGACAACGGGTATTCTGAGTTCTCGAACGACTTTTCTTGGAAATTCAAGACCAAGGATTCCGACGAGCCGTGCGCGGTCGATCGGATTGAGACCGACCCGAAATCTTCGTCCGCAACGCATATCGGCGAGGAGGCGCTTTGGCAGGCCATTCCGTTCGGCGCCCGGGACAGCTGCTCCGTGAACGGCCAGGAGCTTGACCCGCTGAGCTACGGCTGGGACGCGTGGACTGCCGTCGACGCGACCGGCCCCTCCCTTGGCGACGTCGCGACCATGCTGAACAGCGCGTCCGACCCGCTTCGCATCACTTCCGTTCTTCAGACCGGATGTTCTTCGAACTGCCTGAACACGGGATCGGAGGCGACCACAAGCGACTATTTCTGCGGAAACGGCCTGGTGGAGCCAGGAGAGGATTGCGACGGGGGAGAAGGGTGTTCCACGACCACCTGTCTGCACGAGGGAGCTTCGGCGGACTACCGCTCCCCGAGCGTGTGCGGCGACGGCGCGGTCGGAACCGGAGAGGAGTGTGACGACTCGAACACGGACAACTCCGACGGATGCTCTTCCGTCTGTCTGAATAACGGAGCGCGAAAGGCCGGCACCTCCTGCGACGGATCGACTGTCGACCAGTCGGCGAGCGACGGAGGCGAGGATTGCGACGGCACCGCGGGATGCTCTTCTGACTGTCTGAACGAGGGAACCGTGGCTCGTTCCGGATACAATTCAATCTGCGGAAACAGCAACATCGATTCCGGTGAGGACTGCGATGATGGCAACGTTGCCAGCGGAGACGGATGTTCTTCGATCTGTCTGTTTGAGGGGGCAAACGTCTGCGCGTTCGCCTGTCGCGACAATCCCACCAGCGACTGTCCGGGAATCGGGGCCGACGCGTCGACATACTGCGGAAGCGCCACCGATGCCTGTCTCCCTGTCGTTTCGCCGTGCTGCGGCGACGGACGCATTGATTACCGCGGCGTAACCGGCGCCTGGAGCCCTCGCGCCGAGGATTGTGACGATGGCAATACCACGAACGGAGACGGGTGTTCCTCATCCTGCGTGGACGAGGGATCGTCATTGGGCACGTCGAGCTACTGCGGCGACGGTACGACGCATCGTACGGGGACGAACGAGTATAACGGGGCTGTCATTGACACGGGTGCCGAGGAGTGCGACGCGGCAACGGATCCGTCCGGGGATACCGCCTTTGGATATTGGGGCGTCTCCTACGTGAATCCAGAGGCGGTCTTGGACGTGGACGCGACCACGCACACGGCGGAGTCGTCGATTACGGCAACGGAAACGACGAGCGGCGTGGAGGGAAGCGGAACGCTTACGCTGACCTGTTCCTGTGAGAACGATGCGCAGTGCGGCGACGACGCGTACGGCTGCGGGACATCCTCCTGCTGCTTCGAGCGCCCGACCGTCGAGGCCGTTTCCCAGGGAATCGGGGAGACGAACGTGTGCCTGAACGCGGCGATCTACGTGGACTTCTCGGACGTGATGGACTCGAATTCGCTGATGTCGTGGGACGATACGGCGGGACCGAACACGGGCGTATTCGATTACGGCGAAGGCCACCAGAACCTGTACCTCGCCCTGACGACGTCGACGGGCGACGCGATCGACATTGCCGACTGTCCGTCCGGCTATCTCCAGGCAAGCCTGCTTGCGTACGGCGACACGGCGAGCCGTTCGTGGATCGCGCGCGCTTGGAATTGGGTCGTGCGTTCCGTCACGGGCATGTTCGGTGGAACCGCGCAGGCCGCGGATACGACGGCCTACTGCCTGACTCCCGTGACGTACTCGCTGACGGCGAACGAGTTCGGCGGCTCGCGCGTCTCGCTCAACATTACGGACGTTCTGGAGGCCAATTCCTACTACACCCTTGTCGTGGTGGAGGACGCCGACCTGACCGACGCGGTCGACGGCCTGAACGACGGCGTTCTTTCCGCCCATGCCGTTGGCGTAGACGCGAATGGGGCGCCGGACGGTAAATACGCGGTAACCTTTCAGACGGGTACGGAAATTTGCGGTCTTGATTCCGTGACCGTGGAGGACACGGGCGTGACTCCCGCGAGCGACATCGTCGACCCAAGCGTCGGATCGTTCACGGCTTCCGGCGAGCAGCACGCGTTCGTGTCGATTCCAAACACCGTCCGTGGCGGGCGCGAGGAGGAAATTCAGCCGACGGCGAGCTACGGCTGGAGCTGGACGTGGGACTCGACCGTCATTGACGCGGATACGGAAAACATCGTTTCGTCGGCGAGTTCGACGGACGCCGCATCCACCGTGACCGCTTCCGACAAGACGGGCCAGGAATCCGTCGTGGCAACCGCGGCGTTCAGCGCGACCAACACCTTCGGCGAAACGAGCGGAGGGGTAAGCGGAACCCTGAAGGTCGTCGTAAACGTCTGCGACAACGTCCCGACCGTCGAGAATTCGAACGGCCTGTATCTCGATGCCGACTCAAATTTCAGCTTCTTCTACTGCCAGGATGCCGGCGTGGCGAAGGACACAACCGACGATCTTCCCGAGCTTGAGACGCCAATCGCGGTCGAATCCTATACGTCCGACATCATCCAGGACCTGATCTTCAAGGTGGAGGGAACTTCCGACGCCATCGGCGTCCGTGTGCTTCCGAATTCCTCGTACCTCACCCCGTCCGCCTGGTATGTCGCGCAGGGATTCACCGGAGGATCCCCGTCGAGCACGACGGTAGACGGTTACGAGGCGATCACGGACGGCAACACCACGTACGTCGCGGCCACGAACGTCACCAATTCCGGGACCATCTACCCGAACGTGTACGCCATCTCCTATACGGAGAACGCGGAGGCTTCCTCGCAGGAAATTTTCGCGCAGATCCTGGCGAACTGGTCGTTCAACGCCAATGACGACGTCGTCACGGACATCAACCTCTGCCAGTCGAGCACGGACGGAAGCTATCCGACGGACGTGACCACGGGCGACCTCATTCCGTGCGTCTGGGACGGCGACTGCGCCTCCGGCCAAATTTGCGACGCCGACAAGGCCAAGCTCACGCGCGACATGCGCCGCCTGGAGGACGTCGTCGTGATCGCGGGCGAACTCGACGGCTACGGCGCCGCGAACGGCCTCTGCTCGGTGACCACGAACCAGACCTGTACGGCGGACGACGAGTGTCCGGGAACCGAAACGTGCGAGCCTTCCGTTCCGAAGCTCGCGGACGGCACCTTTGTCAGCTCGTACTCCACAAGCACCTGGCCGTCGTGGACGGCGGGGCTTGGCAACGCGCTCGGCACGTCGCTTCCCACCGACCCGGTGAACGAGTTCATGAATTGCGACGGCGAGAACTACGAGTCCGCCACCTGCTGGAACTCGGTCGCGGCCACCTTCACCTGTCCCGACGAGTCCCATGTCTACGGTTACCGAAGCGTCGGCGGCACGTCCTTCGAGCTGTCGACGGAGCTTGAGTTCGATGCGGGAACTTGGGCGAAGGAGCTTAATCCGTCCACGCTTGGCACGGTGACCGCGGAGTACCACCCGTCCGGCACGGCCTCGCCGACGAACTTCGTCTCTTCTACGGACCCGGCCGCATTCTGCTACGGCGTGACCCTTGGAACGTCGTCGATCTGTGGCGACGGGGTAGTGAAT
>Ga0194060_10001381_pt1 | contig 17323 bp, 20 predicted proteins | sample SepL225m_MetaG_FD_163427 | JGI IMG/M metagenome (GOLD analysis project Ga0194060, IMG submission 163427) | Anoxic zone freshwater microbial communities from boreal shield lake in IISD Experimental Lakes Area, Ontario, Canada - Sep2016-L222-5m | ecosystem: Environmental > Aquatic > Freshwater >...
GGCGGAGGAGGGGGTGGAATCCCAGCACCAGCCGTAACAGGTGTCAGCTTCGAAGGAAAAGCTTATCCATTTGGATTAGTTTATGTCCTGCGTGATGGGGTGATTGCGGCGCAAACATCTACCGATGTGAATGGTAGTTTTAAAGTTAGTGTATCTGGTTTAACCGCCGGAACTTTCCCTTTCTTACTGTATGGGCAATTAGATCCGTTTCGCTCAAATCTCATTACTTTCACCGAAAATATCAGCACCTTTCAAGTTAGTTCCGTCAAAAATATTTTAGTCCCCCCGACACTGGCATTGAATAATCAAGAAATAGGGAAAGGCGATCCGATAAAACTTTTCGGTCAAAGTACTCCACAAGCTCTTGTCACGATCGATGTTTTTAACTTGCTTGGGCAGAAAATCATTTCAGATATCGGTGCTATGGCGGACGGCGACGGTAAATTCATTGTTGAAATTCCGGAATCTTTGGCGTACGGGGATTATTCAATAAAGGCTTTTGCTACTCTGGACAGCGTAATTAGCGGCTATGGTACGGCTGAAGGTTTTAAGGTTGGTACAGTTTCCGTGCCGGTAACGCCAAAAACTAGTGCTTGTGATCTCCGTGCCGATCTAAACTTAGACTGCCGCGTAAATCTAGTCGATTATTCGATAGCTGCTTTTTGGTGGCACAGGACGTTGACTCCTGATGCGATAACGCGTGTTGATAATAAGCTTTATCAAGATGGCGTTATCAACCTTCGAGATTTTAGCATCATGGCATATTTTTGGACCGGCTGATAAGTAAAATATGAATTCAAATAATGAAGAGGTGAAGCAAAGAGCGGCGCGGAAAACGCGAGGAAGTCTAATTCGGCATCTTTTTGTCTTCATTTTTTTGTTTTGTTTTGCATCTCCAGTCTTCGCGGCACGAATAAACATATCGGTTTCTGACAACCAGGTCGCGCCAGGATCGCCTGTAATAATGCGTGTTTTGCTTGATACACAGGGCGCCACAATCAACGCCGTTGAAGGTGAGCTTCGTTTGTCTGGTAAAGCTTTTGCCATCAAGTCAGTGAGCGAAGCGCATACTCAAGTTACAGAATGGCTGGATCGTCCCATGGCAATTTCTGGAAAAGATGAAATCACGATTCCTTTTTCAGGACTAATTATTGGCGGAGTCTCGGGTAAGTCGATTACCTTATTTAATTTTGAAGTTCAAGCTATCGCAGCTAATGCCGGTTCGGTTAGGCTTGTTAATGCGGTCGGATATCTTAACGACGGGAATGCGACTCCGGTATCCTTAACTTTGAACCCGGTTTTTTCTTTAGATAAGTCACTCGAGTCCGTCCTCAAACAGGATTCTGTTGCACCTGAGCCGTTCGGTGTCGTCTTGAATCGTGATTTAAATTTGTATAATTTCAGATGGTATTTAATGTATTCGGCAAAAGATCGTGATTCTGGTGTGAGTTGGTATGAAATTAGGGAACCGGATGGTCATATCTATCAGACCACGGAACTGACATATGCACTGCATGATCAAACAACGTCCGGAAAAATCATAGTTACTGCTGTTGACAGATATGGGAATCGTCGCGAAGCCACAGTTAATTTCGAAGCGGCGAATAATTTTCGTCCAATCAAAATTGGTGCTGGAATCGCGATTGCATTCGCTGTGATATACTATCTTTTGTGGCGAGCCATTCGCCGGAAACAAAAATAAATCTTATGAGGAGGGGCATAAGTAAAATCTTTGCATTTATTGCGGCGCTTTCGATGTTTGCGACCGTTGTCCCGAACGCGCACGCGGGGAACACTGGTTCGCTATTCTTTTCTCCGTCCGCAGGTTCCTTGAATCCTGGAGCGACATTTTCCATCTGGGTGATGGCCGCAAGTCCTGACGAACCAGCAAATGCTGTTCAGGCGGCAGTAAAATTCCCGGCGGATTTACTGGAAATCACATCGACTTCAAAAATTGGGTCAATTCTTTCACTCTGGGTTCAGGAGCCGGCTTATTCGAATGCGAATGGAAGCCTTTCTTTTGAAGGAGTGGCATTTAATCCCGGATATCAGGGGAATGCGGCTAGATTATTGTCGATAACTTTTAAGGCAAAAGCTGCGGGTACGGCGAATATCACATTTTCTTCTGCTTCGTTACTCGCAAATGATGGAAATGGTACCAATATTCTAGGCTCCATGGGAGCGGCAAAATATACGGTGAATGGGGCGACTCCGCCTTCTGAAAAGCCTGTTCCAGCTCCGGCTCCGGTCGTAGTTAAACCTCCGGTTTCAGCTCCGGTACAGACGATTCCGCCTCCTCCGCCGACACCAAAGCCAAAATCAAAATTGGATTCATCAGTACCGACTTCCGCTCCGAACGCACCTACGATTTCTTCCGGTACTCATCCAAACCAAGACATTTGGTATGCGGATCCGTCACCAACGCTAACCTGGTCGGTATCGAATGAGATTGACGCTGTAAGCTATTTACTTGATCACGAACCGAATACTGATCCAACCGAAAAAGCGAACATCGTCAGGAGTCAGTGGAAATACGAAAAGATTGCTGATGGCGTTTGGTACTTTCATATTCGAATGCATAACCTAGTTGGTTGGGGTGAAACCGCGCATTATCGAATTCAAATTGATAGAACCCCTCCGGAAGTATTCTCGCTTGATCAGCAGATACCGTTAGACCCTAATGATCCGACTCGGATAGTGGTAACCGGTAGTGATAGTGTTTCTGGAATCGAAAAGTATCATTTTACATCAGAAAATAGAATTGATACGGATTGGGTTGATTCGGGTGATCATTTATTCGTGTTGCCGGATCTACCAACCGGAATCTATCGAATAGATGGTATTGCTAAAGATCGCGCCGGGAACACTTCTAAGAGCTCTGTTTTCGTAACCGTAACTTCGGCGAGTGCAGAAGGAAAATATGCCGAGCACGTATTGCTAGATGTTCCGCCGATAACGCAGCTGGGTCAGCCATTAGTTGTTAATGGCTCAACGGAACCGAACGCGGTAGCTAGAATTAAGGTTCAATTTAAGGGGGGTTCTTTGCTCTCGATTCGTACAAGAGCAGATGGGGAAGGAAATTTCTCAGTCAATTTAGGAGTTCCGGAAGTAGGCGAGACTACTGTTTGGTCAGAAGGTGTAGCGGTTGATGGAAGTATTTATCCGCTTACACCAAAATATCTTTCGCATGTACTCGGCTACAAGGAAACAGTTTGGGATATTCAATGGTATTGGTGGTTCCTGATATTCTTCTTAATTATCCTGATCATTCTTAGCTCCTGGTATTGGTTCGTTCTTGGAAGGCGCGAGAAGGAAGATAAGGAGGATAAAAATCAGGGTCGAGCACTGGTAAAACGGTCAAAACAAACAAAGAAGAGATAGTTAGAATATAATCCCTGCGAAAGCGGGGATTATATTTGTTCATAATAAGCTATATTTTCAACGCTTAAATGATATTTGGCTAATCTTAGTCATAAATCTGTTGGGATGTGCATTTAATATCGCCAATACTAGCCATATTTGGCTAAACTCTTGACAAAATCCGAGTTTCGTGGTACTATACTCTTCGTTAGCTTGAGAGACTCATTAGAGATATAGAAGCAGTTCCCCTCGATTAGGAAATATTACAAAGTTAGCCTAGAACGATTTAGAAACTATCTCTCAAGCACTCACCTCATAATTTGATCCACATCACCGTATCAGGCATTAATTCGTGTATCACGTGGCCCAAGATCGGCAGAGAATCAATCAGAGAAGAAGACACCGCCCCATGGCTTCGGCCCGGGGTGGTGTTTTGTTATGCCAAAATGCTAAGATATTAGTATATGGAAGTGAAAATAAATCCCTCATGGAAAGCCATATTGGTTGATGAATTTGAGAAGCCGTATTTCAAATCACTGACCGAATTTGTTCGTGAAGAATATAAAACCAAGCGCATCTTTCCGCCACCGAAAAGTATCTTTGCGGCTTTTGATGAAACTCCTTTCGAAGAAGTTCGGGTCGTGATTTTAGGCCAAGATCCTTATCATGGTCCGGGGCAGGCGAATGGCTTATGCTTTTCGGTTCACGAAGGCGTAAGAAATCCTCCTTCGTTGCAGAACATCTTTAAAGAAATGGCCGATGACTTAAAAGTTACGCAAAGAATTTCAGGTGACCTTTCAGATTGGTCCCGCCAAGGAGTTCTGCTGCTGAATGCGACTCTTACTGTGGTTGCGAGTCAGGCCGGATCGCATCAAGGAAAAGGCTGGGAGGAATTTACCGACGCTGCGATTAAAGCGCTGTCAGAAAGGCGTGAAAATTTAGTTTTTATTTTGTGGGGTGCTTATGCTCAGAAAAAAGGCGCTCAAATCGACAAACAAAAGCATCTTGTTTTATCGTCACCGCATCCGTCGCCTTTTTCTGCGTACGGTGGTTTTTTTGGTTCAAAACCGTTTAGCCGAGCAAATGATTATTTAGCATCCAAGGGCAAAAGAAAAATCGATTGGGCATGATATAATTAGTTAAAATCTTATGCAGGATAAAAGTTTTTTTGGATTTCTAAAAATTCGCACTAAGTTTTTTTTGGCGTTCATCGCGCTTGTGATTCTGCCGGTGATGGTTATTCCTGTGTACATGTATCAAAAAATCTCTGGTGGTATTTTGAATATCGAGATTGCAGATGCAGAAGAAAGTGCAATCCAATATCGTCAGGTCAGGGCGACGGAGAATAGTCAACTTCTAAAAAACCTCCAGGACTATGCTCATTGGGATGATGCTGTAAATGCCTTGAATAAATCCGACGGCGCCTGGTTTAAATCGCAGGTTTTTGAGTATATTTCGAAGCACTATGGGTACGAGATGATCATAATCGCTGATAAAAAAGGCAAAGTTTTATGGCAATACGGAGCGCCGATTGAGCTAAGCGATGATATTTCTGATACTAAATTTTTTAGGAATGCAAGAAGCGGTAATGAGACTGTGGTTTATGAACAATACGAAAAAAGCGCGATCATGATTGCATCCGCAAACATTATCCCGATTGCCGCGGAAGGGTCTCCAACAGCAGTTAATGACGCTGTCGGAGTAATGGTTTGCGGAGATAAAATTTCAGTTGAAAATTTAGTTAATATTTCAGTCTCTATCGGTCACGACGTAGCCTTTTTTAATGACAATACTTTAGTAGCTAGCAGTGAGTATACTCGGACCCCAGAGCCAGGAACATTGTTTAGAGATGTGAACTCGGAGGCTTTTCGTCAGATATCAAGCAAAAAACAATATACCGACATACAGCCGGATTACATTTATCTATATATTCCGGTAATTTCGGATGAAGGCGGTGTTATTGGAGCTATACGTTTAAGTCAGGAAAGGTCGTGGGTAGACTTGATTAAGCGAGAGCTGTACGTATTTATTTGGATGTACTCGATTGGGCTTTTTGCCTCTTCGATTATCTTTTTAGTCATCATGAGTTTTACTGTGGTTGGTCCAATCTCTCAAATAATCAAACTTATAAAGAATTTCAATAAGGACGCTGGTACTTCCGACCCCTTAATGATTTCAAGAAGCGATGAATTTGGTGATTTATATAGAACGTTTCATAGCCTGATTAGCCAGGTTTCGGCACACGATAAAGAACTCACCGAACTCGTGCGCGCGCTTGCTAAGTCTAAAGAAGAAAACGAGTCAAAAATTGCTGAAATCACAAAATTAAATAAATTTATGGTCGGGCGTGAACTTCGCATGATTGAGCTAAAGAAGGAGCTGAAAGTCTGCACTGAGTCTAAGCAAGTTGAAATAAAGAACGGGAAGCCAACGTAGAAACAACATGCTCGAGAATCGAGAGAAGAGTCGAGAGATACCGGACTCGGAACTGGCAATACTCGCTAAAACATCACCAGAAGCCTTTGCTGAGTTGGTCGGTAGGTATGAAGAAAAGCTCCTTAGGTATCTAAGGAGAAGTTTTAGTGTTTCAGGGGAGGACGGTGAAGATATTCTTCAAAATGCATTTTTAAAGACCTATCAGCACTTGAACGACTACGATCCGACGATGCCGTTTTCTTCCTGGGTTTATAGAATCGTAAGAAACGAAGCTATTGATTTGTTCAGAAAGAGAAAGGTGGTAATGCTGCCGCTCGAAAACGACGATGAAGACGCCATGTCTTTTGCGGATATTCTTGCCTCTGATATCGATGTTGAAAAAGATGTGAGTAGAAATCTTGAGCGCGAGGAAATCATGAAGTCGATGGAAAAATTAAAAGAAAAACATCGAGCGGTACTGATTCTCAGATATTTGGAAGAAAAAGAATACGGAGAAATAGCAGATATCTTGCAGATTCCGATGGGGACGGTCGCGACGCTGATTTCGAGGGCCAAAAAAGAAATGAAAGAAGTTGTGATGATTGCGGACAAAAAAGAGAACGAGAAACTATGACCATGGACATCGCCGGGCGCGTAGCCCAAAAAATCCAACAAGAAAATATAAAGCCTATCCCGAAGACATATTTCGTGGCCAGGTCGATTTTAGTATGGGCGACGATTGTGGTGACGGTGACTTTGACTGGAACCGTCTGCGGGGTCATGGTTTATTTGTTGCGCGGTCATGACTGGGGTTTGCGTATTATTAGCGGAGATTCTCTTTTTCATGATGTGGTGACGAACTTGCCGTATTTATGGTTTTTGGTGGCCGTGCTGTTTCTTTCGCTCGCCGTTTACGGAAGCCGTGCGCTTAAGCGCGGTTATTCGGTGCGTCCGTCGGTTTACATCTGTCTCTATGGCACGATAGCGCTTCTCATTGGAGTTGCAATTGCCGAATCTGGGAGCGGAACGATCATCGAACACGAAATTGCGGAGTTTATGCCTGGGTATGGTAGCGTTGTTAATCGTCCGGAGAACGATTGGGATCGTCCGGAAATGGGCTTGATAGCCGGAGAACTGCGATCTTCTGAAAATGGAGGCGTAGTTTTGGTGGACTATAAAGGGCATATGTGGACTTTTGCCGATGTCAATGCCGTCTGGAAATGCGGTTCAATTAGAAAAGTTGGTAATCGTGTAAAATTCATCGGCATGATGCAACCGAGCGGCCAGTTTGACGTGCAGTCGGTCTTGCCGTGGGATGTAAAGCTCTCCGGTTCGGGGGACTGCATTCGAAGTCGGTTCATGGTGCCGTGTGGGAAATAGTATTTTGCAGGTGTTTTTATAAAGTGAAATAATTTTTAAATCCGACACGTAGTATTTAGTGAGGGGAGTCGTAACCCATGCTCCTCACCATGAAGCATGTTTCAAACTAAGCTACTTTTTACTTAATGAAAGTTTCTCTGGGTAATGAGGCCTCTCGGTGCGCGGGAGGCCTCTTATTATTGATAAAACTATCTTGCTAGACTGCCGTAGTGAAAGACTTGATAGGCTTTGTATTCTCCGTTCGAAATTGGCTCAAAATAGAATCCGACTCCAACTACGTTCCAGTCTTTGTGATAGATGGTCCGATAATGCGGACCGTTAGCGGACTTTTCGGCCAAGAACATATTAAGTGTCTTATCTAGAGCGCTTTTAGCGGAGTTCATGTCGCCGGAAATCTGGTCCCATGAAATGTTTTCGGTGAAATAATTAGTTTGCCAGCCGTCCACGCTATATCTTTTTGTGAAAGTTAAGCCCTTGGTATCAATCCATTGATGCATGGTTTTTCCGTCGGCGCGTTCATGGGCATATTTGTGATTAATTCCCATGTAACCCGCATATTCTGTCGCGGTATTGATAAAACGCTGATCAATGGCCAGTAGGCGCAGTCCAGCTTCCGATCTGAGCGCGTTTACTTTTGTGAGCCAGTAATTGTTCAGTTCAACCAGATCAATTCCGTTCGGAACGATGCCTTGCTGTTGAAAACTTGATTCGACCGGTTTGGTTTCGAGAATAGTCTGTGGTGCTGAAACGGGTGGCACGACCGGAGCCGTTGCTGTTACCGCCGGCGTCGTGACTGTTTTGAGTAACTTGCTCCCAACCCAGCCGATGGTTCCGTTTGCGCTTCGGATTTTTGTCCAACCGTCAGTTACCGCAAGAACCTCGGCTGTTTTTCCGTAATTCAATACCGAAAGAGTTTTTGTTCCTATTGAACAAGCACCGTTGCGTATTCTTGAAGAGTATAAAGCCTTAACCGTTCCTGTTTTTTCAGTAACGGAGTCAAGATAGCAACCGCGAGGATATTTTGAGCGAGCTAGTCCTTCAGGTGCTGATTCGGAGGCTTCAAAAGTTGGCGGAGTCGCAATCGCCTCGGGTTGAGCTGGGCTCGCGTCGGTGATTTTAAGAAGTGTGGCGCCGACCCAGCCTTCAACTCCATCAGTATCGCGAATCTTGAGCCAGCCGCTTGTCTCGCCAATAAGCTGAACGATTTTGCCAACTGATAGTGTCTTCAGTACCGTTGAGCCTTCCATGCAGGCCACACTTCTAACTCTGGCGCCGATAATAACTTTTACCTGTCCGGAACGCTCTAAAACCGGATCTTCGAAGCATCCATTTGCCAGAACCGGTCGCGAAATTGGCGAAAAAACCGAAAAGAGTGTAATTAGAGTCAATAACGCGAAGAAACGTTTCTTCATATATAATTGGTTAGGTCGGATAACTTAATCATATGGCAAAAGGTGAATCTCGTCTCCCTGAGGCTCTGGAGGAGCGACTGGAGAAACAATTTGGCAAGGGTGGATTGAACTCGATCATAAAAGCATTCGGTGAAAAACGACTGCCAACTTTTAGAATAAATACGCTGCGCACCACGGACGAAGACGTGATGGCTGTTCTGCGTGAAGAGAGTATTTCGTACGAACGGGTTCGCGGTATTCCTCACGCTATTCGGGTGAAGAACCGCAGTGACGAAGATTTGCTCGCGCATGATTTGTGCATTAGTGGAAGAATCTATCTTCAAGGCGTGGCTTCAATGTTACCCCCGCTAGTTTTGGATCCGAAAGCTGGCGAGTCTGTACTTGATATGTGCGCCGCTCCAGGTTCGAAGACTTCAGAGATGGCCATGATGATGAAGTCAGGGCGTCTTGTGGCGCTCGAAGAAAATCCAATCAGATTTCAAAAACTTCAATATACTTTGAAAATTCAGGGTGCCGATTTTGTGCAGGCTATTCATGCTGATGCGACTCTTGCGGTGCGTGAGTATCCGGAAGTTTTTGATAAAGTTTTGGTTGATGCACCATGTTCAGCCGAGGGGAGAATCGATTTGCACGATCCGCGTACGACCGGTTTCTGGTCCGAAAAAAATATTGTGGCGCACGCTAAGCTTCAGCGACGCTTGCTTCGAGCGGCAGTTGGATGCTTAAAGGCCGGTGGCGTGATGGTTTATTCAACTTGTACGCTCGCGCCGGAAGAAAATGAATTGATGGTTGACTGGCTTACAACGGAGCTTCCGATGATGAAAACTGAAAAAATTGAACTTCCGGCGAAATCGGTGTTGGTTCATAAAAATAAAAGCGTCACTGTTTTGCCGAACGTTGAACATGAAGGTTTTTTCGTGGCAAAACTTATTAAGAAATAAAAACACTCGGCGACTAAGCCGGGTGTTTTTTTGTTTGAAATTTACTGAACCGGGACAACGGCTGGGGTCGGAACTACTGCCGGAACCGGGGTGACGACTTTGGCTGCCTCTTCAGCGGCTTTCTTGGCTGCCTGCATAGCTTCGTTCGCAGCTTTCTTTTCTGCTTCAAAAGTTGTCTTTGCGGCCTTTACGGCAGCCTGATATTTTTCAACAGCGGCCTTGATCGCAGCTTCGTGGGTGGCTTTAATTGCTTTGATGGCTTCGCTGCGCTGCTTCTGTTTTTCAGCTCGAAGTTTCTTTTCGGCTTCCTTGGCTTCCTTTTTCGCCTTGAGTTCGGCGGCGCGCTTTTCTTTGGCGGCTTTAACTTCGGCAGCTTTCTGTTCCTTCAGTGATTTAAGCTCTTCTTTTCTGTCTTCGATCTGAGAGTTGACTGAGGATGGGGTGACGGGTGTCTCGGTTTCGACGGCGAGCGCCGGTAATGCCATGGCAAGTAGGGTTACGGCTGAGGCTGCGGAAAGCAACAATTTTTTGTTCATAGAGCAATAAATAAATAATTAAATCTCTGGTAAAGAAATCTTAGCACGTTCAATAGTCGTCGTCGCCCAGTGTCAATTGGTATTCGGTTTCATCCACAACCTCTTTTACGGCCGGGATACGCTCTTTTAACAATTTTTCGATGCCAAGTTGCATGGTAAAAGTCGACATCGGACAGCCCACGCAAGCACCTTCAAGCCTTACTTTGACGATCCCAGTCTTTTCATTTGCATCAACCAATTCAATGCCGCCCCCATGTTTTTTGAGGTTCTCGCGGGCTTCTTCCAGGACTTTTATGACATTGTCGCGAAATTTCATATATCCAGTATACAATAGAGTCAGAAAAACGGTATATTCCTGTGCATATCGACAGACTTGACGCATCGGCGCGTTTTCTCTATACTTTCGCCCATATCCCGAATACTCTCTAAACCAACATATGGCCCATAAAAAAGCAGGTGGAAGTACAGCCCTCGGTCGTGATTCTCGTGCGCAACGCCTCGGAGTTAAGCGTCATGCCGGTGAATTTGTGAGCGAAGGTGAAGTCCTTGTGCGTCAGCGTGGTACCAAGATTCACCCAGGAAAGCATGTCGAAAAGGGTGGCGATGATACACTTTACGCGCTCTCGAAAGGTACGATTCGCTTCGTCACGAAGAAGGTTCGCAAATTCCATGGCGGACTCGTTTCAACCAAATTCATCCACATTGACCCGATTCTCGTAAAATAAACAGAGTTTTTGAAAAGCGACTGGCCTAAAAAGCTGGCCGCTTTTCTTGTTTGATAACTTTCTAGTACAATAGACTTGTTGCCGAATAGACTCCAGCCAAAAAGTCAGCTTTCGGCAAACTCTAGCCAAAATTTTTTTAGCTTAGCTGAGGCTAAACAAAAAAAATTGTTGCCGTCGACTTTGCTCGAAATCTGCCATTTTTGCCATGAAGCTTATTCGGCAACAAGTCTATTACCCGTATGTCGACATTTGCCATTCATATCAGAGCATCGGTAAAAGACAGACTCTTGGTCACTTCATTTGTGGCGGCCCTGGTTGTCTTTGTGGTCAATGCTTTTCTGGTTGCTTGGAAGATGGGCGGGATAGGTGCTGAGCAGTCCAATGTGGCTCTTCATTACAGCATATTTTTCGGGGTTGATCGGGTTGGGGATTGGAAACAGGTATTTTATCTACCGATTCTTGGCGGACTAAGTCTCGCGGTAAACTTTGCTCTCGCGATTGCCATGTATTCTTCGGAGCGCTTCGTTAGTCATGCGCTCGGAGTGATTTCGCTTCTCGTAAACTTACTTCTAATAATTGGTACGGTTTTTGTCATCATTACGAACATGTAAATATGCTTCAGTCATTCTTTCTTTTTAAATTCCTAATTCTGACTTCGGCGGCTTTTATCTTGGCTTTGCTTTGGGAGCCTTTGCTTTATCGACTTCTTTTGAAATATAAAATGGGAAAGAGTATTCGTGATGCCGAAGCAGCGCCGGTTATGAGTCAGATGCACGCGCATAAATCAGGCACGCCGGTTATGGGCGGGCTTCTGGTTTGGGTAACGGCGCTTATTTTGGCGCTTGTTTGTCTAGCGGTTTATAAAATCTGGCCAGACAGCTTTATCGGTCGCATGAACTTTTTGACTCAGTCGCAAACTCTTTTGCCGCTCGGGGTTTTGGTTGCCTCGGCTATTGTTGGATTAGTTGATGACTATCTGAACGTGCGTCGAATTGGTCCGAAAGGTGGTGGGCTTTCGGTCAAACATCGCCTGCTTACATATTCCGTAATCGCAGCATTCGGTGCCTGGTGGTTCTATTCAAAACTCGGCTGGACGATTTTTCATGTGCCGTTCATGGGGAGCTTTGATATCGGGTGGTTATACATTCCGGTTTTCTTCACGGTTATCGTCGCGACTTCGAATAGCGTCAACGAAACCGATGGCTTAGATGGGCTCTCCGGAGGCACACTACTCATCGCGTTCGGTGCTTATGCCGTCATCGCCGCGCTTCAGGGGAAATACGACCTAGCGACCTTCCTAGGTGTGCTCATGGGCGGGCTCTTGGCTTTCCTCTGGTTTAATATTCACCCGGCAAAGTTTTTTATGGGCGATACCGGCGCGATGTCCTTGGGTGTTACGCTTGGAGTCGTCGCGATGCTCACAAATACGGCGTTACTGCTCCCGATCATCGGATTTATCTTTGTGCTCGAAACTTTATCGGTGATTATCCAGACTGCGTCAAAAAAGCTTCGCGGCGGGCGCAAAGTTTTCATCTCGACTCCAATTCATCATCATTTTGAAGCCATCGGCTGGCCGGAAACCAAAATTGTGATGCGAGCTTGGGTTGTGGCACTGATTACGGCGGCGCTCGGGGTTGTGCTCGTGGTCGCGGATCAGGCGAAACTCTAAGAGTCTATTTAAAGCTCGACCGCTATGCTCTTTAAGAATCCCGGAAGTACTCCGAAAAAAAACTACGACTTCGGCTATCTCGCGCTTGTCGGGACGCTCATGGTTTTGGGAATTCTCGTACTTGCTTCCGCTTCCGGGCCGCTCGGATTTCAAAAATTTAATGACTCTTATTGGTTTTTGAAACATCAGTTGCTGGCCGGAGTCTTGCCCGGAGCTTTTGGCTTTCTTTTATTTTTTCTCATCAATCCGGATTTTTGGCGCAGGAATTGGAAGTTGCTCTATGTTTTCGGAGTTCTGCTTTTGGCTCTGCCTTTCTTGCCGGTACTTGGAAATAACTGGGGAACAGCGCGAAGTTGGATTCATATCGGGAACTCCAGCTTTCAGACTTCGGAACTCGCAAAGCTGATTGGAATTATGGCGCTTGCCGGCTGGCTTGAAGCGCGCGGGAAGATTGCGGTCAATGATTTGAAGCAGGGCTTTTTTACATTTATCGGCGGCCTTGGTGTCATGCTCGTGCTATTGATTCTGCAGCCAGACGTTGGTGGCATGGCGGTTTTCGCACTGGTGGCATTTGCTGTTTATTTTGTGGCTGGCGGAAAGTTGAGCTATATGAGCGCTTTGATTTCAGCCGGCGGATTAATGTTTTGGCTTTTGATTAAGGCGAGGCCTTATCGCGCCGAACGCTTTATGGTTTTTCTTCATCCGGAGCTGGATCCTAAAGGTCTAGGCTATCACATCAATCAGGCTTTGATGACAATCGGCAGCGGAGGATTTTTTGGACTCGGTTTCGGGCATTCGCGACAAAAGTATCAATATCTTCCGGAAGTCGCCGGCGATTCGGTTTTTGCGGTCATGGCTGAGGAGCTTGGCTTTATCCCTGTGGCGATAATAATTGGTTTAATAATCGCTTTCGTGTACCGTTCGGTTGCGATCGCGCGCAAACTTGATGAGTTCGGCAAATTTGTCACGATTGGGGTCGCGGTTTGGATATCCGGGCAGGCGCTTGTGAATATCGGTTCGATGATCGGGCTGATGCCGATGACCGGACTCACGCTGCCTTTCGTCTCGTACGGAGGTTCGTCTTTCTTCGCGCTTGCCTGTGCCGCCGGACTCGTGTTTAAGATGTCGGGAGCGCGAAGGTAGCGTTCGTAAATGTTTCTCTAAGCTCTAATCTCTAAGCTCTTATTGCCCCCGATATGACTGTTCTATATTCCGGCGGCGGCACCCTCGGTTCGGTTTCGCCGCTGCTCGCGGTTCATGAAGAGATGAAGAAGCGCGCTGATTATCACGGCGCTTGGATCGGTTTAGATCTGCCGAAAGAGCGCGTATTTGTTTCCGGCCGCGGTTTTGAGGAATTTCAAATAACTTCGCCGCGTTTGCGCAACTTTGAAGCGCAGGGGATTGGGTTCACGCAGCTAACTTTTCCGTTTCGTTTTGTGAAGTCGTTTTTTCAATCACTCGCGATAATTTCAAAAACAAAACCGGATGTGCATTTTTCCGCCGGAAGCTTCGTCAGTATTCCAGTCGCGCTGGCTTGCTTTGTGATGCGTGTGCCGAATGTAGTTCATCAGCAAGACTTGCTTCCCGGACTCGCCAATCGCGTCATGGCGAAGTTCGCTAACAAAGTTACGGTGGCTTTTCCTGTGCTCGCGCCTAAGTTTGGTTCGCGTGCAGTTGTGACCGGAAATCCGGTTCGGCTAGAAGTTTTGAATGGCGACGCGCATGCGGCTCGAGCGCGATATGGATTCAGCGCCGGAAAACCGGTTGTACTCGTGATCGGCGGGTCGAGTGGCGCGATTGGTTTGAATGATATGATTCGCGGTGTACTACCGGAGATTCTGAAACTCGCGAATGTCGTGCACATGACTGGAAATGAAGAGGAGAAACGAGAAGGTTATGTAGCGGTTAAGTTTTTGGGTCCGGAAATAAAAGATATTTATGCGCTCGCCGATGTGGTTGTGGCGCGTGCCAGTCTTTCGACGCCGACCGAACTCGGAATTTTGAAAAAGCCGATGATTCTGGTGCCGATTCCTGGCTCGCATCAGGAAAAGAATTCCGAGTATTTTTCCAGCGTTCGAGCAGCTCTTAGCACGAGTCAAGATTCACCCACGGATTTGGTCACGATAGTCAAGGACTTACTTTCCGACGTAGAAAAGCGCAATGAGTTGGGCAATCAGGCGGCGAAGATTTTCCCGGTCGATGCGGCGGCGCGAATTGCTGACGAACTATCAAAATAAAAAAGCCCCCGGGCGTTGCTTAGACGAGCGGGGGTATGGACGGCATCTCATACGAGAGCCAGCCGGTCGATGGGCCGAAATCGAACTCGGCGACGAAAGGAACGGAATTGCTCTTGCCTCCGGGGAGTTTCTCGATGACATGGCCGGTGAATCTCCTCAGATCCGCCCCGTGTGCGAGGTTTGAAATGGAGCCGGGATGAATGGTGACCGGGCCCTTGATGCCTTCAAGCTCGATTTCGAGCTTTCCGCGATCCTCGTGAGCGTCATAGAGGTTGCGCAGAGTGAGACCTCCTACGATCGCTGCTCTGACGTGCGTGTGAAGCTCAGCTGGTTTCATGGGAGCCTCCGTGTTGGTCCGAGCATGAGTATGCGGAAAATCGATAAAACGGTCAATTTCGCCCCGTCATTCCCGCGAGCAGGTTCATTATTCCCATGAGCCCCTCCTCCGTCATTCCCGCGAAGGCGGGAATCCATTTTTTCCGAAATTTGTTATTAGCGAGCCATATGAAAGCGGTGATTTTGGGGAGCGCAAAATTGCAACATCGGATTATACGGATGCTCCGCGCTTTTGGCATCAGAAACCGTACGCCGCTTCGGATATTGAGCAAGGATTCCTGTAGTGAAGTCGCGCGTTTAGCAGGCTGCTGGATTTTGGATTCATCACCGAAAACTTCGGCATTCATCGCGCAGGGTGTGGGCGTGAGCGGAGATAGGAATCTGAAACACGATTTATTAGTCGTACAATCTTTTAACCATGGATATCGCGTCATTGATCCGACCGTTTGGCAAAAGTTTCCTCTGAAAAGAAACATCGAGATGGGTGCGACGCCATCCTTGAAGGAAGTATTTGCATTCTTGCATGAGAAATATGGTGGAAGATGGCATATTTCGGAAGAAATTAAGACTAAGAACTATCCATCTGTCGAGCGAACAAAACTCACAGGGATGATTCGTGATAATGTTCGTGAAGTCGAGCGTCGATGGTTTGCAACGTATTAGATTCAGTTATTATGAAAGTGGTGATTTCGGGGAGCGCAAAATTGCAGGATGAAATCGCGCACTGGTTGAAATATTGGCGCTCGGGCGGTCACGAGATTTTGGATTATCCGAAAAAGATTCCGATCGAGAGTTTTGAGGCGGATTATCCTCGCGTGCATCAAGAATTTTATGCAAGTATCGGTCGCGCTGATATATTGTTTATCGCGAACGAGCGGAAAAATAATATTGATGGCTATATTGGACCGGCCGCTTTTGCGGAGCTAGCCTACGGACTTGCGCAAAAACTGGTTCATGGGCGGGAAGTACGATTGCTTTTGGCGCGGGAGCCTTCTCGCGAAGTCGCTTGCTTTGAGGAGATCGTTTTGTGGCTAAAGTTGGGGTGGGTAGATGTTTTCGCCGAAATTTAATAAAGATAGTAGCCAGCTAAATATGATTAGTGAAGCTTCCGCGCATGACTCGCCTTCAAAGCATCAGGAACAGGGTTCGGAAATTCAACACGAAGATATTGAAAGAGCCGAAGCGGCAATGTGGAAGACTCTTGGTCTTGAATCAGGGAAGCCTCTCGAAACTTTCGCCGAATCGTTGAAAAAGAGGATTAAAGAATTACCGCGCTATAAAGAGCTCGAGGGAAAAGTGAAAGGCGTTCCACCGGAGGAGCTGTTTCATGAAGTTTTTAAGGCTATCGCAAAAACGTCTGATGTTGAGAATGATGTTGTGAACGTGCCTACGGATGGCGTTCTGCTGACGTCTATGCAACATGGTCCGCTTGAATGTGCCGGAAGAGTTCTTATTGCTTCGATATTTCTGCAGGAAAAACAAATTCATCATTCTGTTGCAACGCCACCAGGCCACGTTATGATGATTCACGAAATTGATGATGATACTGTCGCTTACGCTGACCCGAATAATGATTTGTATTTTACTTTTCCAAAGAAGGCGTTACTTGGATATGATGACGGCATGGAAGTCGCCGAGTGCAAAATAGAAACCTATCTTCCACGCGCGAAGGATGTTGTTGAAGGCGATGGTTCTGCCTTTACACATTTTCTGGTTCTGTCGCCAGAGCGTGGTCTGCTACACAGTTATTTGAATAATGTACATGCGGCTTTGAGCGGCAATGACGAGTTCAAGAGTAGCCAAGTTGATAAAGATGCGAAAGCTGCTGTGGCGATTGATGGCATAGAGAAACGCATATTTGCGCATTCGAATCCAATATTAGATTCCTGGAATGATCGCATGGCTGATTTGGAAAAGTCTGAATCAGGAATAATCGATTCGTCACGCAAGGCATTTATCGAGATTCTAAAGAATGCCCCTGACGAAGACACTTTTACTGAAAAGATTATTGATTTATTAAGTAGCCAGTTTGGAAAAAGATACCCTTATCTACATAACGCGCCCCTAGAAAATAAAATTGCATGGTCAAAAAGAATGTGGGATAGGGTCCAGCAGAACAAGGAGTTTCTTGGTGGCGCGCTTGGAAATGAGTAGCCATGTCGATGTTTATTTTCGAACTAAGCTTGCTGCTTTTTGTTGGGGCTCGATCCGGCGAGCACGACGGACCGCGCTACCGACTGAGCTACAAAAAACCCATGGCTTGAGCCATAGGTTTTTACTCTGGGGTGGGCGGGAATTCCGCCTAGCCGCAC
>Ga0194060_10001382_pt1 | contig 17321 bp, 14 predicted proteins | sample SepL225m_MetaG_FD_163427 | JGI IMG/M metagenome (GOLD analysis project Ga0194060, IMG submission 163427) | Anoxic zone freshwater microbial communities from boreal shield lake in IISD Experimental Lakes Area, Ontario, Canada - Sep2016-L222-5m | ecosystem: Environmental > Aquatic > Freshwater >...
GGCCTTCCCCCCTCACCCCCTGCCCCTCTCCCTCACGGGGAGAGGGGAGATTCCGCACCAGGACGCATCCGACTCCCCCTCTCCCGCTCAGGGAGAGGGGGCTGTGCGGCGACTCTTTACGCGAGAGCCTTCTGGAGATCAGCAATCATCTCGGCGCGATCTCGTCCGGGGGCATAGACCGCCGAGCCGGTCACGGCAACTGTCGCCCCGGCGTCGCGCACAGCGGCGATCAGATCTTTGTTCACCCCGCCATCCACCTGAAGTTCAATCCCGCTCAGACCGCGCTCGTCAATCATACGCCGCAGCCGGGCGATCTTATCGAGCGAGCCAGGGATAAAGCGCTGCCCGCCGAAGCCGGGGTTGACGCTCATAATCAGGGCGAGGGACAAGTCGGGCAGGATCTCCTCCAGGGCGCTCAGGGGCGTAGCCGGGTTGAGCGCCACGCCTGGCCGCTTGCCCAGGCTGCGGATCTGCTGCACGGTGCGGTGCAGGTGCGGGCAGACCTCGGCGTGAACCGTGATGTAGTCGCAACCGGCGGAGGCGAACTCCTCCAGGTAGCGATCCGGGTCAGCGATCATCAGGTGGGCGTCAACAATCGCCCCGTAGCGGTCGGCGATTGGGCGCAGGGAACGCACCACCAGCGGCCCGAAGCTGATATTCGGGACAAAGCGACCGTCCATCACATCGAGATGGAGCCAGCGGATCCCCGCCTCGAAGGCGGCCGTTACCTCTTCCCCGAGGCGGGTAAAGTCGGCGGTCAGGATTGAGGGGGCGATGTGCAGCATTGCTACGTAACCTTACTTCTGAATATGGCGGATTCCAGCGGCTCCGGCGACGATCAGGTCGGTGGCCATGCCCAGGAAGAGTCCATGCTCGACGATACCGACGCGGGCTGAGAGCCGGGCCGCCAGGGTTTCTAGGTCGTCCATCGGGCCGAAGTTACAGTCGAGCAGGTAGTTGCCCTGGTCGGTGAGCAACGGCTCGCCGTCTTCGCGTAGGCGCAGACTTACCTTAGCCCCCAGGGTGGCAATCCAGCGGGCCTGTGCTCCCCAGCCAAAGGGCACCACCTCCACCGGCAGCGCCCAGGTTGTGCCCAGCCGCGCCGAGAGTTTGCTCTCATCAACAATAATTACCTCGCGCAGGCTGGACTGAGCGACGATCTTCTCGCGCAGCAGGGCCGCGCCGCCGCCCTTGATCAAATTGAGCTGCGGGTCTACCTCGTCGGCCCCGTCGATAGTGAGATCGACCTGAGCGTGATCTTCCAAAGTTGTTATTGGGATGCCGAGCCGTCGGGCCTCCTCCTCAACACGCAGGGCACAGGGAATACCGACAATATCGCGGAGTTCACCACTAGCGAGCAAGGCACCGATCCGCCGAACCGCGTAGATCGCCGTGCTGCCCACACCCAGCCCAACCACCATCCCTGACTGCACAAGGCTCGCGGCCTGCTCTGCCGCCTGCCGCTTCAGATCCTCACGCTGCGCCGCGTCACTCATATCGCTCCCCCTGTATGCCTTCCGTGCGTGCATAAATTGTACACTAGATCGGGCCTGTCCGATTCAGCCCCTGCACGCAAGGTCACACGCTTGTCGCAAGGGACGGTATAATGGCATGTAGCACGAGTGACCACTGATCCTCACACACAGGGCAGCACGTAATACATGCATACACACCGGATCCCGTGGTCGCTCATTATTGGTGCGCTTTTGCTCATGGCAGTCGTGGCGCTTGGTATCCATAACTGGCCGACCATTCACGACGCTACGCGGCTGATGCAACATGCGCGACCGGGCTGGCTGATGCTTGGCGTCCTCGCCGTTGCATTGGGGTTTGTCTGTGCGGGGCAGATTTACGGGCGTGTGCTAGGAATTCTTGGCTTCCGGCTCCCGCAGCTCTGGCTGATCTCAGCCGCGATGGTGTCGATCCTGATCAGCCAGACTATCCCAGCCGGTACGGTGGCGAGCTACGCTTTCCTGACTTCAAGCCTGCGCCGACGCGGTATCCCGGCCACAAGCGTGGCTCTGCTGGCCAGTCTTGAGCTCTTTACCTGGATCGGCGGGATGCTGGTGCTGTTCTGTTTCGGGTTGATCTATAAGATCGTCTTCCTTGGTGACAACAGCACGTCACAGATCACCTATCCGGCGGCGATGCTTGCCCTGGCCGTGGTGGGGGCGATTGCCTTCGCCAGCACACGTCCGCGTCCGACCCTGCATCGCTGGGTGACACTGCTTGGCCGGGTGGCGGGGCGGATTGTGCGGCGCAGTTGGTCGGAGGCGCATATTCACCAGATCGTCGATGAACTCGACACGAACCGCCGCCTGATTATGGAGCGTCCGCGCCAGGCTGTGGTGCTGCTCTGTCTCCAACTGTTCGTCTTTTTCCTGCATAGTATGGCGCTGCTCATGCTGATCCACGCCCTCGGTTCTACCGCCCCGCCGCTGGCCGTGCTGGCGGCCTACGGGCTAGCGCTGATCGTCAGCACATTCACGGCGCTGCCCGGCGGCGGCGGCACGGTTGAGGCGGCCCTTACTCTTTCGCTCACCGCCGAGGGTGTCCCACCCGAGGCCGCTCTGGGTGCGACCATCCTCTTTCGCCTATGTAGCTTCTGGCTGCTACTGCCGCTGGGAGCTATTTGCTACCGTTTATTAACCACGAGTAACGACCAGCGATTGCAAAGCGACCAATGAACTACGAAACACAAACCTCAACCACCGTCGATCCTGGGGCGGCAGCGTCTGCGCGGACGAAGGCAATGTTAGTTCATCTCTACACCGCCTCGACGATGGTTGTTCTCATGGTATCTACGGCATTCCTGCTGAATAATCAGTTGACAGCGGCGCTCTTTACGATGCTCCTGAGCATTGTGATTGATGCGACCGACGGTTCGCTGGCGCGCCGCTTTAAGGTGAAGCAGCATGTGCCTGAGTACGACGGGCGCACGATGGACGATATTATCGACTATGTGTCCTATGTGTTTCTTCCGGCGATCTTTATGCTCAAGGCCCAGATGCTGCTGGAGCCGGCGATTATTTTCTGCTGCCTCCCGCTGATCGCCAGCGCCTTTGGGTTCTCACGTGTCGATGCGAAGCTCGACGCCGATGGCTTCTTTGTCGGCTTTCCATCCTACTGGAACATCGTCATTGGCTACTTCTACCTAACTGGGTCACCGCCCTGGCTGAACACACTGATCATCGTCTTCCTGACGGCGTTGGTCTTTGTACCCACGCGCTACATCTACATCACGCGGTTCCCACGGCTGCGGCGCGCACATCTGGCCGGGGCAACGCTCAGCGGGATCACGATGCTCGCCGCCCTGTTTGTCGGCGGCGATCTGCGGCTGACGCTGGTGCTGATCTCGCTGATCTACCCGGTGATCTACACGGTCTACTCGCTGATCCTCGACCGGCGGGCGCGCAGGGCTGTGCGCTGAATGGTAAGATGCCTACCATGAGTCCATATCGACGCTACTGCCTCTCCCGTGCGCTTCTTCCCCTGGCTTTGGCCCTGGCCGTTGTTGGCTGCGAGGTGGTGGACGTACCTGCCCCCGGTGTGCTGACATCCGCCACGCCAAGCGTAGGGCGCGTGGCCCCATCAACCGCCGCGCCTACCCGAACGCCCGCGACACCCGCGCTCCCTCCGGCACCTGTGCTGTTGAGTCGGGCGATGGCTGCGCGGGCCATTGGCGAGTATACCGCCGCCGGAGTCGATCTGGACGCGCTGCTCCACGCCTATCCCGACGCGGCTGAAGCCCGCCCGGCCCGCTTCTACCTCGCCGAAAGCCTGGCCCTGCGGGACAACTGGACGGCGGCGGTGGAACTGCTGCGGCCCTTTGTGGATGCGCCGGTGGATGATGCCCTGCGCGCCCCGGCGATTTTCTGGCTGGCCCGTGGCTATGAGTCGGCGGGGGATCACGCCGCTGCTGTCGCTGCCTATCAGCGCTACCGTGACCTGGGTACGCCGCTGGAGCCATACGCGGCCATCCGCCAGGCGGCGCAGTATGAGGCGGCCGGCCAGCTTGCCGAGGCTGCCGTGGCCTACGAACACGCCGCCCGCGCCGATAGTGTGCGTGGCGAGCGGGCCGGTAGCTTCGAGCGAGCTATCGATCTGCGCCGTCGTATTGGCCAGCCCGAGGCCGGGATTGCGCTCTATGCTGAGTTGCTGACCCTGGCGGATCTGCCCACCTACCGGGCGCGCATTCTGAGTGAGGCCGCCGCTCTGGCTCAGGATCTTGGTCAGACCGAGCGGGCCAACCTCTGGCTGCGCCAGATTATTGCCGATGCCCCTGACACGCCTGAGGCTGCCGCCGCTGTTGACCACCTTCTTGAGGCGGGCGACCCGACCCTGGCGTCCTCCGCTGCGGGCAGGATCTATTTCGATAACGGGCGCTGGGCCGACGCCATCGCCCAGTTCGACACGGCTATCGCTCAGAACCGGGATACGGAGGCGGGCGTGGAGCTGCGCCGCCTACGCGGGCTGGCCCTGCGTGCCCAGGGCGACTTCCCCGCTGCCCTGGCCGCCTTGGCCGAGGCGGGTGCCCTCAGTCCGAACGGCGAGCCCGGACGCCAGACGCAGCTCGATTGGGTGCAGACCCTCGGCCAGAGCGGCGAGGTTGATCGGGCCAGCCAGGCGTACCAGGAGTATGCCGCCACCTACGCCGCTGATCTACGTGCCCCCGAGGCGCTCTCGCGTGCGGCTGAACTGCGTGAGCGCCTGGGTGATGCTGCTGGCGCCAGCGCCCTGCGCCTCGATCTTGGCCGCCGTTACCCGCAGAGCGATCAGGCCGCCGCCGCTGTCCGCCGCGTCGGCATGGATCTCTTCGGCGCTGGGCGCTATGCCGAGGCCGAGGCCGCGTGGCTGATCCTCGCCACCGCCCGTGTTGGCGATGTCCAGGCCCAGAGCGCGTTCTGGGCGGGCCGTTCGGTCAGCGCCCAGGGCGACAAGGCCCGCGCCGCCGACCTCTTCCGCCGCGCCCTGGCAGCATCCCCCGCGAGCTACTACGGTGCCCGCGCCGCCGAGGAGCTTGGTGGCGTGACTCAGGGCACCCTCGCTATCGAGACGCCCCTCGGCGACGCCGACTGGGAGTCCCTGCGCTCCTGGGTGCGCGGCTGGCCCGGTCAGGCGGCGGACGTTGCCCAAACAGACCTGGGCGTAGAGGCGGATGGCTTCGTGCGCCGGGCGACCTTGCTGGCGGACGTGGGCCTTGCCAATGAGTCGCGGAACGAGTGGATGGCGGCGGCTGACCGCTGGGAAAAAGATGCGCCCCACCTGACGGAACTGGCCCGTCTGGCGTATGCGAAAGGATCAACCTCCATTGCCCTGCGCGCCGCCGCACGCCTCGCCCGGCTGGCCCCCGCCGGGGCGACTCTGCCCCCGGCCCTTGACCGGCTGCTTTACCCTGCTCCTTACGCGGGCCTCGTGGCCCAGCAGTCCGCCGAACGCTCGCTCGATCCGCGCCTGCTCTACGCACTCCTGCGCCAAGAAAGTCTGTTCGACCCGCAGGCGACATCGTGGGTGGGCGCACGCGGACTCGGCCAGGTGATGCCTGAGACGGGCCAGGGCATCGCCCAGAGTCTGGGCGTAGCTAACTTTAGCGTGGACGACCTGTACCACCCGGCGGTCAGCGTGCGTTTTGCGGCCTTTTACCTGAAAGAGCGGCTCGATGATATGGGGGGCAGCGTGCAGGCGGCTCTGTCCGCCTACAACGGCGGGTTGGGGAATGCCCAGCGCTGGGCTGGCGGCAGCAGCGTGGCCGACCCGGATCTTTTCACCGAAGGCGTGGATTTTGCCGAAACTAGGGGCTACATTAAGGCGGTGTACGGCTTCTACGCGGCGTACCAACGACTGTACGCACGACCGTAGGGCCGCATTTTTTTTGGTTGAAATTGCCTGCTTCACTGGCAATTTCAACCAAAAAATGAAGGTTATGAGAACATCCGCGACGCCGATGACCGGGGCAGGACGACGGTGAACACACTGCCTTTGTTGGCGGCGCTGCGCACCGTCACCTGGCCGCCGTGGGCATCGACCACATGGCGCACGATGGCGAGGCCAAGGCCACTGCCAGGCTGGTTGCGGGCCAGCGAGCTATTGACCTGGTAGAAGGGCAGGAAGATTTTTTCCAGATACTCGGGGGCGATGCCAATGCCGTTATCCTCGACGCGCATAATCAGCCGCGAAGGCTCATCGTGGAGTACCAGGCGCACGTGTCCGCCCTGCGGCGTAAACTTGATCGCGTTATCGAGCAGGCTGCGCAGCAGTTGATCCATGCCGCTGGGGTCGGCCTGGATCGGCGCGATCTCGGTTGCCACAACATCGAAGCGCAGCCCCACCTCTGCGGCCCGCTCCTTGAATGTGGCGATGATCTGGCGCAGCACGTCCTGGGGGTGAACAGCGCGCAGGTGAAAGCTGCGTGTGCGCAACTCTTGGAAGTAGAGCAGGTTGTTGAGTTGCAACGAGAGCGTGTCGCCGCTACGCCGCATCACCTTGATCGCCTCGTTCTGCGGTGTACTCAGTTCACCAAGCATCCCTCGGTCGAAGAGTTCGATATAGCCGAGGAGCGAGGTCAGCGGGGTGCGCAGTTCGTGGGAGAGCGTGGCGAGAAACTGGCTCTTAAGCTGATCAAGCTCCTGAAGTTCGGCGTTGGCCGCGCTCAGTTCGCGCACGCGCTGCTCTAGCCGCTCCACGAGTTTCTGGTTGTAGGCACGGAGCAGCCCGACCTCGTCGGTGCCGGTCGCTACCTTATCGCGCCGACCGCCGATAAACTCGCTGACTTGCAGGGGCAACTGGCGCGCATCGATTGGCTTGATCAGGTAGCCGTCGCATCCGGCTACCAGCGCCCGCTCCCGCGACTCGGGCGTCCCGTCGGCTGTCAGTGCGATGATTGGCACCCCGTCGAGGTGCGGCAGGCTGCGCAGCCGTGTGGTGGTCTCGTAGCCGTCGAGTCCAGGAATGTTGAGATCCACGAGTACGAGCGTCGGCAGCGACTCGCGGGCCATCGACACACCGCGTGGGCCGTCTTCGGCGATCAGCACGAGGTAGCCACGCGCACCTAGCACCCGTTGGACGAGCCGCTGGTTGTCGGGATTGTCCTCGATGTAGAGGATTTTTTGCTGTGATTCGCTCATCTGCTGGTGGGAGTGAAGGGGCGGTTGCGCCGCCTCTTCGGTATTTTTTTGGTGAGGTTGGGCGACACTACTCAGGACTCATCCCGCTACTGGCATGGTGAAGATAAAGGTGCTGCCCTCGTTGATCACGCTCTCGACCCAGATCTGGCCCTGGTGGGCCTCGACCAGCCGCCGTACAATGGCGAGTCCGAGCCCGGTGCCGCGCTGTCGCGACCGGCGTCCAAGGATCTGAACGAACTCATCGAAGATATCTCGCTGTCGGTCAGCGGGAATTCCGATCCCGGTGTCGCGCACGCTCACCACGACATACGGCACGACCGCGCCGCTGGCGCTCATCTGATCGCGGGTGGTTGCGCTCACGGTGATTGTGCCGCGTTCGGTGAATTTTACCGCGTTTGAGAGCAGGTTCAGCAGGATCTGACGCACGCGATTTGCATCGGCATAGATCAGCGGCAGATCGGACGGGGTGCTGTGGTTTAAGCTCACCCTGCCCTCGCGCAGCAGCGCCTGCATAGTATCGGCAACCTCGCCGACAAGCAGACGCAGATCGACCTGTCCAAGATCGAGGTCGAGGTGCCCCGCCTCAATGCGCGAGAGGTCGAGCAGTTCGTTGATCAGGTGCAGCAGGAAGCGACCGTTGCGGTTGATGCTCTGCGCATCCTCGCGCTGGGCTGGGGTCAGCGGCCCCTCAATATCGTCGATGAGGACGGTCGAAAAGCCGATGATCGCGTTGAGCGGCGTGCGCAGTTCGTGCGAAATACCGGCCAGAAAGTCACTCTTGCGCCGGTCGGCGAGCTGGGCGTGGTCGAGGGCGGCCCGCAGTTCCTCGGTGCGCCGCGTCACCCGGCGTTCCAGTTCGGTGTAGAGCTGCACGTTCTGGATGGTCAGCCCAACCATGTTGGCGAACATCAGGAGTTGACTGGCATCCTGGGGCTGAATCGCACGCTGGCGCAGATGGAAATCGGCGGAGAGCAAGCCGATCACCCGCTCATCACGACCGATGATCGGCACCTGGACATACGAGTGGCTGGCTGAGGCGGCCTGCGTGCGTGGCTCAACCTGCGGGTGGTGCCAGGGGTCGTCCACAATCACCGCCTTGCCGCTGCGCACCACGTCAGACTCCACCGTCTCGCCGTCGACCCGCAGCGGGTCGGCGTTGGCGACCTCAATGAAGTGGCTGGCCTGATCCTCGTTGCCTGCTCCGAACGAGGCTCCCACGACACGCATCTGCTCGCCATCCACGAGGTAGAGAGCCGCACGGTCGAAGCCGAATCGCTCGCAGACAACGTTAGGGATGGCTCTGAGCAGATGCGGCAGATCGAGGATGCCTTTCAGTTCGTTGGAGACGCTGTTGAGCATCGCCAAGCGACGAGCATTCTGCTCAAGCTCGTCTACCTTCTCTTGGAACACATCGGTCATGCGGTTGAACGCATCAACGAGCTGGCCGATCTCGTCTTTCCCCGTGCGGGGCAGCCGTTGGTCGAGATGGCCGTCGGCTACCGCCTGCACACCTCGCTGGATAATGCGGATCTGGCGAGTGAAGGAGAGCGAGAGGAGCAGGCTGCCGACGCCGATGATCGCGGCGATCAGCACGAGCAAGATGACTACCTGGCTGCGTAGATGATCCTGGCTCTCGGCGATGCGCTGTCCCGTGGCCAGGGCTGGCTCGATAATTTCGTTGGCTGGAATGACCATGCCCACGCTCCAGCCGACGGTGGTAATCGGCGCGTAGGCGATGTAGGTGGGCTGGTCGGCGGCACCTATCGTCTCCACGCCGCTCTGGCGGTTGAGCATGTGCTGCACCAATCCACGCAGATTCTCGCTGGGCGACGTGAGCAGGTTCCCGGTGCGGAAGGGTTCGTCCGCGTGCGCCTCCGCTGCCGCCATGTCGGGCTGCACAATCACGTTGCCCACCGTATTGAGCATAAAGGCGTAGCCGCTCTCACCGATGTCAACGGTAAGTAAATCCTGCTGGATCGTCTTCAGCAGCAGATCGAAGGCAACCACACCGATCAAGTTGCCCTGGCGATCATACAGCGGCGTGGCGCAGGTGGTGATAAGAACACCGCTGTTTGCATCAATATAGGCATCGGTCCAGACGGTTGCTTTGGCCGCACGGGCCTTGGTATACCAGGGCCGCTCGCGTGGATCGAAGGGCGTGGCCGTCATGAGCGTGTCGATCATCGCGTCGTTACTGAAGGCGATCACGCCGCCCTGCTCCAAGCCGATGTAGCCGATACTCATCAGGGGGTTATGGCTAACGGCGGCATGGAGCAGCGGGATGAGGCGTTGGCTATAGGCCACCTGACTCGCGTACCTTGCCAGGAGTTCGGCGCTTGGCGCGGGGGCGATCCAGACCCGTGTGGCGTCGGGCGTGGGCTGCGGGCCACCGTAGAGGCCAGTGGCATAGGCGGCGATGCTCTCAACCTGCTGCTGAACCCCCGCAAGCGAAACATCGTAGAGATGGGCCTTCTCACGGACCCGCAGGGCCAGGGTCGACTCGGCCTGGGTTCGGAGGGCACTGGTGCCCTCTTCGACCGCCGTATCGCGGGCACGCGAAAGTTCCGTCAGCCCCAGCCAGCCCACAAGGACCAGGGGCGGGAGCGACATGCTGAGCAGGAGCAGTAGAATTTTCTGCTGGATGCGTGAACGGAAACGGAGCATGGCCTGAGCCTGATGGGCCTTTCGTATCGGCAGGAGGTGTCTAACCCTATCGTAACAGGGATGCGTCCTCACAACAATTGGAGAAGGTTAATGTCGGATGACAGGGTGATTTGCGCCGCTCTGTGAAGGGCCTTATACTGGAGGCTCAAAGACTGCCAGATCCGTAATCGCGCCCCTGCGCGATCTTGGGAGAGACCATGGAGTACGCCCTCGAACGCTTCACCGCGCAGGTGAAGGCGGTGATCGCGGCGACGGGGCGAGTGGCCCCGGCCCTGATTGAGACGGCCACGCCGAAGTCAACGATTCCGGCTGATGTGGCCTTCCCGGCATTCCGCGCCGCGAAGGAGTTGCGTGTACCGCCGGCACAACTGGCTGCCGAGTTGGCTGTCGCGATAACCATTCCCGACGGCTCGCTGATCGGCAAGGTTGAGGCCGTCGGCCCATTTCTCAACTTCAGCATGCACCCGCAGCGCCTCGCCACGGCGGTGCTGGCCGAGATCGCCACTCGCGGCGATGGCTATGGTCGGCAGCCCGATGGCGTCGGCAAGACGGTTGTGGTTGATTATTCGGCCCCCAACATCGCCAAGCGCATGCACGTCGGCCATATCCGCAGCACGATCATCGGCCAGAGCCTGGTGAATATTTTCCGCGCCCTCGGCTACACGGTGGTTGGCGATAACCACCTGGGCGACTGGGGTAAGCAGTTCGGTGTGGTGCTGGCCTCGATTGCGCTCTACGGCACGCCTGATGCCGAGGGCGAGACGGCCCTTGAGGAACTGGAGGCGCAGTACTCGCGCTATGCCGCCGCCGCCAAGGAGCAGCCCGAGTTGGACGAGGAGGCCCGGATCTGGTCGCTGCGGCTTGAGCAGGGCGACCCGCACGCCCGCGCGCTCTGGCAGTGGTGTGTCGATCTGACCATGCACGCCGCCCAGCGCAACTACGACCGTTTGGGCGTGCATATCGACCACGCCTATGGCGAGAGTTTTTATGAGGATATGCTGCCCGGTGTGATTAGTGCGGCTCTGGAAAAGGGTGTGGCCTTCCGTGAGGATGGCGGCGCGGTGGTGATTGAGAACCTCGATAACCTGTCCACCTTCCTGCTTCAGCGTAGCGACGGCGGTACGCTGTATATGACCCGCGATGTGGCGACGGTGCTATTCCGCCTCACGGAGTTCCACCCGTCCCGGCTAATCTATGTGGTCGGTGAGCCGCAGGCTCTGCACTTGCGCCAACTCTTCGCCCTGACGCGGGCGATGGGTAATGCTCAGGGCGTCGATCTCACGCATGTGGCCTTCGGCACGGTGTTCGACGCCAGTGGTCAGCCCCTCTCGACCCGGCGTGGTAACATGGTCTACCTAGAAAGCCTGCTTGACGAGGCGGTGGCGCGGGCGCGGGCGGTGGTGGAGAAGAAGAGCCCCGATCTGCCCGAGGACGAGAAGGCCGCCGTCGCTGAAGCGGTCGGTGTGGGCGCGGTGGTTTATAACGATTTATACCAGGATACCAAGCGCAACATCACGCTGGACTGGGAGCGCATGCTGGCTACGGATGGCAACAGCGCCACCTACTTGCAATACTCGCACGCACGCTGCCGCTCGATCCTGCGGCGGGCCGAGGCGGATGGCTCAGCCCCCTCCGACGCTTCGCTGCTGACTCACCCGGCGGAGACGAGCCTGATCAAGCACCTGGCCCGGCTGCCCGAGGCTCTGCGCGAGGCCGGAACGCGCTACGCGCCCTTTGTGATCGCCGACTGGTGCTACACCACGGCCCGTGAGTTCGGCGTCTTCTTCGAGCAGTGCCAGGTGCTCAAGGCCGAGAGCTCGGAGTTGCGTGCTGCCCGACTCTCCCTGGTCGCCGCCACCGCCCACGCCCTCAAGGTCGGCCTGGGCCTGCTGGGCATTCGGGCACCTGAGCGGATGTAGGAATGCGGAATGCAAAATGCAAAATGCAAGATGCAAGATGCAAGATGCAAGATGCGAGTTCATGTTAGGGACGCGGATTTTTTTAATTGTTCTATTGCGGGTGATCTGTCACGCTGAGCGAAGCGAAGCGTCCCGGAATCCGTATCGCCCGCCGGGACGCTTCGCTTCGCTCAGCGTGACATGACGCTGGGATACTTAAAAATTTCCATGTCCCTTCAACATGCGATCTGTGATGAGCAACGCCACATTTTTTGCATTTTGCATTTTGCATTTTGAGAGTATAATCGAGGGGAGCAACATCCAACATGCGATCTGTGATGAGCAACGCCACATTTTGCATTTTGCATTTTGAATTCATATGCTTGATCTCAGTCAGATTCGTGCAGTGCTGTTCGATATGGACGGGGTACTCTACCGGGGCAAGCAGGTGCTGCCGGGGGTACACGATCTGCTGACGTTTCTGGATGCGCGTGGCATTGGCTACGCCTGCATCACCAACAACGCCTCGATGACGCCCGGGCAGTATGAGGACAAACTGGCTGAGATGGGCGTCGCCATGCCGACCCAGCGGGTACTCACCTCGGCCCTGGTCACCGCCCGCTACCTGCGTGGGGCCTACCCGCATGGCACCCGCGTCCTTGTCGTGGGTATGCGCGGTCTGCGCGAGGCGATCTTTGGTGACGGCCACTTTGTTGAGGATCTCAGCTCCCCGGAACTGGTGGTGCAGGGTGTCGATTTTGAGCTAACCTACACGACCTTGAAGGACGCGACTAGCGCCATCCGGCGCGGGGCGCGTTATGTGGCGACCAACCCCGACAGAACCTTTCCTTCGGAAGAGGGGTTGGTTCCAGGCGCGGGCGCGATTATGGCTGCTCTGGTGGCGGCCACCGATGTGACGCCCTTGGTGATTGGCAAGCCCGCGCCGACGATGTTCCTGGTGGCGGCTGAGATGCTCGGGGTCGAACCACAGCACACCCTGATGATCGGCGACCGACTTGATACGGATATTGCCGGGGCGAACAGCGCCGGTATGCCCAGCGCCCTGGTACTCACCGGTGTCTCCCAGCGCGAGGACGTTGGCCTCGGCCCCGACCTCCCCGCCATGATTATCACTGACCTCCCCGAGTTGTTGGAGGCGTGGCGCGATATTTCCTGATTTTTATGGTTACATCTCTGCCACCTCTGCCGCTCCTGGCCGTCTACGACCGGGTACGCGCTTACGATGTCCTCCGTAGCTGGACGGCCCAGAGCCTGCGCGACGCGCTACGCGGCGGGCACTTTGGTTCTACCCTTTCCCCCGCCGACCGCGCCGAGCTTGATGCCCTGCTCACCGCATGGGTTCAGCGCGCCCTTGGTGGGGTGTTCCTGCGTGATGCGCTGCTTGTGGATGGACAGCGCGGCCCGCAGGTTTTCGGCCTGATCTGCGCTGGCCTCACCCGCACCCGTGCTACGCTGCATGCCGACCTGGCCGCTCTGCTGCGCTCGCGTGGAACGGGCGATGTGACGCCTACGGATCTGACTGACCTGATCATCCGTGACCCATCGCTGGTGCGGTTGGCTGCGCTGGCCGCACACGAGGGTCTCGCTCTGGCTCTGCTTGATCAGCCCACTGGCTACCCGCTCCCTACTGACCTGGACGATCTGCTGCCCATCCAATCCGCCACGCATCCCTCTTCCGACGAGGTGTTTACGCCTCCGAGCGGATTACGCAAGGCCGTCGCTGTCTGCCTAGCAGTGGGTGGCATGGCTCTGATGATCATCCCGATGCTTGGCGGATTTATCCCGCAGCACCCGGCTGGCACACCGCTGGCGCTGATCACCATGGCCCTCCTGATCGGGATTAGGGCGAGGAGGGTTGGCTGGGTTGGCGCGACATGCATCTGGTTTGTGGCGAACTTGCCCGGCTTCCGCCACGACACTGGCTTGCTCGCGATCCTCCCCGCCCTGCCCCTGTTCGCTGTTGGCCTCATTCTACTCATCCTTGACCGTCGAGTCCGTGCGCTGTTGTCCTGGGTTCGCCAGCAGATCGGTCGATGAACAACGTGTGAAGGAACTGACCATCGATGCTGAAGGGCTTTCGCGACTTTATCCTGCACGGAAATGTGATCGACCTGGCTGTGGGTGTGATCGTCGGGGCCGCGTTCACCGGGGTGGTTACCTCGCTCACGACGGACGTGCTCACCCCAATCATCGGCATGATCCTCGGCCAGCCCGACTTCTCCGCCATCGCCCTTGGCTCTGTGAAGATTGGCAATCTGTTCAACGCGATCATCTCTTTTCTGATCACCGCTTCCGCCCTCTACTTTTTTGTGGTACTCCCAATGAACGCCCTGAACGAGCAGATCCAGCCCAAGGCCCCACCTGCGCCGACGCGCACCTGCCCCGAGTGCCTCAGCAGCGTGCCCGCCGCCGCCCGCCGTTGCGCCTTCTGCACTAGCCAGTTGCCTCGGGCGTAGGCCGTCCTAAACTTCACATGACATGCATTGGTTGAACTAACCAGCTTGACCCTCACCCCCCAGCCTCCTCTCCCTGAGCGGGAGAGGGGGAGTGTTTCGCTCTAGGACGCGATCTCCTCCCCTCTCCCCGTGAGGGAGAGGGGCTGGGGGTGAGGGCTGATAGCGCACCCTGAGCCTAGCGAGGGGTCTTACAGAAAACCGGGATATTACAGATGGACATCAATGAACTACTGACCCGTGGCGTCGCGGAGGTGATCGTCGAGTCGGAGCTACGCCAGCGACTTGCTACTGGCCAAGTCCTGCGTCTCAAGCAGGGGTTCGACCCGACCAAGCCCGACATGCATATTGGGCACGCCGTGGGCCTGCGTAAGCTGCGCACGTTCCAGGAGGCCGGTCATCAGGTGGTACTGATCGTCGGCGACTGGACGGCCCAGATCGGTGACCCGAGCGGGCGCGATGAGACCCGCCCGCGTCTGGATGCCGCCACGGTACGCAAGAACGCCGAGACCTATATGGAGCAGTTCTTTCGTGTGGTGGATCGCGAGCGCACGGAGGTGCGCTGGCAGAGCGAGTGGTTTGGCTCTTTTACACTGGAAAACGCCCTGGATTTGGCTGGGCGTTTTACCCTGGCCCAGATGCTGGCCCACGAGACTTTCCGCCGCCGCTACGATGAGGGCGCGAAGCTCACCATCCTTGAGTTGATGTACCCCATGCTCCAGGGCTACGACTCGGTGGCGATCTCGTCCGATGTCGAGTTCGGTGGTACCGACCAGAAGTTCAACAATCTGGCCGGGCGCGAACTCATGGGTCAGCTTGGTATGCGTCCCCAACACGTGCTGCTGGTGCCGCTCATCCCTGGTACCGATGGCCGCAAGATGGGGAAGACGTTCAATAATACAGTTGACATAACGCTTTCGCCCTTCGACATGCTCGGCAAGATCATGTCAATGAGCGACGAGGTGCTGCCGCTCTACTTCGAGGTACTCACCGACATGCCCCTGGAGGAACTGGCCGAGGTTCGCACCGGCCTGGCGGGCGGCACGGTCAGCCCGCGTGACCTGAAGATGCGCCTGGCCCGCGACATCGTGAGCCAGTTTCACAGCCCAGCCGACGCCACCGCCGCCGAGGAGTCCTTTGTGCGCCAGTTTGTCCAGCGCGAGCTGCCGACCGACATCCCCGAACACGCCCTGGCCGCGCCCAGCGGGATCATCGATCTGCTGGTCGCTGCGGGCATGGCGGCGTCGAAGGGCGAGGCCCGCCGCCTAATCGACGGCGGCGGGGTGCGCGTAGACGGCGAGCGGGTCGAGGGCTACAGCCTGACCCTGGCCCCCGGCGCGGGCGTGGTGGTGCAGGTGGGCCGACGTAAGTTCGTGCGGGTGGTGTAGGCACACCATCGCTATATGGTTAAACAAGGTTCAAACCAGCTTGATAGTTTGCCGTCGGACGACCCTCACCCCCTGCCCCTCTCCCTCACGGGGAGAGGGGAGATTCCGCAACAGGATGCGCTCGACTCCCCCTCTCCCGTTCAGGGAGAGGGGGCTGGGGGGTGAGGGTCACATGCCCTAGGCTGGGTAGGAAAACGCCCCTGGAAAATCCTCGGCGGCAACCTTACGCTTCCCGCTCCACTCCTCGATGTCGATCCGGTAGACGCTGGTGCGGGCCAGTTCCTCGGCGATGATCGGTCGGTAGTGCTCGCCCGGTCGCAGGTGCGGGAAATACTTGTCGAGCAGCAGTTGCAGGCCGTAGCTGGCCTCCTCCGGGTCGTCCACCACCCGCGCTGCGCCGAACACCGTCGCGCCACTGTACTCCACACTAAACCCCAGGGCCTCCTCAGCCGGTAGGAGCCGCCCCATCTCGCTCACGCTCAGGCAGACCCGCGCATCTGAATCCACGTTGTCCCGCGTGCGCCCGTAGCGCGCCGTGTGCATGTAGATCGCCGAGCGCGTCGGGTCGTAGACAAACAGGTTGCTGTTGATAAAGGGCTGGCCGTCGTGGGCCGTGGCGAGGTAGCCAATCGGCGCACGGCTGAGCAACTCGGCGATCCATGTGTCGTCATGCACGGCGCGATCCTGGCGTCGTACCTTGGCTCTCGGCTGGGCGTCGTCGTTGTTGGGCATGAGTCTTCTTCCACGTGGCTATTGGGTGGGTGGTTTTGGGTTTTATCGCGGTAGTACTACAACGAGATTTTCTTGATGTACGGCTACAGAAAGACACAGAAGCACACAGAAATATATTTTTTCTGTGTGCTTCTGTGGCAAAATTTCGTTTTAGTATTGGGAAGCGGGATGATGGCTGTCAGCGTACGACGTTATCTGCACAAGAATAGCTAAAATAGTCCCGATGCGGTCAATATAATATTCTGGCTGGTCAATGTAGAGCGTTTGTTCCTGGAGTTTAAGAAAGCGCCACACACTTCCTGTGGTGACGGCACCATAGACCGCCGGAAGTTGATTGCCTTCGCGCAGATTAAACCGTTGCAATGCCACGAGGGTTGCGGTACATTGTCCAATCCCTGCTTTCATATTCTCGTTTTTGGCTTCAACAATCGTAATGACGGGTGCTTGAATATAGAACTGCTCCTTTGATTGTGAAATAAGATAGTCACATACGCCATTGAGTCCTTGTGACACATCAACTGTAAAATCAACACCGGAGAAGAGGCTAATGCGACGATCAAGGATGCGGCGCACTTCGACTAATATCGGTGCAATGATTAACTCTGAACGCGCCTTTTCTGTTTGAATGGCGAGTGCTAACGGGACGTTTTCGGCAAGAGTTGCACGCAGGAACTCGCTTACAACGAGTTCAACAACCGGTGCGAAGAGATCTTCTTGTTCGATGACGGTTAATTCGAAGCGGTTGACCGCTTCTCGAAAGGTAAAGTCGCTGTACGACATCGCCGTATCTCCGCGAGAACCCTGTTGCTACATTCTTACTCACAGTATAGCAGATTTAGCGCCGGACAGCCCTCACCCCCTGCCCCTCTCCCTCACGGGGAGAGGGGAGATTCCGCAACAGGATGCGCTCGGCTCCCCCTCTCCCGCTCAGGGAGAGGGGGCTGGGGGGTGAGGGCTGTCCGGCAACAGATGTTGGGACGTACTAACCCTGAATTACCCGCCAGGGTGATAGGCACATAGCCCAACAGGCTGGTATGATAA
>Ga0194060_10001383_pt1 | contig 17320 bp, 12 predicted proteins | sample SepL225m_MetaG_FD_163427 | JGI IMG/M metagenome (GOLD analysis project Ga0194060, IMG submission 163427) | Anoxic zone freshwater microbial communities from boreal shield lake in IISD Experimental Lakes Area, Ontario, Canada - Sep2016-L222-5m | ecosystem: Environmental > Aquatic > Freshwater >...
TGAACATTGTATGATTCAACGGAAGGCTTTATCTGCAACGCACGTTCTATAGCATTAAAACATGCGTCAACCGGACCATCCCCGGTCGATGACTCCTGAAGTATATTAGATTTAACCTTTATTCTGATTGTTGCTGTAGGTATTGAATTTGTTCCCGCCTGTATCTGAAGTGAAACAAGCTCAAATAATTCCTCTTCCTTCAGTATCTTGTCGCCCATCAAAACTCTTAAGTCTTCATCAAATATCTCTTTTTTCTTATCCGCAAGATCGACAAACTGCTCGTATGTTTTCTCAAGCTCCTTTTCATTCAGGTGATATCCAAGTTCAATCAATCTTGACTTAAGTCCATGCCGTCCTGAATGACGACCCAAAATAAGCTTAGTTTTATTTACTCCGACAGTCTCAGGAGTCATAATTTCATAAGTCTGTTTATCCTTCAGCACCCCGTCCTGATGAATGCCGGACTCATGAGCAAAAGCATTTTCGCCAACTATCGCCTTATTAGGCTGAACAACAATACCTGTAAAACCTGAAACCATTCGGCTCGCATTATAAATTTCTTGCGTATTAATTTCAGTATAATATTTACAAATATCTTTCCTGACTTTAAGAGCCATAACAACCTCTTCAAGCGAAGCGTTGCCGGCTCTTTCCCCGATTCCGTTGATTGTACACTCAATCTGACGCGCCCCAAAATTCAATGCATTCAGACTGTTTGCAACCGCCAGTCCCAGATCATTATGACAATGCACGCTGATTATCGCCCTGTCGATATTCTTAACCCTTTTCTTAAGCTCGGCTATCTTTGCTCCAAACTCATCAGGCAATGTATATCCGGTCGTATCAGGAATATTAACAGTCGTAGCTCCCGCTTCAATCACCGCTTCAATTACCTCGGAAAGATAGCCGATATCTGTACGACTAGCGTCTTCAGCCGAAAACTCTACATCACTAACAAATGTCATAGCGTATTTGATAGCATCAATTGACATTTGAATAACATTCTTACGTTTATCATTGAGCGTAAGTCCGTACTTATCATCACCAAACTTGCCGAGTATATGAATATCAGAAGTGCTTGAGAAAGTGTGTATCCTTGGCTTACTGGCATTCTTAAGAGCCTCAGAAGCCGTTTTTATATCAAGATCTTTTGTGCGACATAAAGCTGCCACAACAGCAGTTGATTCATCCGCTATTCTTTTAACGGCTTCAAACTGTGCGGGCGATGATACCGGGAAACCAGCCTCTATTATATCCACATTTAGCTTTACTAGTTGCCTTGCAATCTCAAGTTTTTCATAAACATTTAATGAAGCTCCCGGCGATTGTTCACCATCCCGTAATGTAGTATCAAATATTATTACTCTGTTACTTTCCAAAACTACCTCCTCAAGGTTTAATTCAATAAATAGTCAGACAAATTCTTAATCCCTTTACTCATTGTCAGACAATACATTTCATTGTTTCTCAAAATATCTCATTGCGAGACACCAAACTCCAAAATCTTCAGGCAACAAACAAATTATCATGATTACTTCGGGAGAAATAAGTAAAATTATGATTAAGATTATAAAAATGCCCTGTATTTCTAAACTGACAACTAATCCGTGTTCATCTCCTCAATTTTCTCAAGCACAAGCTGAGTCATTTCCTCAGTATTCACCAGAGTATCTCCCTCAGAATAAATATCCGCTGTCCTGAAACCGCTTCTTAATGTCTGCTCAATAGCCTTATCAATCAAAGAAGCCGTCGCGGGCTGTTTGAACGTATAATCAAGCATCATCGCAACAGACGAGATAGTCCCGAGCGGATTAGCCTTATTTTTCCCTGCAATATCAGGCGCACTCCCGTGAATCGGCTCATACAATGCATGCTTTGTTCCAAGACTCGCAGATGGAAGCATCCCAAGCGAACCAGTAATAACGCCTGCAATGTCGCTTAAAATATCACCAAAGAGATTTGATGTTAACAATACATCGAACTGTCGCGGATTCCTTACGATTTGCATAGCCGCGTTGTCAACATACATATCCCTTAACTCTACATCGGGATAATCCTTATGCACTTCATGTACAACCTTGCGCCAAAACTGCGAACATTCCAGAACATTTGCCTTATCGACCGATGTTACAAGCTTGTTCCTGTTCCGTGCAATATCAAAGCCGATTCTCGCGATGCGTTCGACTTCTTCATAAGAATATTCCATCGTGTTCCATCCACGGTTATCATCATAACCCCTCGGATTGCCGAAATATATACCGCCGGTTAATTCTCTTAAGACAACAAAGTCGGTATCCTTCAGAACTTCAGGCTTTAATGTCGATGAATTCACCAGACTGTCATAAACTTTCGCCGGTCTTATATTTGTAAATAATCCAAGCGATTTACGGAGTTTGAGCAAAGCCGCCTCAGGTTTGCTTTCGTGAGGCAGGCCCTCCCACTTTGGCCCGCCCACGGCGCCAAGTAAAACTGCATCGGTCTGCCTGCACTCTTCCAACACTTCATCAGTAAGCGGAGTCCCATACTCGTCATAAGAACACCCGCCCATCAGCCCTTCATTAAACTCGAAGCTAATATAACATTTCTCAGCTACAAGTTTTAATACTTTGACAGCCGAGCTAACAACCTCTACTCCAATACCATCGCCTGGCAAAAGCATTATTTTAAAACTCATACGCCGACCTCTTCTTTGGCATTCTTCTTAAACAGCCAGCTCATCATCGAGCGGAGCTTTGCCCCGACTACTTCAATCGGATGCTGCTGGTTCTCTTTTCGCATTACTTCAAACTTTGGCTGACCTGCATTGCATTCATCAAGCCATTCCTGCGCGAATCTTCCGTCCTGAATCTCAGCCAGAATTTCTTTCATTACTTTCTTTGATTCAGCATTGATGATTCTCTTTCCTCTTGACATACCGCCATATTCAGCGGTCTCGCTTACAGAATAATTCATTCTTGAAAGCCCGCCTTCATAATAAAGATCAACAATAAGTTTCATCTCGTGCATACATTCGAAATAAGCAAGTTCAGGCGGATATCCAGCCTCAGTTAGCGTTTCAAACCCAGCCTTAATCAGTTCTGCCGAGCCACCACAAAGTACTGCCTGTTCCCCGAATAAATCAGTCTCGGTTTCATTCTTAAAGTTTGTTTCTATAACACCGGACCTGGTAGCTCCGATTCCCTTTGCCCACGCAAGCGCAAGTTCTTTTGTCTGCCCGGATGGATCATTGCCAACGGCAATCAAACATGGCACGCCTGCACCTTCGATAAAAGTTCTCCTGACCAAATGACCCGGGCCTTTTGGAGCAATCATCATAACATTAATATCATCTGCCGGAATAATCTGCTTGTAATGAATATTAAAGCCATGACCAAAAGCAAGCGTACTGCCTGACTTTAAGTACGGCTGGATTTCTTCATCATAAACTTTTTTCTGCGACTGATCAGGCAACAGAACCATAACAATGTCAGCCTCTTTTACCGCTTCTGAAACTGTCTTAACTTTTAATCCCGCTTTCTCTGCTTTTTCCCAAGATGAACTTGTTTCTCTTAACCCAACGCATACATTCATTCCGCTGTCCAGCAGATTTAGTGAATGGGCATGCCCCTGGCTACCAAATCCCAGTACAACGATGTTCTTATCTCTCAATAGCTCAAGGTTAGCGTCCTGTTCATAATATACTTTCATATTTATTTCCTTTTATAATTGTGAAAACGTAGTTTCCTTTTTGTAATCCTTTATCTGTTCGCCACGCTTCAGGGCTACTGCGCCTGAACGGGCCATCTCTTTAATTCCAAATTGCATGAGTACATTAATCGCCGCATCGATCTTCGCAGGCGGACCTGTAATTTCAAGCGTAAGAGTTTTGTTGTTTATATCGACAATATTGCCTCTGAATATATTGCAGATATTTGTAACCTCCGCTCTCGTAGCCTTCTGATAGAAGACGCTAATTAATGCAAGCTCGCGCACAACTGTAGATGTCTGAGTAAGATCAACGACCTTGATAGTATCGATAAGCCGGTTTAACTGCTTAACAACCTGCTCAATTATTTTATCCTCACCGCTTGTTACAAGCGTCATTCGCGATATCTCAGGCGCTTCTGTTTCACCGATTGAAATACTCTGAATATTAAAGCCCTTTCCGCTAAACATCGTAGCAACACGATTAAAAGCGCCGAACCTGTTTTCTAATAGTACTGAAATAATGTGTTTCATAAGTTTTCAATTTGTTTTGTGTTTAATCTTTTTATAATAATATTGTCAACAGAAGACCCTGGCGGCACCATCGGGAATACCATATCTTCATGAACAACCTTGAATTCAATGAGCGTTGGACCGTCATTGTAAGCAAAAGCTTTATCCAATAAATCCTCAACATCTTCTGGTGAGCTTGTTGAAAATGATTTTAGACCAAACGCCTCGCCTACCTTAACAAAGTCCGGATTGCTTTTCGATAAATCTGTAAAACTGTATTTTTCTGAATGAAATAATTCCTGCCACTGGCGAACCATACCAAGGAAGCTGTTATTTACAATAATAAACTTAATTGGCAACTTATAGGCAACCGCAGTAATCAACTCCTGTATATTCATCTGGAATCCGCCATCGCCACTAATCGATACTATCGGTCTGTCCTTTATGCCAAAGGATGCACCAATTGCCGCAGGTATAGAAAATCCCATGGTCCCAAGACCGCCACTTGTAAGCATCGAACGAGGGTTTACAAATTTATAGAACTGCGCAATCCACATCTGATGCTGACCAACATCGGTTACTATAACGGCTTCGCCTTTCGTCTTTTCACTTATCTTCTCTATTACATATTCAACCCTTAAACGCCCATCGCTATTTTCATAATCAAGCGGACATTCTTCTTTCCACTGTTCTATCTGATGCCACCAGGCTTCTACCTTTGGCGGATGGTTTAATTCAGTAGCAAGTTCCGCGAGTACGTGCTTCACATCTCCGACAATCGGAAGATCAACTATTACGTTTTTATCAATTGCCGTGGGGTCAATATCAACGTGTATCTTATACGCATGCTTTGCAAATGTTTCAGTATTACCCGTAACACGGTCATCGAAACGTGCGCCTAAAGATACAAGCACATCACAGTTATGAGTAGCCATATTAGCCCAGTACGTTCCATGCATTCCAAGCATTCCTAATGATTGAGGCTCATTGCCTGAAAACGCACCAAGTCCCTGTAATGTCATCACTACGGGCAGATTGTTTTCCTTTGCAAATAAAGCCAGCTCATTAGTCCCGCCTGACATTATCACGCCACCCCCGACATAAAGCAACGGACGCTTGGCATTCCTTATCATCTCAGCAGCTTTCTTAATCTGATTCTGATTACCCTGGGAAACAGGCTTATATCCTTTAATATCTATCGTATCAGGATATTCAAATTCGCATGAATCATTGATTACATCTTTTGGCAAATCAACAAGAACCGGCCCCGGTCTTCCCGTTGAGGCGATATAAAATGCCTTCTTTATTGTAGAAGCCAGTTCTTTAACATCGCGCACAAGGAAATTATGCTTTGTTATCGGACGGGTTATGCCCACAATATCAGCTTCCTGGAAAGCATCGTTGCCAATTAAATGACTTGAAACCTGACCGGTAAAGATAACAACAGGGACTGAATCCATATACGCATCGGCTATACCGGTAACCGTATTTGTAGCTCCCGGTCCTGAAGTAACCAGCACTACACCCACCTTACCGGTAGCTTTGGCATATCCTTCCGCGGCATGCATTGCTCCCTGTTCATGGCGAACTAACACATGCTCCAGAAAATCAACGTCATATAATTGTTCATATAATTTAAGAACAGCCCCGCCGGGATAGCCAAATATATAATCAACCTTCTCCTGCCTGAGGCATTCAAAGAATATTTCAGCGCCTTTCATTAAGAGTTTATTTTTTTTCATCACTAAGCCTTATTATTAGATTGAGTTTCTGGTAATTTTAATATCGCGCCGGTATTTGCTGAAGTAACCATCTGCGTATATCTGCCAAGATATCCTCGCTTAATCTTCGCGTTGAACTCTGGCAAACCGTTTAGTCTCTTTGCGATTTCTTCGTCAGTCAGTTCTACATCAATTCTGTAATTATTTATATCGATAGAAATAATATCGCCATTCTGAATCGCCGCTATCGGACCGCCTACAGCCGCTTCAGGAGAAATATGTCCGATGCACGCGCCTCTTGTCCCGCCTGAGAATCTGCCATCGGTAATCAATGCTACTTTATCTCCTAATCCGCGCCCCATAATTAAACTTGTAGGAGCAAGCATCTCAGGCATACCAGGTCCGCCTTTGGGTCCTTCATATCTTATAACTACAACATCCCCGGCAATAACATTCCCTTCAGAAATTCCCTTTATTACATCATCCTGCGATTCAAATACCATGGCTGGTCCCCTGTGAACAAGCATCTTAGGATCTACCGCCGCAGTCTTTACGATTGAACCCAGTGGCGCAATATTACCGAACAATACAGCCAGTCCTCCTGTCTTGGAGTATGGCTCATCTACTGAATGAATTACTTCATAATTTTTTATCTCGCTGCCTTTAATATTTTCGCCAAGCGTTTTGCCTGTAACAGTAGGTCTTGAAAGATCAAGCGCTCCATCAATCTTAGATAACTCATTTAATATTGCGGAAATTCCGCCTGCTGAGTCAACATCTTCCATGTGTACAAACTTCGATGCGGGACTCACTTTACAGATATAAGGCACCTTTTTCGATAGTTCGTTTAATTCACTTAATTTAAAATCAATTTCCGCTTCATTAGCAATAGCAAGCGTATGAAGTACAGTATTTGTGCTTCCCCCCATTGCCATGTCAAGAGCAAATGCATTCAAAAGCGTCTCGCGTGATAATATATCGCGGGGCTTTATATCTTTTTCCACGAGTGTTATTATCTGCCTGCCGGCAGCTTTGGCAAGTTCATGACGCCTTGGATCGAGGGCAAGTATAGAACCATTCCCAGGCAAAGCTAAGCCTAAAGCTTCCATCAGGCAGTTCATTGAATTAGCTGTGAACATACCGGAACAGGAACCGCATGAAGGACAGCCGAAATCTTCCAGTTCTTTCAACCGCTCTTCATTTATTTTACCCATCTGATATTGACCAACTCCCTCAAAGACGGATATTAAGTCAACCTTTTCACCTGACGGCATCCGGCCTGCTTTCATCGGACCGCCGGATATAAAGATGGACGGAATATTTACTCTCAAAGCCGCCATGAGCATCCCTGGGACTATCTTATCACAATTCGGTATGCACACCATACCGTCCAGACGGTGCGCTTCAATAACAGTTTCAACACTATCTGCAATAAGTTCGCGGCTGGGCAATGAATATCTCATGCCAATATGCCCCATTGCTATACCGTCATCAACGCCGATTGTATTAAATTCAAAGGGAACTCCGCCGGCTTCTCTTACGGCTTCCTTTACCAGCCTGCCAAATTCCTGGAGATGAACATGACCCGGCACCAAATCTATATATGAATTACATATTCCGATAAATGGTTTCTTAAAATCATCATCGCTCTTAATAACTCCGGTTGCCTTTAGCAAACTGCGATGCGGAGCTTTATCAAAACCTTTTTTTATTAAGTCAGATCTCATAAAAACCTCTGTATTATATTTCCTCAGGAATTCTTTGGGATTTTCGGCTATCCCTTGAATCTGAATTAATTACGTTTTTTGCTGAGTATTAAAAGATTAGGGATTAACCTGTTTATTTAGCCTATTAGACTAACAATAATCGATGTTAGAGCTACAATAATGCTAATCCCTGATAGAATGAAGACTGAAGAAATGCCGTAGATTGTTGTTAACGACACGATATATCTATTGCCGGCAAACTTGTTTGCGACTTTGTCGGAGGTAATATTTATAGTTATATCATTCATTGTTGTTTATTTTGTGAACTAATATAAATTATGAATGACTCATTGTCAAGAATAGCGGGTTTCTTTTCTATTTTTTATTTATAAAACTGATACTTTATCTGATAAATTATCGGTAGATATAAATTAGTGTTGAGTTTTTCCTCATTATTTTAGAGAGTCTCCCTTTCTTATTTATTCCGGCAATAAGTATAGTTGCAGCCTTCAACCTTGTAATTATCAGTCAGGAACTGAATCAATCTGAGCCTGGAACTGATAATTACAATGCTATAAACCGGGAAGCCGCGGTAACTTTCCTGTTTTGACAGCCCTGACATATTTACCCCAGCCTTTCTTCAGTAAATGCCCGACTACCAGCATTGGTATCACAAATGCCTTCTTGTTATCGCGATATACAAATGCAGCTCCGTTGCCTGTATCCATAACGCACAGTATGCTTAAATGTTTAATATAACCTTTGCGTTCCCGAAGCCCTTTCTCCGAATTATAAATATTGTAAACGGCACACCTTGCCATTACTTCCGCCGTATGCCCTTGTTTTGCTTTCCATTCAGGACCTTCAAGAGAAGCGATATCGCCAACAGCATAGACATTATCTGTGCCTTCCGCTAAGCAATTATCATCGATTCTGATAAAACCGGCTTCTGAAAGTTTAAGGTCTGAGGTTTTTAATATGCTGTGCCCGGCTGAAGCGGGAATAAATATAGTTAAGTCAGACGCAACTTTTGAACCATTCTCAAATAATACGCCATCGGGTTCAAAGGCTTTAATTTTTATTCCGTACTGTTTCTTTATATTAAATGAGCGGAACATTGAGGCAACCATAACCATTGCTCTTCTTCCCATCCTTGCTCCCGGTTCTTCCATTGGAGCAAAGAATGTCAGCTCGAAATTATTCCGAATATTTTTTTCAACGAACAGGTTATGAATATTAAAAATCAGTTCGAAAGCTGGTCCGCCCCGTACTGCAGATTTATCCAGCGGATTCCCTCCAAAACCTATGGCAATTTTCCCATTCCCTCTTGTAATCAGACTGTTAATCCTTTCGCGAATCGCGAGGGATATCTCAGGCTTCCCGCAAATTGAAAGAGTATTTTCCAGCCCCTGATGCTTCATCTTATCAGCACCCATAGCAATTACAAGATAATCATATTCAAGCGTTAGATTCTGGCAGAGGACTTTATTTTCAGCCGAATTTATCTTTAATACCGGCTCAATAATCAGATTGAACTTATATGCTTTCTGAATATCTTTAAGGGAGACCTTTGCATTTTCAAAATCAAGTTTGCCTGTAGGAATCCAAATCGATATTGGATAGAGATAAAGATAATCCCTGTCGGACACAAGCGTAACATCAAACATCTTTTTTTTCACTAATTCGATAGCGGCCTGTACACCCGCAAATCCCCCGCCAAGCACAACAGCTTTCTTTTTCATTATTTTATTCCCAAATTTCCCTTTATTAAAAAAATCATTGACTTATTTCGGCTTTGCCTGCCTGTCTGACAGCCATTAAAGGAGCATGATTATAAACCCTGTCCTTTACAACAAATGTCGTGAAATCCGCTTTTAATTCGCGCTGAAGTAAAATATCATGCCCAAGACAAATGCCCATAACAATTACAAAATCAGCGGCTTCGGCATTTAATTGCCTGGACTGCCCAAGAGGATTACATGATACTTTATGAATACAGCCTGCTTTATTAATATCATCCTGAGCAACACCGCCAACAGTACATGAGACTGTTTTTAATCCGAGTCCCCTGGATTTAAAAATCTGCTTTACTAATTTTGCGTCCTGTTCCATTCCATAGCAATAAGCGAGTCCCGGCTTTTTGTAATTCATCGTCTGAATAAATTCAATTATCTCATCCAGACGGGATAAGCTACCTGCTCTGCCATTATCAACAAGCTGAGATGCAGACTGAAGTATTTTCTGATTACTTTCCAGCTCATAATCTGCCTGCAATTCTGAAACATCAAATTTCTCTGCCCCGCAGCTTTCTGTTTTCCGGCATGTTTTAGCTGAACAACTGACACAATCCATTTTCTCTCCTCATATTTGATTTTTAATTATTGACATTATCTGACATCATATTAAATCATAATCTTAGCTGAACCTGAAGTAAGATAAATTTTTATTGATTTGGATTCAGCCAGCGGATATTTGGATTCAGCCCAAATAATTCAGAAGTCTCCCTGGCGTGCGTATTCGAACAAGGGAAATTCAGCAACGGGTCTTTTATTTTAGATTTGAATCATATTGAGGAAATAGCCGGAGATATTAATTCAGTCAGGTGGCAGAACGCAGAATGCATAAGTTCTTTCAGGTTAATTAAAAAAAAATGGCGCGAATCTCTATATGAATCGCGCCATTTATAGTATCATCTGCAACTAATTAGTTGGAGGCTTTATTCCCTTTAGGTCCTGTGCCATCACAGACACCTGTGCCGGTACATGTGCCGCTTCCGCTATTAAGTCCTTTGCCTTTTCCCATTCCGCTCTTCCTGCCGGAACCATCCATTAAACAGGTGCCATTTACATTCTGGCTACTACCGGATGCTGCATTATCACAAAGTCCATCACCGTCTGCATCCACGAAACGCGTTCCAGACTGAAGCGTTGTAGTGCTTTTTGCTCCCTTTAGACTTTGACTAGACTTAGTCTGTGCATCTGCCGCGGTTGAGAATACGAATACTGAAAGAACGATTGTTGCTAAAGCAGCGTTTTTGATTTTTGAGACTAACATTGATTACTCCATTTTTTTTGTTTAATAATTCATTTTATTTGCCGGCGTTTATGTTAGTTCAATAGCCGTGCCAGGAAGATTATTCCTGGTAATCAACTTATTTTCAGACTTACTTTTAATTTATCCGGCAATAACGACGGATCAGGCAGCTTTTGTTGACGAATTATTCTGTTTATTCCATATAATAAGCTGCATCCTTTGCAGGCAAGAAGCATCAGACTCAGTAATAAAATATATTTTTTTTTTGACAACCACGGAAGGGAACCATAATGGGATTTTTTGAATCTTTTGCAGATAAGTGCCCCGCATTGAAATTATTTTTTTACATAAAGAAAAAATACGTGCCGAGAATTAAGCCAAAGAAGCTCAAACTTTAACAGGGATATACTGTCATCTGTTATAAATTCAATTTTCTATAACCATCGGCGCGGGAACGCGCCATCATATAGAATAAATATTATTTCGCATAATACTGAGCCATTTCCTTTAATGGTGCGTTGTCAGTTGGTTCGGTCAGTATCCGGAACTTCAGCGTATCGGTATTATCAACCCACAATATACGTTTGTAACTGCCGGATTTGATAATCTCTCCGTTTGTCGTAAGCACGCTGTCATCAAGAGCCAGAGTAATAAAGTAAAACCCGTCATCTCTGGTCAGGTTCTCTATACTGCTTATTTTGTCAAACCTGTAAACGCCCTGCCCGTTAAGCATACCGTCTGAAACCATAAGATTACGCGAGACTATTTCTTTCCCTTCTTTATTCATATCCGAAAGGAATTGTCCGCTTTTAAGCATATAATTAAACAGATGATTCTTGTCCTCTTCTAACTGCTGAGCATTAGTCGCATCTGACCTGATATTAGTGTAGGTTACACGCGCGACACCTTCGCCCGACTTGTCAGCCACTATTTCATAAGATATACTATGCCCGACCAGACAGCCTTCAAAAGTCATCAGAACCAGACCTGCAAACAGAATAACTAAACTATTTCTCATCTCTATCCTCTCTTTATCATTATTTTTTGTACGTTAAATAAATCTTAACTTATTCCGTTCCCGTCAGCGGGAAGGACGCTGCCGGCTTTGCTAAATCAGGTCCAACAGGAGATTCTCATCCAGTAGCATGTTCTCATAAGTTTCCCTGTTTCGTATAACATAAAACTTGTCATCATCCACAAGTACTTCCGGCGGACGCCTTCTGCCGTTATAATTAGAAGCCATCACCATTCCGTAAGCTCCGGCACTCATTATGGCAATCTTATCACCTGACTCTAACGACTCAATAACTCTGTTCCTGCCCATAAAATCGCTACTCTCACATACGGGGCCTACTATATCAACCGTAATATCTTCCTTCAGCTTCAGTTTAAGTGGCTGAATATGATGATAAGCGCTGTAAAGGCTCGGTCTGATCAGCTCGGTCATAGCCACGTCCGTGATAATGAAATTTTTCTCCCCGTTCTTCTTGGAAAAAAGCACCTCTGCCACGAGGATACCGCCGTTGGCAGTAAAATATCTTCCCGGCTCGAACATGATTTCACAGTTTAGCGATAAAAGAGCCGGCATTATGGACGCAGCCAGTTCCTTAGGCGTAAAAACATTTTCATCTTTATACCTTACACCCATGCCGCCACCTATGTCGAAATGGTTTAAAGGAATACCACGCGCCCTTATCTTCTTAAACAGCGTAACCATCTTCTCCACAGCTTCAACAAACGGGGCAGTCGTAGTTATCTGGGAACCGATGTGCATATCCATCCCCACAAGGGATATATTCTCCAGTCCGGAAGCCTCTGCATATATTTCTTCGGCTTCTGAAGCCTGAATACCGAACTTGTTCTCGGCAAGACCGGTCGATATATACGGATGAGTCTTCGCGTCCACGTCCGGGTTAACCCTTAAAGCTACCGGGGCAGTTACATTCAGCTGACAGGCGATTTCATCTATCAGCCTGAGTTCCTCAAGCGACTCGGCTTTAATAAGTTTAATATTATACTCAAGCGCGAGTTTTATCTCTTCATAAGTTTTGCCGACTCCGGACATAATAATCTTACCCGGCAAAACTCCTGTCTTTTGCGCCCTGAACAGTTCGCCGGCAGAGTTAACATCAAGCCCGCATCCCATATCCGAGAATGTTTTCATAACATTCAGATTAAAATTCGCCTTTACGGCAAAAAACACCGAGTGCTTTACTTCTGCGAACGCCTCGTTAAATTCTTTATACCTGTCAGCAAAAAAATTCCTGCTGTAAATATATGCCGGAGAGCCGACAGCCTCAATAATCTCCTCAACGGGTGTCCCTTCACAGTAAAGTTCTCCATTGCGATAATAAAATTGTTCGTTCTCAAATAAATCCATTTTTTTTTCCTCTGAGTCGTTAATGTTGCTTTGCAAAATAATAAATTTCTGGTAAATCAGCACTAATTTGCCCTGCATATTAAAAATTGATACGAATAAAAGCATTGTCCCGACTTTTATTAACCAAATATGGCTCAATAAAGACCCGCGCCTTGATATAGGTATGCTTTTTCGATAATTTTAGATATAATTTTTCACAAAATATTTTTAATGATTATGAGATACCCCTATTCCGAAGTAGAAAAGAAATGGCAGAGCTATTGGGAAGAAAATAAAACCTATAAGACTGACTTTTCAAAGACAGACAACAAACTCTATTGCCTCGTTATGTTTATATATCCATCGGGAGCCAGACTGCACTGCGGGCACTGGTATAACTACGGACCTGCCGATTCATGGGCACGTTATAAGAAACTCCGGGGCTACAATGTTTTTGAACCAATAGGCTATGACGCTTTTGGGCTTCCTGCAGAAAATTATGCGATTAAAACCGGCGTACACCCTTACGACTCGACAATGAAGAACATTAAGGATATCCGCCGGCAACTTAAGAATATGGGAAACATGTACGACTGGGATGCCGAGCTTATGACATGCGTCCCTGAATATTATAAATGGAATCAATGGCTGTTCCTTCAGCTTTATAAGAGGGGACTGGCATACAGGAAGAACGCTCCCGTCAACTGGTGTCCTTCATGCCAGACTGTGTTAGCGAACGAACAGGTTCTGGCTGATGGTAGCTGCGAACGTTGTGGCGCTGTCATAATTCATAAAAATCTGACTCAGTGGTTCTTTAAAATTACTGAGTATGCCGAAGAACTTCTTTCAGGTCTCGATACCATTAAATGGCCTGAGAAAACCAGGCTGATGCAGCGCAACTGGATTGGCAGGAGCACGGGTACAGAGGTAAAGTTTAAGATAGAAGGGCATGAGGAGGAAATAACAGTTTTTACAACGCGCCCCGATACTCTTTTCGGAGTTACCTATATCGTTCTCGCCCCTGAACATCCCCTCGTGGCAAGTCTTACGACTGAAGAGCATAAACAAGACGTTGACAAATATATTGACTCGATTAAATCCCTTTCAGAAATAGACCGCACATCCACAACAAAAGAAAAAACCGGAGTGCCGACAGGTGCCTGTGCTGTCAACCCTGTTAACGGGGAAAGAATACCGGTCTGGATAGCTGATTACGCACTCGCCACTTATGGAACAGGCTGCGTCATGGCTGTACCCGGGCATGATGAACGGGATTTTGCTTTCGCATCCAGATTTAATCTGCCAATACACAAAGTTATACTTGCCACCGGCACTAATGCCGAAGATACACTTACCGAAGCTTTTACCAAATCAGGCACGATGATTAACTCCGGCAGCTTTGACGGTCTTAACTCTGATGATTGTACAGGCAGGATAACTGATTATCTGGAATCACGCGGCATCGGCAGGAGAAAGGTTAACTACAGACTGCGCGACTGGCTTATTTCAAGGCAACGCTACTGGGGAACACCGATACCAATTATTCACTGCCCTAAATGTGGCGAGGTTCCGCTGGAAGAAACCGCGCTTCCGTTAAAGCTACCTTATGACGTGGAGTTTAACCAGCGGGGAATGTCTCCGTTAGCTTCCAATCCGGAATTTATGAACGTGAAATGCCCTGAATGCAGCTCCGATGCACTAAGAGACCCTGATACTATGGATACATTTGTAGATTCTTCATGGTATTATTTCCGCTACTTAGATCCGCATGTTGAAGACGGTATGTTTAATCCCCGGCGCGCAAAGGAATGGGCTCCCGTTGATATGTACGTAGGCGGAGCCGAACACGCTACGATGCACCTTTTATATTCGCGATTTATTCATAAGTTTTTACGGGACATCGGGCTGACGCAGTATGACGAACCTTTCTCAACTCTGGTACATCAGGGAACCATAACTAATAACGGAGCCAAAATGGCGAAGTCTAAAGGCAACGTTGTTAACCCCGATATGTTTATAGAGAAGTTCGGCGCAGATGTATTTCGCTTGTATCTGATGTTTATGGGACCTTATGAAGCGGGCGGAGACTGGGACGATACGGGCATTATCGGGGTGGACAGATTTGTTCAGCGCTCTTATGACCAGTTCGTTAAATATCCGGCAACAGCCAAAAACCATCCGGCTCCTGAGAAGTTTATTATTGCCGGACTTAACGAAGAAGAGAAAAGCGTTTACAGGAAAATTAACCAGACTATTAATAAATACGAAGACGAAATTCAGAATTTCCGCTTCAATACTGCGGTCGCCTCTATGATGGAACTGGTTAACGAACTGGTCAGGAATCTTGAAAAATGCCGCCCGGCGGTTCAGAGTTATACTTTAGAACGTTTCGTAGCGCTCATCGCGCCCGTAGCTCCGCATCTTGGCGAAGAATGCTGGTTTATTCTGGGTAAAGAGACATCTCTTTTTCAGTTGCCGGTATGGTACACCGCTGACCAGGCTGCCCTTTCGGTTGATACTGTAACTATCGCAGTACAGGTAAACGGAAAGCTGAGAGCCACGCTTAACTTCCCTGTTGACAGCGAGCAGAGCCTGATTAAGGAAATAATCTTCGCCGAGCCAAATGTTCTTAAACATACCGATGGGAAAACCATTGTGAAAGAGATATACGTTAAAAATAAAATTTATAATATTGTCGTAAAACAGAAAGAAGGATAATAATGTTAGACCTCAGATTCATTCGCGAAAACCCCGAATTTGTCCGGCAGGGAATCGAAAATAAAAACGAAAAGAGCAGAGTCGATGAGATTCTGGCAATTGATGAGAAAAGAAGAGAACTGATTCTCAATACTGACGAACTAAAAAGCCGGCGGAACCAGGCTTCCGCCCGGATTCCCGCCATGAAGAAAGCCGGTCAGGATACAAGCAGCGTCTTAGCGGAAATGAAGAGAGTATCAGATTTAATTACTGGACTCGATTTGCAGTTGCGCCAGACAGAGGATGATTTAGATAAAATACTTATGAGCATACCAAACCTGCCAAGTGCTTCGGTTCCCGTAGGCAAATCAGCTGCCGAAAATGTTGAGGTAAGGCAGTGGCTGCCGGAAGGATTCTCATTTAAGAATGAATCTCCGGTTTCTGACCATGTGGCATTAGGCAAAAAACATAAGATACTGGATTTTGAACGCGGCGCTAAGATCAGCGGAGCGGGTTTCCCTGTTTATTTAGGAAAAGGAGCTACGCTGGAACGCGCTCTTATTAATTTTATGCTCGATACTCACATTAATGACCACGGCTACCGTGAAGTCTTCCCGCCTTTCCTCGTTAACCGTGAATCAATGAAGGGAACAGGACAGCTCCCAAAGATGGAAGAGGATATGTATGCTATTGAGAAGGATGACCTCTTCCCTATTCCGACTGCTGAAGTGCCTATTACCAATCTGCACCGCGGCGAAATTCTTGAGGAAAAAGAACTCCCGATACGATATGCAGGCTACTCTGCCTGTTTCAGACGCGAAGCAGGTTCCTATGGAAAAGAATCCAAGGGATTTCTGAGAGTTCACCAGTTTAATAAAGTTGAGATGGTTAAATTTGTAAAACCGGAGACTTCATACGATGAATTAGAGAAACTGGTAGCTGATGCAGAGGACATACTAAAGGCATTAAAGATTCCTTACAGAGTTCTTATGCTCTGCACCGGAGATTTAAGCTTTGCAGCCACAAAATGCTATGATATAGAAACATGGAGTCCTGCCGAGAACCGATGGCTGGAAGCTTCTTCATGCAGTAACTTCGAAAACTTTCAGGCAAGAAGGGCCAATATCCGTTTCAGGAACGAACTGACAAAAAAGCCTGAATTTGTTCATACCCTCAACGGCTCCGGTCTTGCCACCAGCCGCCTGATGGTCTCGATTCTTGAAATTTATCAGACACCCGAAGGCAAAATAATTGTGCCTGAAGCACTTCAAAAATACACCGGCTTCACAGTCATAGGCTAAGCGGCAGTTTTTTCCCCCTGCTCCCCTCTTAATCATAATCTTAATCTTACTCATTGTTCCTGAAGCGGGTATGAGTAAGATTATGAATATGATTAAGAGAATGACAGACTATCCCCTATTTTACTTTATTTGCTTTTGTTTTTATTCTTAAGACGGGTACAATTCCCACCGCCGGCATATTCCTGCCCCGATTCGTTGTTGAAGCCGGTAACTCTAAAAGAGAAATTTGCCACACCCCTGAAAAACCTGTTATTAAGCAAAACCAAAAGCAGATTCACCTTAAAAATCATTTTTGACGTAAGGCCG